>Ga0182239_1000696_pt1 | contig 11910 bp, 20 predicted proteins | sample hydfrate6_PW_210_FD_132456 | JGI IMG/M metagenome (GOLD analysis project Ga0182239, IMG submission 132456) | Subsurface microbial communities from deep shales in Texas, USA - hydraulic fracturing test 6_PW_210 | ecosystem: Environmental > Aquatic > Deep subsurface > Shale gas/oil reservoir >...
ATATTATTATGACTCAAAGAGCAGTCTTACAGGGCTGTTCTTTTTTGCTTTTATACTTGACAAGAGAGCTCATCTTTACTATAATTGAAAATAGTAATCAATATCATAAAATTGAGGAGTGAGTAAAATGGCTAAAAAGAATAAAGAACAATTCAAGTGGGCCGACAGTCAGGTATTTGATTATGAGGTAATTAAACATCCAGAAAAAAATAAGTCTCATCTTGAAGAAAGAAAAGAACTAATTAAGCAGGGAGAAGTAGAATGTTCTGAATGGTGGTTATGTTGGAGAAAACATTAATGGAAAGAAATATAAAATTTAAAATCCTTTATTAAAGACTCTTTTAGTGTCCAAAGCTAAAAGAGTTTTTTTATGTAAAAATTTAAAATAAGTTCTTGACAAAAGCTCATAATTTACCTATAATTAATAACAGTAATCATTACTAATAAATAAATTAATTAAAAGGAGTGGATTTAATAATGCAAGAACAAAAATCAATGCCGTTAATTGGAGACAAATTTCCAGAATTAGAGGTAACTACAACTCAGGGGACTATGAACTTACCAGAAGATTATGAGGGAAAATGGTTTGTATTATTTAGTCATCCTGCTGACTTTACACCAGTCTGCACAACTGAATTTGTATCATTTCAGAAAAGATATGATGAATTTAGAGAATTAAATACAGAGTTAATTGGTCTAAGTATTGACCAGGTATTCAGTCACTTAAAGTGGGAAGAATGGATTGAAGAAGAAATTGGTGAAACAATTGAATTTCCAATCATTGCTGATGGAACTGGTGATGTAGCAAGAGAAATTGGTTTATTACATACAGCAAGTAAAACCCAGACTGTACGAGCTGTATTTATTGTAGATCCAGAGGGAACAATTAGAGCTATCCTTTATTATCCAGCTGAACTGGGTAGAAATATGGATGAAATTTTAAGAATGATTAAAGGCTTTAAAAAAGCTGAAGAAGAAAATGTAGCAATTCCTGCTAATTGGCCAAACAATGAGATTATGGATGATCATGTGATTCTGCATCCGGCAAGTAATAAATCTCATATCGAAAAGCGTAGAGAGCAGATTGAAAATGGAGAAATCGAATGCTATGACTGGTGGTTATGCCACAAAGCTCCTAAAAAATAAATAAATTGATAATTTGTTAAGCATCTTTTCTGTTTAATTACAGGAAAGGTGCTTTTTTTCTTTTAAAAAAGGAATTTTAATAGCTATCCCGAAAAATTAATATAGTTAATAAAATAACTTAAAAATATTACTGGAGGAAACTGATGTTTAAAAATCATAAAAAAACAATTGCAAAATTAAAAGATAAGATAATTTGGAATCAAGAAATAAAAGCAGCTTTAGTCTGTGGCTCAGTTGCCCACGGATTTGAAAGAGAAAATTCTGATTTAGATGTGATGTTTATTATTAGCAAAGAGGATTATATTAAAAGAAAAAAGAGAGGAGAGCTTACATATTTTGATCAGGAATTAGCAGTAGCCCCAACGGAATATATTGATGGTAAATATATAAGTTTAGATTTTTTGCTCAATTTGAGGCCTGGAAGTGGTATTCAGAAGAGGCAATTAAGCTAAATAATAAGTATCTGCTTAATAGGGCGGCTAATAATCTGGTTCTATTTGGAGGACGTTTAATTTTAGCAGAAAATGAATGTCTCTACCCTTTTCACAAGTGGTTTTTAAGAGCTTTAGCTGAAATTGAGGCTAAACCAGAAGATTTGATGAAAACTATTGATGATTTAATGCGCGCCCCCGATAAAAAATTAGTAGAAAAATTTTATCAGGATGTTAAAGCCTATAGAGTCTGGGTAGACTCAGATATAAACTGGCCTCATAAATTTATGCTGGATACAGAATTGACCTGGCTGGAGGATAAAACTCCAGTGGCTGACTTATAATAGATAAAGGGAGAGAGTGATGAAAAATAAAATTATTTTAACAAGTAAAAGATTAAATTTGAGATTATTTAAAAAAAGCGATTTAGAAAAAATTTATCAAATGAGTCAGGAAAAAGGAATCAGAAAATGGCTGCCTGACCAGTACTATCAGAACAAAGAAGAAGCAGCAGAGGTGATTGATTTTCTGATTAATAGTTATCAAGATCTTAGTCCTCAGGAAAGACCTTTTGTTTTGGGAATTGAATTAAAGGAAAACAAAGAATTAATTGGTCATATTGGTTTAAGTCCAGTGGATGAACTTGTTGAAGTGGGTTATGCAGTCGAAGATAAATATCAGGGAGCTGGTTATGCCACTGAGGCGGTTAAAGAATTTTCAAGCTGGGCTCAAAAAGAACTAAATTTAAAAGCAATCTGGGGAATTGTAGAAAAAGAAAATATTGCTTCGGCAAAAGTGCTTAAAAAAGCTGGTTATTTACTTGCTAAACCAAAAGGGAAAATGGACAAAGATTATTATAAATTTGTTTAAAAATTATTACCATTAAACTTATAATAAATATTTAAGTTGAGGAAGTGTTTATGTTGAACGAAAAAGCTAAGCTGGTTAATGCCTGTCCAATTTTTATTAGCAATAATGTTAAGAAAACAGTTGATTTCTATGTAGAAAAACTGGGCTTTAAATTTGCAGAACATCTGGATAAGATAGATAAATTTGCAGCAATTTATAGAGACCAGATTGAAATTGTAGTTGTTGAAAAGAAGAAGGGAAAAATTTTATCCAATCAAACTCGATATGGTAGTGGTTATGATGCTTACTTAGATACCGCGACTCTGAACGGGATAGACTTAATTTATCAGGAATTTAAAGAAAAAGGAGTTAAAATTATTAATAAGCCACAATTGACAGATTATGGCAGCTACGAATTTATTTTTGAAGATATTGACGGCAGAAATATTGGAGTTGGTTTAATTAAGGATCAGGCTAATTTTTTTGAAAAGTCAAATTATCTAAATGACTAGAAAAGATTATTTGGATTTATCAGCTCTGCTAAAAAATAATAACTGTAAAAATTGCTCTATAATTCATTTTCGGTTATAGAGCTTTTTTTACTCAGAAATTAAATCTCCTTTTAAAGCAGGAGTTTTTTGATTAATGGCTAATTTTGATAATGATAAGTAATTTAATTAAGTTTGTCCGGGGAGTTGATAATTATGGAATTTTACTCAGATTTCAGTAAAAATTATGATAAAATTTTTCCTCTTAATAATAAAAAGTTGGAATTAATTGATGATACATTTAAAAACTTGAAAAAGCAAAGAGAAAATATAAAACTGCTCGATGTTGGCTGTGGTACAGGGAGTTATAGTATTGCTCTGGCAGAAAAAGGATATCAGCTTAAAGCAGTTGATATTGATGCTGAAATGATTTCCATGGCTGAATCAAAAATGAAAGAAGCCCGGGTAGACATTGATTTTTACCGGCTGGGAATGCTGCATCTGAAAGATAAGTTTAAAAGTTCCAGCTTTGATGGAGTTTATATTATTGGCAATGTGCTGGTTCACCTTAAAAAAGAGGAGATAAAGAAATTTTTAAAACTGGCAGCTGAGCTATTAGATGAAGGTGGTAAAATATTTATTCAAATAGTAAATTATTATCGAATCTTAGAATTAAATCTGGAGGGACTGCCCACAATTTACAGTCAGGATGATTCAGTCCGCTTTGAGCGTGATTATAAATATCAGGAAGAAAAAAATACAATTTATTTTATAAGTAGATTGATCGATCACTTTAATGATCAAATTTTATCAGAAAATAAAATTGAGTTATACCCACTCTGCAAATCAGAGCTGGAAGAAAATTTGAATGAAGCTGGATTTGAAATAGGCGCTGTCTATGGCAGCCCAAATGGAGACCAGTACAGAGAGTTAAATTCAATCCCACTGATTATAACTGCTCAGAAGAAATAATTTTAAATGGTCCTGAGTATTGAGCTGAAAATCTAAAAGTTTAAATTCAATGGCTTTAAAATTTAACGAGAGCAGCTGTACTAGCTAAGGAGAAAGATAGTGAAAAAATTATTAAAAAGTGATAAAATAAAAATAAGATTCTTTGGTCTATATTTGCTTTCATTATTTCTGCTTTTTTTGAGCTGGTTTATTGGCTACTATTTTCTACCAGAGGGTTTACTAAGCGGAAGAACAGCTCTCAGCAGCTTAGCAGGAGATAGTGCAGCTTCCAGTATGATTTTAGAATTTTTTAAAATCTTTATTTTAAATATACTGGCTTTTTCGGTGATTATTGCAGGTAATTATATTCTTCGCGTGAAATATTTTGCCTTCGGCTATTTGGTGCCCCTGGCTTGGACCATACTCTATGGTTTAACTTTAGGAACAAATTCATTTGCTATTCCAGTGGTGGAAAAACTTGCTCCAAGCTGGAGAGTGTTTTTGCGCAGTGGTCCTTATGAGATGATGGCTGCTGTACTTCTGGCAGTTGCCACTGATCAAATAGCAATAAATAAATCGGAAAGTTTTTTTCAAAAATCCGAGACTGTTGCTAAATCAGAGCGGAGAAAAATGAAACCCAAAAACTGGCTGGCAGTTATTATCTCAATATTGATACTGGCAGCGGCAGCTCTGAGAGAAGCCTATATGATTTTTGAGCTTTAAAAATGGAATGTTTTTCTAAGCACCCGGCACCAAAAGGGAGGATAAGTGTGAATAATTTAATGTTTATATTTGTATTTACTCTGAGTCATTTAATTGCTTATACAGTTGCAGGTGTAATTGCCTTAAATATTAGTCAGGATATTTATGAAAGTAGAAACCGGCTCTGTAATTTTTTAAGAGATATGAGTGATTCAGAAGAGAGCAGACATGTAAAAAAATATTTTTTTCCTGCCCAATTAATTAGAGGGGTTTTGATGGCTTCTGTTTTATTGCCTTTAATAAATACAATTTCAGCTTTTTCATTTCTGGAGAGGTTTATATTTTTTGCGGGCTTAATGTTTGTCTTCACACATTTTGCAGCAGTATCTCCTTTTATTGATAATATTGAGGGATTTGTGTATTTCAAAAATAAATATTTACAGAAAAAAGCTTTTTTGAAATTTCAGCTTGAAATGATACTTTACAGTCTTTTATTTGCTTCATTGTTATCTGCCTCTTATTTTCTTTTTTAGATGTTGTTTATACTGGTAAAATAACAGCTTAAAGGGGTGAAAAAAATGGAAGAAGAAAAAATGGACTGGCGCTTTGGCTTTCTTGGTTTTTTGGGCTTTATGGGATTTCAGGCCTTTTCTTTTGATCAGCCAATCTGGTTTTTATATTTCAGTTTTTTTAGTTTCTTTTCTGCTTTTAGGTACAAATATCCAAAGTTAAAGTATCTTGGTTTACTGGGCTTATCGGGTATTATTCTTTATTTGCTTGCGATTCTTGATGTAATAAAGGTTTAGTTATCAACACTTATATTTTTAAGGGTGATGGGAATGTTGAAAAAAATTGGAGTATTGCTTTTATTAATCAGCCTTATTTTTTTGGTTGGAAGTGGTCTCTATCATTTAATGATTGCGATTATTAATGATCCGGGTTTACCACTTCTAATCAGATTTGCACTGGGTGGTTTACTTATCGGTTTGCTTGTACTTTTAATTGCTTTAATTAAAGAAAGATGGGAGGATAAAAAAAATGAAAAATTTGACCATCGTGAATACTGAAGAGGTTGCTGGGAGAGAAATTTCCGAACAGTTAGGTCTGGTAAGGGGAAATACAATTAGAGCCAGACATATTGGTAGTGATATTATGGCTGGTTTAAGAAATATAGTCGGGGGAGAAGTAAAAGAGTATACTCAGATGATCAGTGAAGCCAGGGAAGAGGCTTTAAAGAGAATGATCGAAGAAGCTGAAAGTTTAAATGCAGATGCAGTAGTTAATATCCGTTTTACCACCTCTCAGGTAATGGGAGGAGCAGCAGAAATTTTAGCTTATGGTACGGCTGTGAAGTTGAAATAAATTTAAAAATAGAATTTCACGGTTTTGAATTATGGAATTTTTTTCTAAGTACCCGGTACTAAAGGGGAGGAATATTTTAGTGGCTTATTTTAAAAAAATTGAGGGAGAAAGAGTTTATTTATCACCAATTAATATTGAGGATGCAGCTAAATATACTGAGTGGTTAAATGATTTAGAAATTACAGTTAACCTTTCAATGCCCCATAACACTTATACTTTAGAACAGGAAAAAGAAGCGCTAAAGAATTTAAGTGCTGAGGGTTATAATTTTGCAATTATAAATCAGAAAGATGATCAGCTGCTTGGAAACTGCGGCCTGATGAATGTAGATTTGATTAATCGGATTGGGGAAGTGGGTATTTTTATCGGTAATAAAGATTTCTGGAATCAGGGTTATGGTACTGAAGCAATGGAGCTTTTGTTGGATTATGCATTTCACCTTTTGAATTTGAACAATATTGAGCTCAAAGCCTATGCTTTTAATAAAAGAGCAATTAAATGTTATCAAAAATGTGGGTTTAAATTAATTGGGCGCAGAAGAGAAGCCCATATTATTGCTGGAGAAAAATATGATGAGATATATATGGATATTTTAGCAGCAGAATTCGAAGGGAAAATCCCAGCTTTAGTTAAAGAGCGGATTAATAAGTAGAAAATATATTAGAATAACACAATAGAACACTAGAAAGGAAGCTATGAAGAAATTACTTGTTTTTTTGCATTTTTTTGTTGGAATAGGTGCCCTATTTGGAGGGGGAGGGGCAATTCTTAATCCTCTGCATATAATTTACTTTACAATTGGTGGCAGCGAAATGATTATTTCACTCAGGTTAATAATGAATGAAAGAAGACTCTATTAATGAAAGTGAGCAGATTTCTGCTCACTTTTTTGCAGGGATATAATTAATTTCACCGAATAGTTAATTTAAGTAGCTTAAATTATTTTATTTATAAATTTTGTTTCTATCGATAAGAGAGATTATTTTTTTACTTATTCACAATTTATTAAAACCATTAATTATGAACTTTAAGGAGCAGCGAGATGATAAAACATATACATATTCTGGGACCATCCGGTTCTGGAACTACTACAGTAGCTAAAGTATTGAGCAAAAAACTTAATTTAGCTCATTTTGATGCCGATAATTATTTCTGGAAGCCAACTGATCCACCCTATCAGCATCTGCGGTCAATTGAAGAGCGCCGGCGGCTGCTAAAAGAAGATCTTAAAAATGAGTCCCGCTGGATAATCAGTGGTTCGTTTTGCGGCTGGGGAGATATTTTTATGGATGATTTTGATCTAGTAATTTATCTCTGGACTCCGATCAATGTTAGGTTAAGAAGACTAAAAAGTAGAGAACAGCAGCGTTTCGGCAGTGCTGTGCTTCCCGGTGGTAAAATGTTTGAGCGGCACCAGAAGTTTTTAGATTCTGCCGCCAGATATGACTATGATCAAACGGAATTCAGAAATAAGAGAACTCACGAAGAGTGGATGCAGAAATTAGACTGCCCTATTATAAAAATTGAAGGGGAAAAAACAGTTAAAGAGATTGTTTCGATAATAGAAGAAAAAATTGAAAAACTGGAAAGTTGAGTAAAAAAATGACAGGAGGAGACTAAATTGAGCAAAATATTAGTGATCAGAAATGAAATTTTTGATCTGCCTGAAGCAGCAGAAGCAGAAATAAAGAAAATCAATCCAGAAGTGGAGTTAAATTTAATTGATTCCAACAGTGACTATTTACCTTTACTAAAAGAAGCAGAAATAGTATTTGGCTGGCCCAAAACTGAGCTGCTTAAGAAAGCAGAAAATTTAAAGTGGCTGCATCTTCCCAGTGCTGGTGTTGACCGCTATGCAAATAAAGAACTTTATCAGAACAGGGATCTAATGCTGACAAACTCGAGTGGAGTTTATGGTAAACCAATTGCTGAACATGTTTTTTCCATGATTATGGCCCACAACCGCAATTTGATTGATTATGCCTATGATAAAAAAGAAAAGAAGTGGCAGCGCAAAAACGATATTAAAGATTTCTTTAACTCAACAGTTGGGATTTTAGGCCTGGGAGATATTGGCAGCACAATTGCTAAAAGGGCAAAAGCCTGGGGCGCAGAAGTTTTAGCTTTAAAAAGAACAATGATTGAGTTCCCGAACTATGTTGATCAAATTTATTTAAATGATGATTTGGATAAGTTGTTAAAAGAATCTGATTATCTTATCCTTACCCTGCCTGGGACCCCGGAAACAGAAGGGATAATAGGTAGAAAAGAATTAAAAATGATGAAGGATACAGCTTTTATAGTCAATATTGGGCGTGGTTCGCTGATTAAACAGGATGAGCTGCTTGAAGCTCTCAAAAATAACTGGATTGCAGGGGCAGGACTTGATGTAACAGATCCAGAACCTCTGCCTGAAGATAGTGAACTCTGGGAGCTGGATAATTTGATTTTAACACCACATACTTCTGGTTTTTCACCAACCAATGATCAGCGCCGTTTTGAAATATTTAAAGATAATCTGCAGAGTTATCTTCAAAATCAGAAACTAAATAATTTGGTTGATTTTGAGCTTAAATACTAATCAGACTTGACACAAAAAATGTCCGGAACTTAAAAAGTTCTTCGGGCATTTTTTTGATAGTACTCTGGATTTCTGCTTTAAACTTTTTCATTATTCTTTGAATTTGAATTTGATTTTAAGATAATAATTTTATTGAAATAATTGGGAGCGATTTCGGCTAAAATTTATTCAAAAAAATAAAGGTTAATAGTAATTGTTAGCGAAGTATAAAAATATAATCTTATTGCTTATAAAAGGCTTGGTTGATATTCAAATATAATTTAAAATTTGTAAAAGGGAGAAAAAAATGGAGAGAGAAATCATAGCAAATGAAAATATCAGAAAATTTAAAATTAACAAATTTATTGATCAGGAAGATTTAATAATCAAAGAAACTCCGCTGACGCTTTTTATCAATGGGTATCAGTTTTTAACGCTAATGGTGCTTAAAGAAAATCTAGAAGATCTAATCACTGGTTTTCTGGCTGCAGAAGGAATTATTGAAACAAAAAATGAGCTTAGAAAAATTGAATTTAAACATGATAAAACTGTGGCTTTAATTGAAATTTCTGGAGATTTTTCTCCCGGTGATTATAAAAAACGAACTCTGACCTCCGGCTGTGGAGCTGCTTCAACTTTTATTAATCTTAAAGATTGTGCAGCTGCAGAAACAATTCACTCTAAAATAAAGATTAAAGCAGAAAAAATAGCTGCTCTAATGATAGAACTGCAGCAGAACTCAAATTATTTTCAAAAGACAGGTGGAACTCATACAGCTGCTTTAGCTGAAGCTGATCAGATAATTTATCAGCTTGAAGACATCGGACGTCATAATGCTCTGGACAAGGTTATTGGAAAAGCAATCAATGATAATCTGAATCTGAAAGACAAAATTCTACTTACAAGCGGTCGGATTTCTTCAGAAATGATTGTTAAGGCTCTCAAACAGGGAATTCCATTTTTAGTTTCCCGCTCGGCCCCGACAGCTGCAGCGGTTAAAATTGCTAGAGATAGAAATATGACTTTAGTCGGTTTCTGCAGGGGGAAGCGTTTTAATATTTACAGTGGTGAAGAAAAAATAAAACTGGAATAAAATATTAATTTTAAAAAGGGGAGGGTGTTCTTGAAGAGAAATAAAAGGATTTTAATTGCTAAGTTGGGACTGGATGGTCATGACCGCGGAGCTAAAGTGGTGGCCCGGGGCTTAAAAGAGGCAGGAATGGAAGTGATTTATACCGGGCTCAGAAATACAGCTCAGGATGTAGTTAGAACGGCAGTTCAGGAAGATGTGGATTTAATTGGAGTTAGTATACTTTCAGGTGCTCATAAGACACTGATAAAAAAACTTTTTAAACTGCTGGAAGACGAAGAAATTGCTGAAACTCCTGTTCTAGTAGGTGGAATAATTCCGAAAGATGATTACAGCTATTTATATAACTTAGGAGTTAATAAAATTTTTGGCAGTGGAACTTCTTTAGAAGAGATACTAAACTATATTCGGGATTTGAAATCAGAAAGATAGGTGATCAGGGTACTGGTTTTTTATCAGGAGGTGAGAAAACTGGTTGTTAAAGAATCTAAATTGTTTAATCAGGAGCTTGAACAATTTGTAAGTTCAATTAGAGCAGGTAGAGAACGAGAAATAGCCAGGGCGATAACTTTGCTTGAAGATCAGGACCCGCTGAGCAGCAAAATTATGCAGCTGCTTTATCAAAATTATTCTAAGGGCTATCTGATTGGAATTACAGGGCCAGCAGGGTCAGGTAAGAGTTCTCTTTTAAATCTATTAGTTAAAGAATATCTTAAAAAAACTGAAGAAAAAATTGCAGTAATTGCAGTTGATCCCACGGCTCAGCAGAGTGGAGGAGCTTTTTTGGGTGATCGTATTAGAATGAAAGAGTTATATGCAAATAAGCAGATTTTTATTCGAAGTATGGCAAGTAGAGAAAGTCTTGGCGGAGTTAATGCTGCAGTTTATGATACAGCAGTAATTCTGGCAGCTGCCGGTTATCAAAAGGTGATTATTGAAACTGTCGGGGTTGGGCAGACAGAAATTGATATTGTTAGTCTGACAGATACGACTATTGTAGTTACGGTCCCGGAAACTGGAGATGAAATCCAGATATATAAATCTCAACTTATAGAAATAGGAGATATTTTTATTTTAAATAAATCTGACCTACCTCAGGCAGCGAAAATGGAGCTTTTACTCAAATCATTATTTGCCCTTGAAAAATCTGACAGCTTATTTCAAAAAAGATCTGCTGCTTTAGAATGGGAAAAGCCGCTGCTTAAAACTTCTGCTCTAAATAATCAGGGAATAGCTGCTGTAGTCGAAGCCATAAATGAACATTTTAATTATTTACAGAAAAATAATATTCTGGCAGAAAATAAAAACAAGCAGCTTAAAAAACATCTTTTAAATTTACTGCTGTCCAGGGTTACCCAAAAATTTTCAAAAAAATTTAAAGAAGAGGCTAAATTAGAGGACTATCTGGCAAAAATATTAGTCGGAGAAGCAGCACCATTTCAACTGATTGAAGAGTTTGTTGATAATAATTTAACAAACTGAGTTGACTTGTGGTCAGTTTTTTGCTATCCTTAATGGTGTCGATTAACTAAAGGAGGGGGAAATGAATCTCAAAAATATAGAACATATAGGTATTGCCGTTGATAATCTGGAAGAGGCTCTGAGTTTTTATCAGGACATTTTGGGCTTGGAATTACTTAAAAGAGAAATTGTTGAATCACAGGCAGTTAAAATTGCATTTTTAAAAGTTGGAGAGACAAAGATTGAGCTGCTTGAAGCCTTAAATAAAGAGAGTGCTATTGCCAGATTTATCGAAAAAAACGGTGAGGGGATTCACCATTTCGCAATTTTAGTCGACAGCATTGAAGATAAGATAAAAGCGATGCAGGCTCAAGGAGCCAGATTAATAGGTGATAAGGCAACTGCTGGTGCAGACAATATGAAAATTATTTTTGTTCATCCACAAAGTACTAATGGAGTCTTATTAGAGTTATGTGAACCACTTGCTAAGGAGGAAAAATAATGTCAGTAGAAGATAAGGAAAAGTTGTTAGAAGATAAAAAAGAGACGATTCGTCAGGGTGGCGGCCAGGCAAGAATCGAAAAACAGCACAAAAAAAATAAAAAAACCGCCAGAGAGAGAATTGAATATCTGCTTGATGACGGCTCATTTAATGAATTAAATATGTTTGTAGAAAACCGCAGTATTTCACTGGGGATGGACGAAAAAGAAGTTCCAGGCGAGGGTGTTGTGGTTGGTTATGGTACTATTGAAGGCCGTTTGGTTTATGTTTACGCTCAGGACTTCACAGTAATGGGAGGTTCAGTTGGAGAAGCCCATGCGCAGAAGATTTCTGAGGTAATGGATTTGGCTGTTAAAAATGGTGCCCCG
>Ga0182239_1000697_pt1 | contig 11905 bp, 10 predicted proteins | sample hydfrate6_PW_210_FD_132456 | JGI IMG/M metagenome (GOLD analysis project Ga0182239, IMG submission 132456) | Subsurface microbial communities from deep shales in Texas, USA - hydraulic fracturing test 6_PW_210 | ecosystem: Environmental > Aquatic > Deep subsurface > Shale gas/oil reservoir >...
ATGAGGAATTTCCTCGCAATTTATGGGGATTATGTACTCAGACTCTGGGCCAGGGAAGAGACATCCTTGAGTTCGTCCAGTCTTCGCACCTGCTCGATCAACTCCAGGGTGCGCTTCTGGTTCAGGTGCAGGGCGGCCGTGCTTTGAAACTTGCCTTCTATCTCTTCAAAGCTGAGAGGATTCTGCGGACTGCCCTTGGGGTGCTCACGTGTTTTCTCAATCATGCTACCGTCAGTCATATGGACTTGGACCAGAGCTCCGAATTTACGCTCCCGAACCAGATGGGCATCGACCTTGCTCAAAAGCTTTTGCAGCATGGGGTCCCGGACCTTGTGGTTGGTAAACTTGTCCAGAGAGACATTGCCCTCGGCTAAAGCCAGGGCGGCTAAAAACCACAGGCTGAATTTGCCCTCAACCCCAGCCTCAGGCTTTTGAATCCCTGCGGAGCTGAAGGCCACTGGTCCGGTCTCAATGTATATCTTGTCCACATCTTCAATCCGGGGCTGGCTCTGAGCATGGATCTCCTCCAGGAGACCTATGGCTGAATGGGTTCAGGCACAGGTTGGATAGGGCTTGAGACTTATCTGATCAATATACCAGGTACTCCCAAGTCCCTGCAAAACTTCATCGGCCTGGGCATGTTCGGTAAAGACAGACAGCATGCCCAGTTCGCCTTCGATGATATGTTTTGAGCTCGTAAAGCCATCTTCGGCCAGGAGGGCGGATATAACCCCATCCATGGCTGCTTTGCCAACGTTTAAGGGTTTGGACATAGTTCCAAATACCTGACGGACACCTCCGGCCTGGGTCCCGCATATGCCCAGGGCATTGATGATCTCCTCTTCTTTGAGCTTGAGCAGATTGCAGACACCGGCCACAGCCCCAAACCGCCCGGCAGTGGAGGATGAATGCCATCCCAGCTCGTAATGGTAACTCCCAAAGGCTTTGCCCAGGCGAATTGCCACATCAATAGCCACGATCAGGGCCGCAAGCATATCCTGGCCGCTTGCGTGCCGTTCCTCGGCCAGGGCCATAAGTGCCGGCAAACATACCGAAGTGGCATGAATGACCGTTTCTTCATGATAGTCGTCAAAATCAAGGGCATGGGCAATGACACCATTGGCCAAAGCTGCGCTGGCCGGGTCTGCAGCAAAGTCAGCTCCCCAGATTGAAGACCGTTTTGTTCCCCCGTATCTTTGCACATACCGCACGATATGTTCGCTTGCCTCATCATCAATGCCCCCCAGGGCGCTTCCCAGACAATCCAGTATGCAGATTTTCGCTTTTTCGATGTGTTGCTCAGGGATATCTCGTATACCTGTGTGAGCAATGAAAGAGGCGAGTTCTCTTGTCAATTCCATCATTGTATCATCCTTTGTCAGAACAGTGGCTATGCGCAAATTGACCCTGCTTGGCTAAAGCCAGAAAGTGGGCTACATCGATTTCTTTGGGGCAGACGAAGGAACAGGCCCGGGAGGTGTGGCACCGATACAGGCCGCGATCACTGTACAGGAGCTTCAGCCGTTCTTCACAAGCTGTTTCCCGTGGGTCCATCAGACGGACAATGCTGGCCATGGATGCATTGGGACCGATAAAGCTGTGGTGAGAACTCAGGCAAGCCTGGGCGCAACAAAAGCAATTGATGCACCGGGTCGCCTCCAGGAAGGCTTCTTGGTTTCTTGGAAAAAGGGTGCTGTATGTTTCGTCTTCGCGCAAAGGGGCCGGCTGAATGATGTAGGGCTGGGCCTCATGCACCCGGGAATAGGCCTGTTCCAGGTCTACAACCAGATCTCTGAGCACGGGAGCAATGGATAGAGGCTCCAGGGTGAAATTCGTAGTGTTAAACCTGTTGATGGCCCGTTCGACCAGCAGTTCACAGGCCAATACCGGCGATTTATTGACCAGGATCGCGCACGTGCCGCATTGTCCATGCTCACACGAGGAATTCCAGGCCAATGATGAATCAAGTTCTGTATTAATGGTTCTTAATACATCCACAAAACGCATGATCTCGCCGACACTTACCTGGTATTTTTGCCACCAGGTCCGGTCTTGGTCCGGATCATACCGGCGAATATTTAACGTGATATCCACGAGCCCCATCCCAGATCTCCTCGTTTTCAGTATCTTACAAACCATCATGCCTGCAGGGTCGCAGGTATAAGGATTTGTATATTTTAATATTTTCTGGAAATATAACCGAATTTATCGGCATAATCCGCGCCAGATTCAAAGATGTCCATATTTATTGGACGCTGGGAAAACACGACATTCCCTTCTGGAGATATTTGAGCCAAGGTATGGTAGTTGAAGGCATCTTCGCGCTCCGGATAGTCTTCCCGGGTGTGCGCCCCTCGAGATTCGCGCCGTTCCAGAGCAGACTGGGCTATGACCAGGGACACAGTGAGAAGGTTGTCCAGTTCCCACCTCTGGGCCAGCTCCTGATTCATAGTTAATGACTTGCATTCCAGGCGGATGTTTTGGGCTGCTTCTTGGAGCTCATGTATGGTATCCAGAGCGCTGGTAAGACCCTTTTCATCCCGGAATACCCCGACCTTATCGCTCATGGTGCTTCGTAAATCAGATTTTATCCTGTCGACATTGTGTTTTCCCTGCGCGTTGAGATAGCGGGAAAATTTATCGAATGTGTATTCGCCCTTTTCTGAAGCCGGCTCATTACTGGGCAAGGTCTGTTTGAGGTTTGTGAGCACTGTCTGACCCACAATCTTGCCCATGGTTATGAGTTCCAGGATGGAGTTGGTAGCCAGCCGATTAAAGCCGTGAAAGCTGGCGCATGCACATTCTCCGATTGCATACAGACCGGGAATGACATTGAGATTTATGTCCTGAACCTCTCCGTGCAGGGTGGTGGGTATGCCTCCCATGTGATAGTGATTGCTGGGCCGAACCGGCGCGAGTTGGGTTTTGGGGTCTATGTTCACGAACTTCTTAAAGAAGGTGGAGATTTCTTTCAGCTTTACATCGTGGACATAGTCAGAAAGATGGCGCAGATCTATCCACACATGCTCAATATTGTGGTCTGGATTTAAAACACCCCTTCCCTCGCGGATTTCCAGCTCATTGGCTCTGGAGACCACGTCCCTGGGAGCCAGATCCTTCATTTTGGGGGCATATTTCTCCATATACGGCTCAAGGTTCTTGTTCCGGAGAATGCCGCCCTCCCCGCGCAGGGCTTCGCTGGCCAGTATGCCAGGGCCGACAACTCCAGTGGGATGAAACTGGACCGCCTCCGGATCCATCACCGGCAGACCGTGCTGCAAGATGACACCCAGACCGTCGCCCGTGTTATGCCGGCAATTGGTGGTTACCCGAAAGACCTGGCCGCTTCCGCCGGTGGAGAGCACACACATTTTTGCAGCTACAGAAATGAACCGGCCTTTTTTGTGATCAAAAAGCACTGCCCCAACACACGCACCGTGGTTAAATAATAGCTCGGTCAATAAATGCTGGTTATAAAACTTTACTCCTTTTTTGACTGCTTCTCCCCACATGGTATCCAGTATTCCCTTGCCTGTCCGGTCTGATTCAAATACGGCCCGAAAGGCAGAAGCTTCTCCAAAACGGATACTGTGTCCGCCGAAAGTTCTTTTGGCCAGCTTTCCTTCCTCGTTGCGGGTATAGAACATTCCCCGGCGCTCGAGCCATAAGATCTCGTCCCAGGCTGACTCCACAATCCTTTGGACCACATTTTGATCTGCTGTGCAGTCAGATCCTTTCCATGTATCAAACATATGATATATTGGAGAATCAATGGGATCATCCGGATCGACGGCAGCCAGGCCGCCCTGGGCGGTTCCGGTGTGAGATTTCTGGGGGTGAGAGACCTTGGTGACTACCAATATGTTGGTATCAGGCCTGTGCTCCAAAATCTCCGTCACACAGCGCAGGCCAGCTCCTCCAGCCCCGACAACCAGGACATCACATGAAATATGATCGTGAAAGGAAAATTTCCCGGGCATATTGAATCCTTTATCCGGCAATAAATGCTATTTTTATTCCCCATAGAGCCATAAAGCCCATGAGTAGAATGGTGGCTGCGGAAAAACCCCGTGCGTATAAACTCCTTGGCTGCAGATAGTCTTTACTTATGGATATAAGGCCATATGCAGCATGATAGGCAACGCTGAGGACAAGAGTGAGGTCCACAAACTGGATAAATCCCAGGCTCATGCGTTGAGTGACGATGGCTGCATCGTGGGCCATGGACACATTCAGATGTGTAAAAAGCATATGGGCGGGCATGACAATGAGCAGATAGGCAGCTGTTATCCGTTGCGCAGTCCAAAGCCATGAATGTCTGGTTGACCTTAGTTTCGCCCACAATAAAAAGGCGGCAAGTGCCCCGATCACGAAAGACAAGCCCCAAAAGAAAATTGGAGTTACATCTTGATTTCCGAAAATCATCATTATTCCTAAAAACAATGAATACAATACAACAAACAGGATAGATAAACGGATGAGCAGATTGTCATGACGTATTCCAAAGCTTTCATACAGCATGAGGCGAGCGCCATTTATGGCGTGAAATATAAGCGGCAGGGAGAGAGCCCAAACCAGGAACAGGAAAAATGGAGAGGTAAAGAACTCCATCTTTTCTGTGTATTTTACAGGGTCTTGCAGGGAGGAAAGGGTCACAATGTGAAAGAGAAAATAAATTGAAAGGATGATTGCAGAGATTCGGTGCAGCCAGGCCAGGACATATGCCCATCCAAAGCGTTCAGCAAGTTCCGGTACAGCCCTCAGTCCGCTTTTTATACTCAAGGCAACCTTGTCTTGAGAAATGAGATTTGATCCGAACGAAGTACTCATTGTGCTCTCCACCACTGTTTCTTCGAGCTTATTTGTTCAGGGGGTCTTTCCCTGCAAGGCGCTGAAGGCCTGATCTTGGCGGTTTGATTTTTTCACGTATCAGTTCCGATACGGGTTTATCACCAATTGTAAGCTGAAGGGCTGGTCACCGCTTCGCTGGGAAAGACCCCCTGAACTTTAAAAAGGGGGCCTGAATGCTTACGTTTGAGTTTATTCTCCCTGGGTTTCAAGGTATCTCAGGAAATTCTCAAAGGCTACTTCTATATGATCGCGTACAAGATGTTCAATTTCCTGGTTGTCGGCATCATGATCAGCGAGTTTTTGAAATATGTTCAAATGGATCTTATACGCTCTTTCCAGATCTTCTTGATAGTACTTATACGAAAACTGGTACCACAGGCTATGCATGCGTAAGTTGTAAAGGATATCAATCAAGACTTGATTTTCCGAGGCCTCGATAAATATATTGTGAAAAACTGAATGGTGACGCCAGAAAGATTTGGCTTCAATATTTTGTGCAGCATGTTTCATGCTATCCAATTCAAATTTCAAGTCATCCACTGTTTTCTCATTCATTTTGGAGTGAGCTTCACTTGCTGCCAGTCCCTCCAAACGGGCTCGAACCGGAAAATTGTCTTCAATATCTTTATGGGTAATTGTCTTAACAAAGGTGCCCTTTCGGGGGATAATGCGAACCAGTCCCCTTTTTTCCAGAATCCGAAACGCTTCCCGCAGCGGGGACCTGCTTACGCCAAAAATCTTTTGCAGGTCTTGTTCTATGAGCTGCTGCCCGCCGCTGAATTTGCCTTCCAGGATGGCTTCGGTGAGGATGTCGGTTATTTTTTCACCCAAAGCGGCATTTTGAAATTCGATGTTTTCAATATCTAAAAGCATAGGAGCAGATAATATTCAGGTCAGAGATGGATACAAATGGATTAAAAAGCTATTCGTATAATTTTACGATCCTGATAGCATTGGGACCGCATTCTTCAAGGCACCTTTCGCACAGAGTACATTCATCTTCATTTTCTTCCACAATGGCTACAGAATTATTCTCAGCCCTGAAGATATTCACCGGACATACATTTATGCATTGCCCGCATTCCTGAACCCCGGCACATTTTGACTTGTCTATTTGGATATGTATAAAAGTACCCATTTCTTAACCTTCCTTTGCTTTTGAGGACTGCGAAAAATTATCTGCAAGATGTAATGTCTTTTTTGCTCTGTGCACAATAGGAGGATCAATAAATTTTCCATCAACTTGAATTGCTGCATGGCCTTTCTCTTCCGCTTCATGAAAGGCATCTACGACCTTTTGGGCAAAAAGGATTTCATCTTCACTCGGAGCAAATACCTTATTGCATACATCAAGCTGTTTGGGATGAATACAGAGTTTGCCTTGATATCCCAGTTGCCTCGAGCGCCTGGCGTCAGCTTCAAGGGCTTCCAGATTCTGTATATCCAGCATGAAGGGAGAATCTATCGGAGGGGAAATTTTTGCTGCGCAGCAGGCAACCGCTATTCGGGACCGTGGGTACAGCTGTTCTTCAGCTGAATAGGACATCTCAGTGCCCAGATCCAAAGTATAGTCAGCGGCCCCAAAGGCGACTGTGAATAGTCTCGGGTTGGGAAGAGGTTCAGCAGCAATCCGGTAGATATTTTGAACCGCTAAAGCGGTCTCAATCAATGGAATTATTTGGATAGAGCCTTGTTCGATGTTTTTTATTTTTTCTGATTGAGATAGATAAGCATCCACAGTGTGCATATCTTCAGGTCTTTGAAGCTTAGGAACCATAATGCATGATAAATATTGAACAACAATCTCCTGAATGTCTTTCATTATATATTCAGTATCCAGAGCATTCACTCGAACGATTATCTTTTTATCTCTGTGCTCTGAGATCTTATTCTTGGCAATTTCCCTGGCTTCATCTTTGAGTTTTAACGGGACTGCGTCTTCAAGATCAATGATGACTGCATCGGCTTGAGACTGCACAGCCTTGTCAATTCGGTCCGGTCTATTTCCTGGTACAAACAATACGCTTCGAACAGGCTCTAAGGCATTCATGTTCACACCTCAAACTTGAGTTCTTTTTCCATTTGCTCCAAAAAGCTGTGCATATAGGCTATTCTGGAATGTCCATACTGCTCCGCCTCCTGGGTATGGAAAGAGGAGCTCACTTTACTCAGCAATTCGCGCAAATACTGGGGAAAGTCTGCCGCTTTTCCGCTAAATGATCCGTCATTGAGACCACGGACAACAGCCCTGACTATTCCAATCGCCCCGATGTATTCAAGGGCATCCGCATCTTGAGCGATTTGGGCCTCCGCAGTTTCTGGTTCAGGGCCGCCATACCGGCTGTGAGCTTGCATGACATGCAGGGCAGGATCCACTTTTTCCTGCTCCAGGCCGTTTTCGGTGAGAATTTGCCGGGCCAGGTCCAGGCCTGCACTGTAATGGGTCTTTCTGTCTATTGTTACCCCGATATCATGCACAAGAGCGCCTGCAGTCAGGGCTTCCAGGTCTATGTTCCGGTTTTGTCCCAGCTTTTGGCACCAGGTGGTCATCCGTTCTACATGATCCGGGCTGGCCACCTGTTCATCGGCGAGCTGCGCCTGGACCCTGGACCACACCCTGTTTTGGAGGTCATTGAGTTCCATTTAAAGCCCCTTAGACATAATCTTTCAAAATTTGAGGTATATCGGAAAACAAATCAGCCACATGTATTCCAGCCTTGCGAAACATTTCGATTTTACTTTTACTGCTTCCTTTATCGCCTTCTACAATGGTGGCTGCGTGGCCGAACCGAACCCCAGGCAAATCATCAACGAACTTGCCGGCAATATAGGCCACGATAGGCGTCTTGATTTTATTCTCAACAACGTATTCAGCAAGTTTTTCTTCTACAATTCCCCCGGGTTCGCTGAATACGACAACCGCCCGGGTTTCAGGATCATCTTCAAACAGTTTGATCAGGTCTATGAAGTTGGATCCGACCACAGCGTCACCGCCAACACCAACGCATGTGCTTTGTCCGATGCCGTTGGTGGTGAGCAGATTGGCCACCTCGGTGGTCATCCCGCCGCTGCGGGAGGCTATGCCCACCGGACCGTGCATATAGGCTTTTTTGACATCCACTGCCGGTCCTCCGGCCATGCCCAGCCGAACGATACCCGGTGAGATAAAGCCCAGTGTGTTGGGGCCGATGACCTGAGCCCCTTTTTTCCGGGCCACTTCCAGAAATTCAATGGTGTCTCGTCTGGGAACTCTCTCGGTGATGACCACAATAAGCTTGATATCATTATCAAGTGCTTCCAGCACAGCACCCTTGACCAGGGGAGGGGGGACTGAAATGACGGTGGAATCGGGACCATGCTCTTGGACCGCCTGGCGCACCGTATCGTAGACTGGCACACCGTGAACACTCTGTCCCTTTTTCCCTGGTGTAACCCCGGCAACGACTTGTGTTCCGTAATCAAGCATGTCCTTGGTAAAAGAGGTCGCTTCTCTGCCAGTTATGCCTTGAACAATGACTTTTGTGTTTTTGTCAGCTAGGATAGCCATAATCGTCCTTTATAAGGAATTAGTTTTTCATATTTTCAACAGCAATTTTTGCCGCCTGATCAATGGAAACCGTTCGATCATAGTAGTTAATTCCGTATTTTCTCAAAATCTTGAATCCTTCTTCTTCCCATGCTCCAGGGATACGAAACGCAGCTATGGCCTCTGCCGGGTCTCTTCCCAGCTCCAAGACTCCCTTGACGATTCCTCTGGCCACAAGATCGACTCGTGTATTGCTGGTCACATTCATGATGACCGCCACCTTCTTCACTCCTGGATTGGAGAGAATGAGTTTGGTGAGTTCCTTGACCTTGAGCACAGAGGGATTGCCTCCGATCTCACAGTAATTGGCCGGCTTTCCTCCATGGGCCCGGATGGCGTCGAATGCGGTCAGTGAGGCCCCGCCGCCGCCGATGATCAAACCGATGTCCCCGTCAAACTGGATGACCCGGCCGGCCACTCCGCGATGATCGAGATTGTCGATTTCTTCCGCTTTCCGCTCGAATTCAGTCTGTTCCCGCATGCTTCCAGCCCGGCTTTGATCCTTGGTCAGCTCTTGCAAGTCTTTGTGACGAAACAGGGCGTCGTCGTCGATTTCCATGTGGCAGTCTGCTGCCTTGAGCTGCCCATCCTGGGTGAGAACCAAGGGGTTGATCTCTGCCACTGTGGCATCATAATCTAAAAATATATCAACGAGTCTGGACAGAACACCCCCAATTCCAAGCAGCGCCTTTCCGCTGATGCCGGTCTGGGCCACAAGTTCTCTGGCTTTATATTCCGGTAACTTCTCGCGTACGGAGATATGCAGTTTTTGAATTTTGTGTGGAGCCTCAGCCGCCAGGGTCTCGATATCCACTCCCCCTTCACTGGAAAAGATGACCAGGGGTTCCTTTTGGATAGTATCATAAATAACAGAGACATAAAATTCACTTTGTATATCAAGCTTTTCTTCCATCAATACCTTCTGCGGCTTGTACCCCCTGATTTTTTTGGAAAAAAAGTCCTGCAGGTTTGATGCAGCGTTCGCCTGGTCGTGAACCTCAATGACTCCTCCGGCTTTGGCCCTCCCGCCAATGGGAATCTGCACCTTCATCATGGCTGGATAGGAAAACTCACACCGATCATCAGGTGATCCCAGGAGCAACCCCTGAGGTATGGAGATTTTATATCGGGATAAAATATCTTTTGCTTCGTGTTCGAACAGGCGCACAGCATCACCCCCTAATCTTTAATATTTTCAAGTAAGTAATCTTTGCTTTGAGCACGCACCACATTGACTGGGCCAGGAAGCTCACTTGTATTTTGTCGACAATCTACAATCACGCATGTGCTCTGTCAATGGAATGAAGAAAATATTTTCGTATTACGAAAAAATTATCAATTAAGGGTTTGAAATAAAATAATATTAAGGAATGGACAAAAGCCGGCTGAGGAAACCGTCTGATTTCGTTCCTGGATCAAGGGGAGAAAGTTAGGTGTGCCAAATTTTTCTTTGACCTTCTCAAAAAGAATGGCTATTGTTTGCTCCGCTTCATGAATCACTTTAAAAAACAGGAAGAGGCTCCCATGGCCCAAAAGTTTACCCTGGCCCTGGCTGGAAACCCAAATTCCGGCAAAACCACTCTGTTTAATACCCTGACCGGCTCCAGACAACAGGTCGGAAATTATCCCGGGATCACGGTAGAGAAGCGGGAGGGAATCATTTGGCACCACGAATACAGTCTGCATATTGTGGATCTGCCTGGCACATACTCTTTGACCACCTATTCCCAGGAGGAGCTGGTGGCCCGCAATTTCCTGGTTCAAGATAAGCCTCAGGCCGTGATTGATGTCCTGGATGCCTCCAATCTGGAACGCAACCTGTACCTGACGGTGCAGTTTATGGAACTGGGCATCCCGGTTCTGGTGGTTTTAAACATGATGGATGAGGTAGCCAAGCGGGGCATAACCATCAAAACGGACAAGCTGAGTACGCTGCTGGGGAATCCAGTGGTTGAAACCGTGGCCCGGACCGGAAAAGGCAAGGAACACCTCCTGGATGAAGCGGTTCGCCTGGCTGCCGCCCGCCAGGATCATACCTGGCAGCCCCTGAGCATCTCCTATGGACCGGACCTGGATCCGGTCCTTGAGGATATGGCCGGTCTTATTGAGAGCAAAGGCTTTCTTACCCACACATATCCGGCCCGGTGGATCGCTTTGAAATACCTGGAAGAAGACGAGGAAATACGGCGTCTGGGCCGGGAGGAAAATCAGGCTGTGGACTCTGAACTGGAAGCAATGTTTGACCAGGTCAACAGGCACTGCCAGAAAACCCTGGATACCCATCCTGAGGCCATAATCGCCGACTACCGGTATGGGTTTATCACTTCCCTGCTCAAGCAGGGTGTGGTGGAGCGCAAAAGCGGCTTGAACCGCATTTCCTTCTCGGACAAGGCGGATCAGATTTTGACCCACAGGCTCCTGGGCCCGGGGATCATGTTTGCTGTGCTCTACCTTATGTTCTCTGTCACCTTTGGCCTGGGAGAGACGCCCCTGGGATGGGTACAATCCTTTTTTGCCTGGCTGGGGGATACCGCCCAGGCCCTGCTCCCGCCGGGTCTTCTCCAGTCGTTGATCGTCTCCGGACTCATCGACGGCGTGGGCGGGGTGCTCAGTTTTGTGCCCTTGATCCTGATCATGTTCTTTGTCCTTTCTTTCTTAGAGGACTCCGGGTATATGGCCCGCATGGCCTACATGCTGGACAGGGTGATGCGCATATTCGGCCTGCACGGCTGCTCTGTTATGCCCTTTATTATTTCCGGCGGCATACCTGGTGGTTGTGCTGTCCCCGGACTTATGGCCGCGCGCACCCTGCGCAGCCCGAAAGAAAAGCTGGCCACTGTCCTCACCGCCCCTTTCTTAAGCTGCGGAGCCAAGGTTCCGGTCTTTTTGCTTATCAGCGGGGCCTTTTTCCCCCAGCACGCGGCCGCAGTCCTGTTCTGGACCACCCTGGCCGGCTGGGGGGTGGCTTTGGTTGTGGCCCGTATCCTGCGCTCCACTGTCATTAAAGGCGAACCCACCCCCTTTGTCATGGAACTGCCTCCATATCGCATGCCAACCTTCAAGGGGCTGTGCATTCATACCTGGGAGCGCGGCTGGCAATACATCAAAAAGGCCGGGACTGTCATTCTGGCTATCTCCATTCTCATCTGGGCAGCCATGACCTTTCCCGGTCTGCCCCAGGAAAAGGCTCAGGAGTACTCACAACAAATCAAGGTCCTGGAGCAGGAGATAGAGGAGGCCGATGCCACTTTGCGCCCTGAGCTCAAAGAGCGGCTGCAGAGCGTCCGGACCAGGAAGAATGCGGAGCAATTGCAGGCCACAGTGGCCGGCCGGATCGGTACCTGGCTGGAGCCGGTATCCATGTGGGCCGGATTTGACTGGAAAACGAATATCGCGCTGGTAGGCGGGATTGCAGCCAAGGAGGTCATCGTCTCCTCTCTGGGTACGGCCTATTCCCTGGGAGAGCGG
>Ga0182239_1000698_pt1 | contig 11904 bp, 6 predicted proteins | sample hydfrate6_PW_210_FD_132456 | JGI IMG/M metagenome (GOLD analysis project Ga0182239, IMG submission 132456) | Subsurface microbial communities from deep shales in Texas, USA - hydraulic fracturing test 6_PW_210 | ecosystem: Environmental > Aquatic > Deep subsurface > Shale gas/oil reservoir >...
ACGCCGATGATACTGCGGTTATTACCGTGGGAAAGTAGGTCGCTGCCAGGACATTTTCTTTCAAAAGGCTCCCCATTTGGGGAGCCTTTTTTTTGCTTTTTTTATCTTTTTGAGGCACAATCAAAATATGGTCAGTGAATATGTATATACAGAACTCAAGGCCTTGTATGAAATTGCCAGGGCCTTTACCACTCCTGATGAGTTGAAGGATCAATTGCAGATGGTTTTAAATATCATGAGCTCTATGCTGGGCATGGAGCGGGGCATGATATCCATCATTGATTTGAACACAGGACATATTGTTTTGGATGTGGCTCGGGGAGTGAACGTTCAAACTGGAGATGTAACATATCTTCTTGGCGAGGGTATTACCGGAAAGGTGGCCGAAACCGGCCGGCCCATAGCAGTCGCTAATCTGAGTCAAGAGACCCATTTTTTGGATCGAACCGGAGCCAGGAAAGAAGTGGACAGGGAGGAACTTGCTTTTCTCTGCGTGCCCATATTTTTTCAGAACCGGGTGGTTGGGGTATTATCTGCTGACAAGCTCAGCCGACAAGTCCAGAGTCTGGAAAGAGAAGTGGATTTATTGGCCGCTGTTGCCGAACTGACTGGGAAGGCAGTTCATTTTCGGTCGATCAGTGAGGAAAATCGGAGCCTGAAGAGACTTTTGGCTCAGGCCAAGCGGCCAAAGACTCAGTTGATCGGAAGGTCCAAGGGAGTTCAGGATGTTTTGCGACTCGTTGATCAGGTAGCGGATACGAATTCTACCGTGATCATTTACGGCGAAACCGGGACCGGAAAAGAGCTTGTAGCCCAAACTCTGCACGAAAACAGCCCACGGGAAAAAAAGGCCTTAATTCGTGTCAATTGTGCTGCAATGCCGGAGAGCTTGCTGGAAAGTGAGCTTTTTGGCCACGAAAAGGGGGCCTTTACCGGTGCTGTTGCCCGGCGCAAGGGATGTTTTGAAGAAGCGCATGGGGGAACAATTTTTTTAGATGAGATTGGTGAACTGTCCCCAATGGCCCAGGCGAAACTGCTCAGGGTTTTGCAGGAAAAAGAGATTCAGCCCCTGGGGTCTTCCCGGGTCATCCGGGTCGATGTCCGAGTGGTGGCGGCCACAAATAAGGATCTGGAAAGGGAGGTGGCTAACGGAACATTTCGTTCAGACCTTTTTTACCGCCTGAATGTGTTTCCGGTTTTTATTCCGCCTTTGCGAGAAAGAGGTTCCGATATCCTCCTTTTGGCTGATTTTTTTGTGGCTAAATACGCCAAGGAATTTGGACGTTCAGTCAAACGTATATCCACCTCTGCAATTGATCTGTTGATAGCTTATCATTGGCCCGGTAATGTCCGGGAGCTTGAAAATTGTATTGAGAGGGCAGTTCTTTTGGCCTTTGCAGATACAATCGAGGCTCATCATCTTCCACCTACCTTGCAAATGAAGACATCGGAAACACGGGAAGGGAAAAAGGGAAAAATGGATATATTGGTCTCCAACTTTGAAAGAGACCTGATTACCGATGCCCTGAAAGACTCACGGGGGAATCAGACCCAGGCGGCACGTATCCTGGGCACGACAAAGAGGATTATTCAATATAAAATAAAAAAATATGGGATAAATCCCAGCCGGTTTCAGGGAACGAGGCAGGGGGCTGACGAATGATACCGGGATGACCTCCAGATTGCCGACTCTGGTCACTATGAGCATTCCATTACCTTGTCCTATACATCCATCCTTATTAACCTCCTTTTTCCAAAGACGCTCTCTGATCAGTTCCTGGATATGTTGGCTTGATAGACCTGCACTGACAACAGGGCATGCTGATTGCAATAGATTTGTATACATTGTGTTTGTATTCTTTGATCCGTGAGTTTATGTGTCGCAGAATACACAACGGGAGGATATATGAAAAAAATTGTGGCTGTCATTAAACCGTTTAAACTGGATGACGTGAAAGATGCTTTGACCGAGATCGGGATCAAGGGAATGTCTGTGACCGAGATTCGCGGTTTTGGCCGCCAAAAAGGACATACGGAGATATATCGAGGCGCAGAGTATGTTGTTGATTTTATACCCAAGATAAAGGTTGAGGTTGTGGTTTTGGATCACAGGGTAGAGGACGTTGTTCGGGCCATCCAGGATTCCGCTAAGACCGGAAAGATCGGTGACGGGAAGATCTTTATTTCCCCTGTGGATGAGTGTGTGCGGATCAGAACCGGCGAACGGGGCGAAAATGCACTCTAAAGCAATTGAGACCACAGATTACCACGAGACTGAAAATTCGGTTTTCTTCAGTCATTCCTGTGCAGGAGGGTACACAGTGGATTGTTGTTGCCCGGCCGGCTAATAGTGAAACGACGGACAAAGACAGGCATTTCTTCTCTTTTCGGGATAGCCAGAGCATAAGCAAAATGCTGATTATATTGGTTGCAAACGAGAGATGGAATGAAGGTAGGAACGTGTTCTCTCCGCTCATAGCTGACGTACAAGATAAGAGAGACAGGTTTGCAGGAGCCTGCAAAAAAGAGGTATTTGGCATTGTTGGAGCCCGGGCCTATGCTCAGGAATTTGTTCTTTCCATGCAAGAGCATCTTGATGCCCTGGGTCCGGCATCTACCGGCTGGTTTTTGTCGGCCGTGGGCGGTCTGGGACGGGGAGAAGTGAGCTTTCTCTCTGATGTGGATCTGGTATTCGTCTATGCCAAACGTCTGCCTTCAATGCTTCAGGGTTTGATTCAGGAACTGGTGCAGGCTATGTGGGATGGAGGGTTTGAGCTAGGCCATACAGTATGTTCGCGGACGGGATTGCGGCAATTGGTAGCCTCTGATTTCTCAGTTTTGACCACCTGCCTTGAACCTCAGTTTATCTATGGGGACCAACAACTCTACGACCGATGGCACAGTGATTTGCTGGCCAGCTTCAGCCGTCGGCAAAAGAGACATTTTCTGCAAATGGTTCATCAGGCCAGGGGCAAACGGGGAGAGCAGCTTGACCGAAGCATTTATCTCCTGGAGCCGAATATCAAGGAAGGCTTAGGAGGCTTAAGGGATCTGCATGTCCTCAGATGGTGCGCAATGGTTTTTGAGCACAATTCTTCCCCAGACCACCTACAACGTATGGGCTATATAGACGAAAGAGAACAGCAATGGCTGGAACAGGCCCAGGACTTTTTATGGCGGGTCAGGCTTCAGCTGCACGGGCTCACCCCTCGGCGGCAGGAACAGCTGGTCATGCAGTTTCAGCCTGAACTGGCTGCCAGATTGGGCTTTGAGGATAATCCAAACAGCGGCCGGGCGGTGGAGGGCTTTATGCGTTCCTATTATCGGTACACAGCCAGGGTCAGGCGGGTGACCGATTTTGTGCTCGAAAAGCTGGATATGAAATTCTCGCCCGCCAATCGCCCCCGCAGGCAAAAGGTCATCCCGGGCCCTTTTATTCTTGAAGGGAACCGGATACGATTTTATGATCCACAGCTGGTCGGTGTAAATCCCAGACTGCTCATGGAACTCTTTTGGCAGGCGGCCCGGTTTCGGGCCCACTTTGGTCATGAAACCGGGCAGGTAGTGCGCAACAATCTGGAGTGCTTTACCGACAAATGGCGTAAGGATCCAGAGGTCATCAATCAATTTTTTGATATCCTCCTCTCGCCACAGATGGCCTATCCAGTGCTCAAGGTCATGCTGGAAACAGGTTTTCTGGAGACCTTTATCCCGGAATTTGCCCCTTTGCGCTACCGGGTGCAGCACGATGCCTATCATCTGTATACAGTCGATGAGCACTTGTTGCGGGCAGTAAGGGAAGTGTATGCCATTTTGAACGGTGAGGCCCCGGACGCTTTGCCCAGTGAGTTCAGCCTGGACTGGCTCCACCAAGTCATTCCTGAAAAGCGCCTGCTTCTCTTGGGTGCCTTGCTCCACGATATCGGCAAAGGAAAGGGGCACGGGCATGCCCAGCGGGGGGCCCGACTGGCTGTGGAAATTGGCGCAAGACTGGGATTGGTCGAGAATGAGCTCTTTTTTTTGATTTTTTTGATTGACCAGCATTTGTTGATCGCAGATACAGCCCTGAAACGCGATTTGGCTGAAGAAAAGCCTGTTGAAGAGTGTGCCTTAAATATAGGCAGCATGGGGCGGTTGGCAGCTTTATATCTTTTGACGGTAGCCGATTCCAAAGCAACCGGACCGCAGGTATACACTGTATGGCGCCGGGCCCTGTTTATTGAGCTGGGACTGAAGATCAAGCATCTTCTTGAACAGGATGACTGGCAAAGAGGTGATGTTTCCAGCCGGCTCCAGGCAGTCAAGGAGAAAATTTCCAGTTTGCTGCAAGCCGATCCTGTTCAGGGCAAGGTCATGGCCTGGGTGGAGAAACTTTCCTTGCGCTATCTCTTGACCCAGTCCCCGGAGTCTGTGGTCAAACATTTTTTTCTAGAACAGGAACTTGTCGAGAAGTCAGTCCTTTTCAGGCCCAAAGCCTTATCTCGCGATATATGGGAGTTGACCCTGATTACCCCGGATTTGGACAATCTCTTTGATTATCTGACCGGGGTATTGTGGGCCAATGGGGTCAATATCGTCTCCGCAGACATTCATACCCGTTCTTACGGCGTGGCTGTGGATGTACTCATTGTGGATCAAATTCCTGATCCTCTACATCCTGAAGAGATTTGGGACCGGGTGCACAAGGATCTGGAATCCGTACTTGGGGGGCAGAAAGGCCTGGATGACTATATGGCCGGAAAGAAACCTGGCCACCCCTTGGGACTGGCTGGTTTTGCCAGTGCCAAAGACCGGGTAATCATCAGCGAAGGGGCTTCAGACTTTTATACCGTAATCGAGGTGTATACCTGGGAACGGCAAGGGGTGCTGCACACCATATCCAAGGCCTTGCACTGCTTTGATCTTTCCATTCAAGTGGCCAAGATTACGACCCCCGGTGCGCAAGTGGTGGATGTTTTTTATGTTACCGATCATTTCGGAGACAAGGTCAAAGATCCACAAAAACAGGAGCAAATAAAAGAACAGATTTTGACCTCCCTGCAGAGTTGTTGAAGTATGTGATTTCCGATGTTTCACTATTGCCTGGCCCTGATCTCTGTGCATACCGTAACATAACTTATCACGCGGGACAGGTGACAAGCCGGTGGAAAGCCGACACATTTCGAGAGCCTCATATTGCCGCGCTATGCCTGGATTCCTGGCTTGGCAGGAAGGACAAAAACAACTGGAGCTTCACTGCAGAGCCAGTTTGATTCAAAAATGTATCACTTGTGCAAGCTTTTGATATCTCAGCATTTGCGGCACAGTTTTTACCCTTAATGGCAAATCTCAAGGCACAAAAGAGAACCTGTGTCGGTACAAAAATGTTGTAAATATGCTTTTCTGTATCACACGTTTTGGGCAGTCTCGAGCACATAACTTGCTTATGATGACTTCAGTCATTTCCCGAAGGCGAGAATCCAGAACTTCGAAGTCTCTGGCTTAGAAAGCCATGTCCATGTTTTTTCTTTTGGGGCAAATGTGCTAAAATTTCAGAGAATGGCATGTTCTTTGCTAAGATTAATATACAAATTATGGATCTGACGCATAAGGAGGCATTCCATGACCCCGAAAGAGGCAGTAAGTTTTGCCACAGAGCAGGGGGCCAAAATGGTGGATATCCGCTTTTTGGATTTTCCCGGTATCTGGCAGCATTTTTCCATTCCCATAAGCGAGTTTGATGAAAGTTCCTTTGAAGAAGGTTTTGGTTTCGACGGATCCAGCATCCGGGGCTGGCTGCCAATCAACGCCAGCGACATGCTGGTCATCCCTGATCCGGACACTGCCATCATTGACCCTTTCACCCAGGTACCCACTTTGACCTTGATCGGGAATATCGTCGATCCGGTAACCAGGGAAAAATACTCTCGGGATCCCAGATACATCGCCCAGAAGGCCGAGGAATACCTGAGATTTACCGGTATCGGAGATACAGCGTTTATTGGCCCGGAAGCCGAATTCTTTATATTTGACGATATCCGCTACGACTCAGCGTCAAATTTCTGCTTCTACTCCATTGATTCGGACGAGGGCATTTGGAATACCGGACGGGACGAGAGGCCCAATCTTGGCTATAAGCCGCGGCATAAGGAAGGGTATTTTCCAGTCCCTCCATCCGATTCTTTAAATGATATGCGCAATGAGATGGTTATGGCCATGCAGGACATTGGTATCCGGGTGGAATGCCAGCACCACGAGGTGGCTACAGCCGGACAGGCGGAAATCGATATGCGTTTTGCCCCCCTGGTGGCCATGGGTGATCAGTTGATGTGGTTTAAGTACATCATCAAGAATATTGCCCACAGACACAGCAAAACAGTGACCTTTATGCCCAAACCCTTGTTTGGGGACAACGGCTCAGGCATGCACACCCATTTGTCCATCTGGAAAGATGGTGAACCTCTGTTTGGCGGCGACCAGTACGCTGGCTTAAGTGAGATGGCCATGCACGCCGTGGGCGGGGTGCTCAAGCACTCCAAGGCCCTGTGTGCGTTGACCAATCCAACTACAAATTCATACAAACGTCTGGTTCCGGGATACGAAGCTCCGGTAAATCTGGCCTATTCCAGCCGCAACCGGAGTGCGGCCCTGCGCATTCCCATGTATTCGGCCTCCCCCAAAGCCAAGCGGATTGAGATTCGTTTCCCCGATCCGTCCTGCAATGGATATATGGCGTTTTCCGCCATGCTCATGGCTGCCATCGATGGAATCGAAAAACGCATAGATCCGGGTGAGCCCCTGGATAAGGACATATATTCTCTGGGCCCGGAAGAGCTCAAAAATGTACCATCAACGCCAGGGTCGCTGGATGAGGCCTTGGACGTTCTGGAAGATGATCACGACTTTTTGTGCCAGGGAGATGTGTTTACTGAAGATGTAATCGAAGCCTGGATCGACTATAAGCGCAGCAGCGAGGTGGACCCGGTCCGCCTGCGGCCGCACCCGTACGAGTTCATGCTCTATTACGATATATAGCCCGCAGACCGGATGCAGAAAGGAAAGGGAACGGCCGTGATTTTGCGGCCAGTTCCCTTTTTTTGCCTGTCAGATTTACCGGATTGATCATCACCCATGCTCAGTAGGAACCTCAATGCTTCTCTCCCATGAACCGGACCTGGATCGGTTACGGAATGGGTCCCGCTATATCGGTACCCTGCTCAAAAATGAAGAGCTTCTGTCCTGGCTTATAGAAGAACGGAATCTGTGGCGCAGGATGCCCCTGCCTGAGCTGTACCGGGAACTGCATGAAGCCTGTATCCATTGTCCGTGTTGGAAGGATGTGGTTCTGTGTTTTCGGTCTTTTAAACAACGGCATTTTGTCCGTTTGGCCGGGCGGGATCTCTTTGGTCTGGCCGATTTTCCCGAGACTGTGTCCCAGATCAGCGATCTGGCCAAAACCTGCCTGCAGGTTGGGGTACAACTCTTGGCTTCCAGGCCTGAGCTGTGGATGGAACCATCCGCCGAAGACAGAGAAGCAATTCGGCAATGGTCCGCGCACCTCGGCGTATTGGGCCTGGGCAAGCTGGGCGGGGACGAACTCAATTTCGTCTCTGATATCGACCTTGTTTTTTTGCAGAACAACCCAAGGCAGGACTGGGCCGGATCAGGGCAAGGCAAGGCCGGTTTGTCCCGGCTTGCTCAGGCCTTGACCCGACTGCTCTCGGACATGATCGGTGGGGATCGGGTCTTTATCGTGGATATGCGCCTGCGTCCTGGAGGCAAAGACGCAGAAATGGTGCTCTCGGTGGACCGGGCTCTGGTTCATTATCAAATTCATGGCCGTTCCTGGGAACGGCAGGCATTGCTCAAGGCCCGGCCGGTGGCTGGACAGCGGAGCATAGGACACAGTTTCTTGGAACAGATCCGGCCGTTTGTCTTTCGCCGTTTTTTGGATTTTCAGGCCTTGGATGAGCTGAAAAGCATGCGCGACCAAGTTTTGGATCAGGGCCGGCATCATGATGGCGCACCTTTTCATCTGAAGTTGGGCATTGGGGGAATCCGGGAGGTCGAATTTGTCATTCAGTCTTTGCAGCTTATCTATGGAGGCCGGCATCCTGAACTGGACGAACCAAACAGTTTGCATTGCCTGCGAGCCCTGAGCAATTTGGGCCTGATGAGCGCAGGGGCCGCCGATGCTTTGTCCTCAGCCTATATCCTGCTTCGCCGGACTGAACACTGGGTGCAGCTTGACTGCAATCGGCAGACGCATGCCCTGCCCAGGACCGAGGCAGACATGGATCGACTGGCTCGGGTCCTGGATTATCCTTCAGGGACAAAGCTGTCACAACATTTAGAGGAGATCCGGGAGGAAGTGCATTCCCATTTCAGTGCGCTTTTCCGGTCCTCAACACCTGACCGGGACCAAGAGGAGGCTTCAGAAGAAAAAAATGATCTGGAAGAAGCTGAAGTTCGGGAAATAGTTTCCTGTCCTCCCTTTGATCAAGGCATGTTTCGAGCTGTGCAGCGTGTGAGGGCAAGATTGAGGGAGACCAGCCTTTTTCCTGACCAGGGATGGAAGTATCGGCTCAGGGAATTGCTGCACAAGGCCAGTGTCCGGCCCGGACTCTCAGTCCTGTTGAACAAAGATCCGGCCTGGATGGATGATCTTTTGTATTCCACCGCGGTCTGTCAGTTTGTCTCCGCACTGCTTTTGCATCAGCCCAGCCTGCTGGAAGGTCTGCCCGATGATAAAGAATTGGAGCTGGACCGGAATTGGTACCAAGAGGCCTGGCGGCGGATTCGCTTTGAGCGCGGTTATGAGCAGAGTCTGGAGTGGATTCGGCGGTTGAAGAATGAGCGGATGCTCAACGTGGCTGTCTGCGACATTCAAGGCAGCTTACCGCTGGCTGCGGTGGAAAAGGAATTGACTTCCCTGGCCTCGTGGACAGTTCAGGCGACCTGGGAGGTGGTGATGGACCAGGCGGAACCAGGCCCGGATTGTCCTGTGGCGGTACTGGCTCTGGGCAAGCTTGGCAGCCGGGAAATGGGCTATCTTTCGGACTTGGATCTGATGTTTGTTTTTGCCCCCAAAGACGGAGACAGGGAACGGATTCCTGCTCATGTGGTCAGTTTGATTCAGCGTTTTATGCGCATGTTGAGTACACCTTTGCAGGAAGGGCCGGGATATGCCGTGGATGCCCAGATTCGCCCTTCAGGCACGTATGGTCCACTTATGGTCACCGATTCCAGGTGGCTTGACTATTACCGATATGAAGCGGATATGTGGGAAATTCAAGCTCTGCTCCGTATGCGGGTTGTTGGCGGTGATACCTGGCTGGGAAGTCGCTTGGAAAAAGAGGCCGGAAAAATATGTGCAGGCTCCAGGCCCCAAGGGGAGGTATGGTCCAGGCTATGTCAGTTGCGCCGGAGAATGGAAAAAGAAAGGAGCCGGGAAACGCCTTGTAGTGTGGACCTTAAGTTGGGGCCGGGCGGACTGACAGATGTGGAATTTCTGGTTCAGGGTGGAGAATTGATCCTGGGCCGGGAAGAAACAAAAGGCCCCTTAAAAATCAGAGATCTTTTGCCTCGAGTGGGCCCTGGCCTCGGCCTTGATCAGGCCACTGTGAAGGCATTGCAGAAGTGGTATCATGCCCTCCGCAGACTGGAACTTCGGCTGCAATTGATGACCAATCAGAGTACATCCTTGATCGGCCAGAACGCCTTTGATCAGCTCAAACAAAGCGGTCTGTGGCCGCCAAAGAAAGAGAATGTATCTATTCAGGATTGGAACGATATCCAGGTGGCCAGACGACAGATTCGGAAGGTGTGGGAAAAGGTTTGTGCAACAAAGGAGACTTATGAATAGAGACAGAGGTCAATATAATGGAGGAAAGCAGATATGTGCCGACTCTTTGCCCTGACCAGCCAGGAGCCGCAATCGCCTATGCTGGCCATCTCGGCCATGGATGCCATGCGCGAAGGTCACGACGGTTCTGGAGTGGGGATCATGCTCACGGACCTGGGCGGGCCTTTTGAATACTTCAAGGGCGCGCCGATTCTGTCCGGGATATTCAACCAGGACGGGCTCAAGCGTCTGGACCAATACATGATGAATATTGGATTCAAAACCAAGTATCGTTTGAGCTTCAAGGTAGCCAAAGAACCACCTCCCGGAGTTCCCAAGCGGGATATGTATCTTATCCGGGCCTACGATTACCCGGAGGAATGGGAAGAATTGTCCCAGTCTGAAATCGAATACCGGCTCTTAAGCATTCGGCTCAGCCTGCGGCAGATGGGAGAGGAGCACCAGGACATGATAGTGTTCAGCTTTTGGCCGGATGTGATCATGGTCAAGGAGATCGGTGATCCTTACCAAGTGGCCGAATACCTGCATTTGGACCATGAGGAACTGCAGGCCAGAATCATCATGGCCCAGGGACGGCAGAACACCAACTACGCTATCAATCTCTACGCCTGCCACCCTTTTTTCATTCAGGGCGTGGCCAGCATGACCAATGGGGAGAACACGGCCTTTATTCCCATTAAGGAGTTTTTGAGTTCCAGAGGCTTTGCCGGATACACTGGGTACGAGTCGGACTCTGAGGTCTTTACACACATCATGCACTATATGCTAAACAGCTTGGGGCTGAAACCAGAGGCCTACAAACACATTATCTCTCCCCTGCAGGAACAGGACCTGCAAAGGCATCCGAATGCGGATTTTCTCCGCCGGCTGAAGCAGGTCTGCCGGCGGCTGATCATCGACGGCCCCAACTGCGTCATCGGCTGCCTGCCGGACAAGTCCCTGTTTATGGTTCAAGACCGGAAAAAGCTGCGCCCGGGGGTGGTTGGAGGTAAACCTGGATTTTATGCCTTGTCTTCGGAGATCTGCGGACTGGATGCGGTCATCCCGGATGCCGACCAGCAGCGCACGTTTCAGCCCATGCATCTGGATACAGCCATCATCAGCCGTGAGCGCCAGGAGGTTCGTATATGCTCGCAACTGGATCCCTTGTCCCGAGTTCATTAAATATCAAGGACCTTCCCTGGCAGGTGCATTGGAGCAAGGAGCGCTGTACCCTGTGCGGGAGGTGTACTGCGGTGTGTCCGGTGCAGGCAATTGAGCTGGGCGTATTCGGAAAGCGAAAGGTGCAGGCGGATCTGAGCTTGGGCCGGTCACCGAGCACTTCCCACAGTGTGTACCATGGCATCCGGCAGCGGACCGATCCAGCATATGCTTGCATTGGCTGCGCCATGTGTGCCCAGGTCTGCCCCAATGACGCCATCTTGCCCTGTCGTTCGGACGAAGCGGACAAGCTCAGGTTTCATGTCAACCGCGGCGGACAGCCAAGACGGCGGGGCGGGCGGCGGAATGTTCCGGAGGGGGTTCTGGATAGGATAAAGTTCACTCGCATTTCCATGCTCACTGACCCGGCCCTGGATGCCGGACGGCACGAATTCGAGCTGCGGACCCTCTTGGGACGTATCTTGTCCCCGGAAGAACAGATCACGGCCTGGGAGGAAAGCGGCTGGACGCCGCCGGTACGGGAGATTTATCCCTTGATCATCGGGTCCATGTCCTTTGGGGCCCTGTCCCCGAACATGTGGGAAGGCTTGATGATGGGTGTGGCCTATTTGAACGAGGAATTGGGCATGCCGGTGCGCATGGCCACGGGAGAGGGGGGCTGTCCACCCAGGCTCTTACGGTCCAGATTCTTGAAATACGTGATACTCCAGATCGCCAGCGGGTATTTCGGCTGGGATGAGATCATCCATGCCCTGCCGGAGATGAAGGAAGACCCCTGCGCTGTGGAGATCAAGTACGGTCAGGGAGCCAAGCCCGGCGACGGGGGGCTGCTCATGTGGTACAAGGTGAACAAGCTCATCGCCGCCATCAGAGGGGTCCCGCCAGGGGTGAGCCTGCCC
>Ga0182239_1000699_pt1 | contig 11901 bp, 13 predicted proteins | sample hydfrate6_PW_210_FD_132456 | JGI IMG/M metagenome (GOLD analysis project Ga0182239, IMG submission 132456) | Subsurface microbial communities from deep shales in Texas, USA - hydraulic fracturing test 6_PW_210 | ecosystem: Environmental > Aquatic > Deep subsurface > Shale gas/oil reservoir >...
CAGATGCTGCAGACCATGGATGATCCCTCCACCATCGGGCCGGCGATGGCAGTGGCATTGCTCACCACCTTCTATGGTGCAGTGGCGGCGAATATTCTGTTTAATCCCATATCTGGTAAACTTAAACACCGTTCCGCTTCCGAGATGTTGTGTAAAACCATTATTGCCGAGGGGATGAACTCTATCCTCGCGGGGGAAAACCCACGCATTATGGAGCAGCGCCTGCATGCGTTTGTTGCACCGAGTCAGCGCCAGAGCAACTTTAACAAGAAGTAGTTCTGTGCATGGAGCCGTCGCCCCTCACAAGTTGATCTTCCGGAGTATTTTTAGTGGCAAAGAAGAAAAAAAAACAAAAAGCCGGCGCCCCCGAATGGATGGTGACTTACAGCGATATGGTTACCCTGTTGCTGACGTTTTTTGTCCTTCTTCTTTCCATGGCGAGCATGGACCAAATAAAATTCAATAAAGCGGCAGGCTCGCTGCGTGGTGCATTTGGAGTATTCGGAGGGCAGGATGAACAGAAGATATCCCAACCCACCATAGTTGAGATAGCCCCGATTCAGGACGATCTGGTGCAGCGTACATATACCCGCATTAAGGCGCAGATAAACCGCCTGCGCCTGGATGAAAATATCGAGCTGGTAAAGAATCGCGGCGCGGTGATCCTGCGCATCAACGATGCGATTTTGTTCGAGCCCGGCTCCGATCGGTTGAAAGAAGCGTCATATCCGGTGTTGCGTAAGGTTGCGGGCCTCATCGAACCTCTACCACTTCAGGCTCGAATTGAGGGGCATACAGACAATGTCCCCTTTACGCGTTCGGACATGAGTAACTGGGAACTCTCGGTAATGCGCTCTATTGCGGTGCTGCGCTTTTTTCAGGAAAATGAACTCCTGCCGCTGGATCGGATGTCTGCGGTCGGATACGGCGATCAGCACCCCATTGCACCTAACGATACGGAGGAGAATCGGGCAAAAAACCGCCGCGTGGAATTTGTGCTCGAAAGTATTGGTAATTACCGTGAACAGCTTCCGTATCTGATTGATGCCAACGAACAGTTGCCGTTTTGATGAGTTAAGATTTCTCTGTACATTGTGCAGACAACTGAATTGGGTACATATATTGCCGCAGGAGTAGTAGATGGCTGATGAGGAAAAGCAGAAGAAGACAGGGGGCAAGGGGAAACTGATCCTGATGATTGCAGGGGTCATTGTAGTATTGCTCTCCGTTGCAGTTGCTGCGTATCTGCTGGGGGCAAGCAGTTCCGGATCCTCAGACAGCGGGGTGATGGAGGAATCTGCTCAGGAACAGGGCAGCGGCACTATCGGCCCGATGGTGGATATAAATGACTTCATCATCAATATCCTGGATAAAAACGAGACCCGTTATCTCAAAGCTGCGATTACCATTGAACTTGACAGCGAAGAAACAGCGGCAGAAGTTACTCAGCGGATGGCACAGATCCGGGATGCGATATTGCTTCTTGTGGGGAATAAAACCTTCGCAGAGCTCAGTGACTTGCAGGGTAAACTTCAACTGCGCGCTGAGATAATCGCCCGCCTGAATAAGCTTCTTACTACGGGCAAGGTCAAAGGGATCTATTTTACTGAATTTGTGGTGCAGTAGGGGATCGTATTGGAACGGATCTTATCCAAAGATGAAATATCCGAACTACTCTCCGCCGTCCGCGAAGGCGCTCTGGATGCGGAGTTGGAAGTTGACGAAGTTGGCTACTCTTCTGAGCCGAAGAAGATTACCAATTTCAGCCTGGTGCAGTTGCGCACCCAGAGCGGAATCCGTCTGCCCAATTTCGATATTCTCCTTGATTCCTTTGCACGTAATCTGTCTTTCTCTATCTCCAGCAGGGTACAGCGCACAGTGACGGTTGTGCGCGATACTATCCAGGAGGTAGAATTCGGCTCTCTGGTAGAAGAATGCATGAACCATGAGCTTTTCGGGGTGATCGGGATTGATCCGCTCAAAAAGAACGGGCTTCTTATCTTTGATTCCAATCTCGCTTTCAGTCAGATTGAGATCATTCTCGGAGGCTCGTCGGATCTGCATACGGAAGCTCCCAAACGCAACCTTACCGCCATAGAACTGAACCTTTCGAAGGAGATTTTTTCCGAGACCTGTGCTGAGATTAATAAGGCGTTCAGTCCCGTTGAAGAGCTTAACTCCACCCTGATCCACGTGGAAACAAATCCCCGCCTGGTGAATATTGTCCCGTCCGATACCAATATGATGGTGGCGAACTTCAAGGTCACGATTGAGGATGTTGAGGGCAATCTGCGCCTGGTTATTCCCTATAGTTCTTTGGATCCTATCCGCGAAAAGCTCAAAACAGAACTGGGCATGACAGGTCCCACCGGGCAGTGGCGCGACTACATGGCAGAGCAGGTTGCGCAGATGGAGGTTGTGGTCGAGGCAGAGCTGGCACGCGTAAAACTGAATGTACGTGAAATTCTCGACCTCCGTGTCGGAGATGTCATCGCGCTTGAATGCAGCCCTGAAAGCCCTGTGCATCTGCTCGTGGAGGGGCAACCGAAGTTTTCTGCATTTGCAGGATTGCGCGACAACAAAAAGGCGGTACGCATTGTAGATCGTCTGCAGAGGAGGGTATAGATGGCCGAAGAAGATCAGCAGCAAACCCCGGAACAGCCGGAGCAGAGCACTTCCGCTCAGACAGGAAGTAACGCTTCTGCCCAGAGAGGTTCAGGTTCAGGCTCAGGAACTGAAAACATCAAAAACCTGGAGCTATTGCTCGATATCCCTCTGGATGTCTCCGTAGAAGTGGGGCGCTCGCGCATGTTGGTGCGGGATCTGCTCCAGATGGATGAAGGATACGTGGTGGAACTGGGAAAACAGGCAAATGAGCCCCTGGATGTGTACGTCAACTCGCGCCTCATAGCGCGCGGCGAAGTGGTGATGGTGGATGATAAGCTCGGGCTGCGCCTTACCGATGTAGTGAGCCCGGCCGAACGCATTGAAAATCTGGCCTGATCTCCCATGCGCGCTTTTCTGATTCTATTCTTTACCGCAGTCCCCGGGTTAACCCTTGCGGCATCTTCGGATCCCAACGATCTCTCCCTCTTCCCTATGACCTTGAAGATGCTGGCTGCACTGGGGGTAGTTATAGGTCTGTTTCTCCTGTTGTATGCTCTTGCGCGCAAATCGCGCACATGGTTACCTGGTGGAGGAGCACAGGGTATCATCAATGTCCGCGCGGTACGCCACCTGGGGCCCAAAAGAGTCCTGTATCTGGTAGATGTTGATGGACGCCGGTTTTTTATTTCCGCTGCCGGGGAGCAGATACGCCTGCTCTCGGAGTGGGATTCTCCACACGCCCCCCCCAATGGAGGATCTGAGGCAATAGATGAAGATGGTAGAACCTCATTTGCATCCTTCATGCAACGTCAGTTCAGGGGTAAAAAAAACTCAGCCTTTGAAATGGACATCAAAACCGGCCGAACTAAAGCTACGGAACCACAGGAGGATAAGTCGTGTCCAGAAGCGTAACCGCACTGGTGTTTCTGGTTCTGATATTGCTGCCCCAGGTGGGTGCGGCTATCGAGATTCCCACTATCTCCTTCGGGGTAACAGACGCCACCACCCCGACGGAAGTTTCAACCGCAATCCAGGTGTTGCTGGTTCTCACCGTCATGTCTGTGGCACCGACGATACTTCTCATGACTACCGCGTTCATCCGGATTGTGGTGGTACTTTCGTTTGTGCGCCAGGCCATGGCAACCCAGCAGATGCCGCCGAATCAGATAATTATAGGGTTGGCGTTGTTTCTTACGTTTTTTATTATGAGTCCGGTGTTCAGCACCATGAATGAAAATGCGATTCAGCCCTATCTGCAGGGTGAAATGGCTCTTGAAAACGCTCTGGACGAAGCGGTGCTTCCCATGCGGGAGTTTATGTTCAATCAGACGCGCGAAAAGGATCTCGCCCTGCTTATCGATATTGCCGGAGATGACCAGCCTGCCGGCCCTGAAGAGGTTAAGACTACCACTCTTATCCCTTCGTTTATGCTCTCCGAGCTTAATCGTGCCTTTCAGATCGGCTTTATGATTTACGTCCCTTTTCTGGTTATCGATATGGTGGTAGCTTCGGTGTTGATGTCGATGGGGATGATGATGCTCCCCCCACCCATGATCTCACTCCCGTTCAAACTGCTGCTGTTTGTGCTTGTAGATGGGTGGGGTCTGGTAGTCGGCTCGTTGATACGCAGTTTCGCCTGATATCTGCGCGCGCCGGGTCAGGGGCGCGCTCAGCATGAAAGGAGGCACATATTGACACCTGAATTTGTGGTTGATCTGGGCCAGAATGCAGTGCAAACGGTGCTTATGGTTTCAGCTCCCATGCTGCTATCCGGTCTCCTGATCGGCCTGCTGGTCAGTATATTCCAGGCGGCAACCCAGATCAACGAACAGACCATGACCTTTATCCCCAAGATCGTTGCGGTTCTGGTCTCACTGATTGTTGCCGCACCGTGGATCATCCAGGTGATGATCTCCTTTACCAACAATGTATTCCAGTCTATCGGCACGGTAGGGGGCTGATAGGTGGAACTCTCCCTGATCTCCGTAACCACGGTGCAGCAAATGCTTGTGTGCCTGGCGCGCGTTGCAGCAATTATCGCAAGCATGCCCGTATTCGGCACCAATATGGTGCCAGTACGCGCGAAGGTCGCTTTGGCGTTCATGCTCACCATCCTGGTCTATCCGGTGGTGGATATTGATGTCTCCGGGGTGGATTTTTCCACTCTTTCCATGGGGCTGCTCATGGCCAACGAGGTAATCCTCGGGGCGATGCTCGGCTTCGTGGCGCGCCTGATCTTCACTGCAGTGGAGTTCGGTGGCACCGTGGTTGGATATCAGATGGGATTTGCGGCGGCAAATGTGTATGACCCACAGAATCAGCGCCAGGTTTCACTGATGTCGCAGTTCCAGAACGTGTTTGCGATTCTGGTGTTTCTTGCCATCGATGGGCATCACATTTTTTTGCGTACCCTGGTGTCTTCCTACGACCTCCTGCCTCCGGGGTTGCTTGATCTCTCCGGGCCGGCGGTGCCCTATATAGTTGAACTCATGGGGCACATGCTGATACTCGCGGTGCGCTTCAGTGCACCGGTACTCGCAGTACTGCTCCTCTCCGGGCTGATCCTCGGGATTATGTCGCGGGTATTTCCCCAGCTCAATGTGTTTCTCCTTTCGTTTCCCATCAATATCGGACTTTCCTTCATAATAACCGGTCTGACTATGGCCGTTGTGGTATCGTTGTTGCAGGGAGAGTTTGCAGCATTGCCGCAACGGTTTTGGTTGTTGTTTGAAGGGCTGCGAGGCTGATGGCAGAAGAGCAGGGACAGGAACGCACAGAAGAAGCCACGGCGAAACGGCGCGATGATTTTCGTAAGAAAGGTCAGGTGGCGCAGAGTAAAGAGGTTAACACCGCGTTATTACTCGCTTCATCTATCCTTCTCTGGTATTTTTACGCCGAGACCTTCTGGACCGACCTCACCAAACTGATCGAGCATCTGCTGCGCAACTCCGGCACCTTTTTTGTTACTCCGGAATCCACGGTACAGCTCCTGCTGTTTGTGCTGCGCCAGGGTGCCGCGCTTATTCTGCCCCTGTGGCTTCTGGTGCTGGTGGTTGGCTTTCTCTCCAGCTTTGTGCAGATTGGCTGGCTGGTGACCGGCAAGCCCCTGGTGCCGGATATGAAAAAACTTGATCCAATTAAGGGTGCGGCGCGCTTTGTGTCCAAGCGCTCGCTGGTGGAGTTGCTCAAGTCGCTGGTAAAGGTGGGAGTAGTAGGATATGTCGCCTACAGCACCGTGGCTAATGAGTTTCAGCGTGCGCTTGAACTTGTGAATATGGAGGTGATCAGCACCCTTGGCTATGTGGGTGATGTTGCTCTGAGTATATTGCTTAAAAGCTGTGGGGTAATGCTCCTCCTCGCTCTGATTGACTTCATCTTTGTGCGCTGGGAAATGGAAGAGAAGATGAAGATGACCAAGCAGGAGCAGAAAGAGGAATTCAAAGAGAGCGAGGGCGATCCCCAACTTAAGTCGAAGGTGCGCGCTCTGCAGCAGGAGATGTCGCGCGGACGCATGATGTCCGAGGTGCCCAAGGCGGATGTGGTTATCACCAACCCGACGCATATTTCGGTGGCCATAAGCTACGATAACGAAAACATGGATGCCCCGGTGGTTATTGCAAAGGGGGCTGAAGAACTGGCGTTTAAAATCCGCGAGATCGCGCGCCAACATGATGTGCCCCTGGTGGAAAATGTTGCGGTGGCGCGTGCTCTGTACGGGGTGGAAATCGGCGACGTCATCCCGGAATCAATGTTCAAGGCGGTAGCGGAAATTCTCGCGTATGTATACGGCCTGAAACGGTGATATTAACTGATGTTTGAGATAGTTACGCAAAATAAGTGGGTAAACCTGCTGGTGCGCAGTGATGTAATGGCAGCTCTGGGTCTGGTTACGATCCTGATGCTGATGATCATCCCGCTGCCGGCTGTTTTGCTGGATATGTTTCTGTCTCTGAATATCACTACCGCGCTCCTGATCCTGGTCATGAGCCTCTACATGTCGCGCTCGGTGGAGTTTGCCATCTTCCCCGCAGTGCTGCTCGCTACTACTCTGTTTCGCCTTTCCCTCAATGTGGCTTCTACTCGGCTGATCCTCCTCCATGGCGATACCGGCCCCGATGCCGCCGGCGCGGTTATCATGTCGTTCGGCCAGTTTGTGGTCGGAGGTAACTATGTTGTGGGTATAGTCATCTTTGTTATCCTGGTAATCATCAACTTCATGGTTATCACCAAAGGTGCCGGACGCGTGGCCGAGGTCACCGCGCGTTTTACCCTTGATGCCATGCCGGGTAAGCAGATGGCGATTGATGCCGATTTGAACGCCGGACTCATCAATGATCAGGAGGCCAAAGACCGTCGCGCGGAAATTTCCAAGGAAGCGGACTTCTTTGGAGCCATGGATGGTGCGAGTAAGTTTGTGCGCGGCGATGCCATTGCCGGGATAATCATTACTCTTATCAATATTGGTGCCGGGTTTGTCATCGGGGTTATGCAGAAAGGGATGCCCGCAATAGAGGCGGCGCAAAACTACACCATCCTCACCGTAGGTGATGGCCTGGTGGGGCAGATCCCCGCACTGGTTATTTCCACCGCTGCGGGTATTCTGGTAACACGTAGCGCAGGCACCGGGGATTTTGGCTCCGATCTGAAAACCCAGTTCAGTATCCACCCCAAAGCTCTGTGGGTGGTTGCTTCTATTCTGCTTGCGTTTGCCATAATTCCCGGGATGCCGTTCGGTCCCTTTGTCACGCTGTCCATCATTCTCGGGTTGATCGCCTTTCGCATGCAGCAGACACAGGAGCTGGCAGATGTCGCCGAACGGGAGGAGGCACGCGAACAGGCGCGCCCACCCGCGGGGGAAGAGGAGGAAGACTACGACAAGATGCTTCATGTCGATCTGCTGGAGCTCGAAGTGGGGTACGGTCTGATCCCGTTTGTTGATGCAGCGCAGGAGGGGGAACTCCTGACCCGGATTCGCTCTATCCGCAAGCAGTTTGCCCTCGAATCAGGGTTTATCGTACCTCCGGTTCACATCAAAGATAATCTCCAGCTCAAACCCAATGAATACAGTTTTGTTCTTAAAGGGGTGAAAGTGGCAGGGGCAGAGATGCTTCCGGGGCACTATATGGCGATGAATCCCGGCATGGCGACCGAAACTATCAAGGGAATTGAAACCAAGGAACCCGCCTTCGGCCTCCCCGCTATCTGGATCTCGGAAGACAAAAAAGAGCGCGCCCAGATTGCCGGATATACCGTGGTGGATTGCACCACCGTCATGGCTACCCACATCAGCGAGGTGATAAAACGCCACGCCCATGAACTGCTGGGGCGTCAGGAGGCACAGAACTTGCTGGATAACCTGAAGAAGGTCTACCCCAAGCTGGTGGAAGAGTTGGTGCCCGACCCCTTAAGTCTGGGGCTGATCATGCGCGTCCTGCAGAATCTGCTGCGCGAAGGAGTTTCCATCCGCGATTTACGTACTATACTCGAAACCATGGCTGATTACAGCGCCGGCGTGAACGACCCGGATGCCCTGACCGAGCATGTACGCAGTGCGCTGGCGCGCCAGATAAGCTCGGAATATGCTCAGGATGGGACGCTGGCGGTGATGACCCTGGAGCGACGCGTGGAAGAGATTTTCAATCAGGCGTTGCAGCGTACCGACCATGGAGGCTCGTATCTGGCGCTGGATCCACGCCAGGCGCAGGCGATTCTCGATGCCATTGCGCAACAGGTGCAGAACTTCAGCGGCGGCACCACACCGGTGTTGCTGTGTTCGCCAACAATTCGACCACATGTCAAAAAACTGACTGAACGCTACCTCTCAAACCTGGCGGTAATCTCCCATAATGAGATTGCCCCGCATCTGCAGGTACGTTCCATCGGAACCGTGAGGATTGATGCAAGTTAAGGTTTTTGAATCAGAAGATATGTCTTCGGCCTTGCGCATGATTAAGAAGGAGCTGGGCCCGAATGCCCTGATCCTTTCGTCGCGCACCGTGCGCAAGGGTGGCATGGGATTGTTCGGCAAGCCGGTTCTTGAGGTTACCGCCGCCATTGACGATGATGCCGAAATGGATATCGATAAAGGGCAGAACTCCGCGTTTCCCGCCGCGCCAGCGTCTCCATCCGTGCCGCAGAGTTCCAAAAGATTTGAGGAGCACATCCGGAGTGCGGAAGATGAACTCACCTACGCGCAGTTGTGGCGGCGTCAGCCGGTAATCAATTCCACTCAAGATGTAGCTCTTCAGACAGAACCGGAGCAGGGGTACACATCGAATCGGTCTTACCCCCGCCCTGCAACATCGAGCTCCACCAATGACGATTACGATGTGACGCAATTGCGCGCTGAACTAGGATCGTTGCGCAAGATGGTGGGCGATCTGGTAGAAGACCTGCCACAACGTCTTGAACAGTTGGCGCGTCCACGCATCTCCGTCCCCCAGGCGCACAGTTTCAACCCCGGAGTTGGCCACCAGGCTGCAGCACACCAGGGAGCGGAAGGGGAAGTGCTCCAGCTTTTGCAGGACTACGGCATAGAACCGGAAACGGCGCAGACCATCGCCCATTTTGTAACCGGCCAGCTCTCGCCGAAACAGATAGCGGATAAAGAACAGTTACGTACATTTCTGCACGCTACCATTGCCGATCTGGTACAAACCCATGGCCCACTTTTCCCCCAGCAGGAGGGGGAACAACGCCGCGTGGCTCTGATTGGTCCCACCGGCGTGGGTAAGACCACCACCATCGCCAAACTCGCGGCCGCATATCTCCTTGCGGGCGGAAAGAAGGTGGCGCTTATCACCATTGATACCTACCGCATTGCCGCCGTGGAGCAGTTGAAAGTTTACGGCGAAATTATGAATCTGCCGGTCGAAGTGGTTGTGCGTCCCGAGCATCTGGAACAGGTTCTGGAGCGGCACCGGAATAAGGATCTCGTCCTCATTGATACTGCGGGACGCAGTCCGCGTGACAGCGTGAGTCTGGATGACCTGGAAGCGTTTCTTGCGGTTGATCCACAGATTGAAACCCATCTGGTTCTTTCTGCTACTACCCGCGACCGGGATCTGTACGAAATATATAAACGCTTCAGCGTTCTCGAACCGCGCAGTCTGTTGTTGACCAAACTTGATGAATGCGAGAGCGCCGGAGTATTGCTGAATATTCACGTGCGGCATAACTGCCCCTTATCCTATGTGGCCAACGGGCAGAAAGTTCCCGAGGACATTGTCCTGCTCACCCCGGAACACGTCGGAGATCTGGTTCTCGGAAATAGTGAAGGATAGAATTCATGAGCAATGTATCGTCTGAGCACGCCGATCAGGCCGGAACCCTACGGTCTCTGAGCGACCATTTAAGTGAAAGCCCGCGTATGAATGCGGGGGCCAACCAGGCTGCACGCGTGCTGTCAGTCACCAGCGGTAAAGGTGGGGTCGGCAAGACCGCAGTTGTCTCCAACCTCGCCGTGGCGCTGGGGAAGATGGGCAAAAAGGTTCTCATCATTGATGCCGATTTGGGACTCGCCAATATTGATGTAGTGTTCGGTCTGGCACCACAGTACAACCTCAACCACTTCTTTTCCGGCCAGCACAGCTTGTCCGAAATTCTGGTGGAAGGGCCCCACGGCATCCATATCCTACCGGCAGGCTCCGGGGTGCAGAAATTCACCCGTCTTGATTCCGGGCATAAAATGCGCCTGCTCGACGATCTTGAGACCCTCCCCGGGGATTACGATGTGGTGTTGATCGATACCGAAGCGGGGATTTCGGATAATGTTACCTATTTTAATCAGGCCGCGCAGGATATCCTGGTGGTTACCAGCCCGGAACCCACGGCGATAACCGACGCCTACGCTCTGATGAAACTGCTCTCGTCGCAATATCACGAAAAATCCTTCAGCCTGATTGTCAATTCAGTGCGCCACTCCGATGAAGCTCTGGATGTGTATCGCAAGCTTACCATGGTGTCGAATCGATATCTGGATATCTCCATTGATTACATGGGGGGGATCCCCTTTGAGCGCAAGATGTACGAATCGGTGCGGTGTCAGAAAGTGATGGTGGAGATGTATCCCGGTAACAAGGTGAGCCAGGCGTTTGAGCAACTCGCGCGCAAACTTGTGGCCGAAACCGGACATACCCAACCTAAAGGCTCGCTGCAGTTTTTCTTTAAGCGCCTGTTGTCGCTGGGGAGCAACGCCTGATATGCCCTCGCCGTACGGATTTTATTCGAACACCAGCTCGCCTGTTATCGAGCTCGCGCGCGAACACATGCCCCTGGTGCGTCTTGTGGTTGAGCGGATGAAAAGTCAGGTGCCGGGGTTCGTCAACCGCGACGATATGATGAGCGCCGCGATGGAAGGTTTGATGGATGCGGCCTCCCGCTTTGAGCCGGAGCGCGGTATTATGTTCAAGACCTTTGCCGAGCGGCGCATCCGCGGAGCTATTTACGATGAAATCCGCAAGATGGACTGGTTCTCCCGCTCTTTGCGCGGGAAACAGGGGCGCATCTCCAAGGCCATAGAGCGGCTGGAGCATCGTCTGGGGCGCTCCCCCGAAGAGGAGGAGATAGCTGCCGAACTGGAGCTCAGTGTAGATGGGTATCGCGAGATGTTAAGCCAGGTAGGGCATCTGGGGTGCGTGAGCCTGAACGAGGTGCTCGACGAACAGGATGACACACGTAACTTTATGGATCTGCTCAAAGATGACTCCCCCGATGCGCAGGAGTGCCTGGAGAGCAGTGATCTGGCCCAGCAGCTTGCGCGCCACCTTGAGATGTTGTCGGAAAAAGAGCGCCTGGTAATATCCCTCTACTACTACGAGGAGCTGACCCAGAAAGAGATTGCCGAGGTTCTTGAGCTTACGGAAGGGCGCATCTCCCAGTTACACAGCCAGGCGCTGGTGAAACTTAAAGTTAAACTGGGGCGCGATAAGGACTTTTGATGCCGGAGTATTTCAATACCGCTAACATAATGCGCATAGTGGCGGAGATGGATGTGGTAGCAGCACTCCTGGCTTTTATGCTGCTATGTATGGGGCTGATCCTGCGACGCCTGAACAAACGTCTCCAGCGTGTACAGGAGCGCCTGGATGAGTCAGAGCGCCAGTTGAACCACGCCCTCCAGCGCATAAATCGCCTTGAAGACCACCAGATGCGTCCACATGTCCCGCAGGAGATGCCGCGCGCGTCCATACCGCAGGAAGATCTGGTTTCACGTCTGCAGAGTGCCCCGCGTTCCGGTGATGCCCCTAATCGCTATCGCCATGTGGCCTCGCTGGCGCAACAGGGGATGGATGC
>Ga0182239_1000700_pt1 | contig 11889 bp, 10 predicted proteins | sample hydfrate6_PW_210_FD_132456 | JGI IMG/M metagenome (GOLD analysis project Ga0182239, IMG submission 132456) | Subsurface microbial communities from deep shales in Texas, USA - hydraulic fracturing test 6_PW_210 | ecosystem: Environmental > Aquatic > Deep subsurface > Shale gas/oil reservoir >...
ACTCCGAGCTCCTGCCCTATATAATCCAGAAGCGGCTCAGGCAGATAGCCGACCTGGTTCTGGCACTCCCGCAGTGTGGGTATGACAGAGCCTGGGGTGCCTTTGTACTCAGCAATGATTCTGTCAATCTCGCTCCACATGGTTTCATTGATATCTTCGTGCTTGGGCCGAAAAAACGCGTGGGACATATCTCAGAACTCCTCTTCGTCTGTATGCTCTTATGAAGCCTTGGAAAGGCGAACTGCACAGGATTTGAATTCAGGGACTCCGGATACCGGATCGGTGGCCGGATTGGTCAGGACATTGGCTGCTGCCTCAGCATAGTGGAAGGGGATGAAAACGGTTCCCGCTCCAGCAGTTCTGGAAATCTGAATCCTGGCCTGTATAAAGCCCCGTCTGGAGTGGACCCTTACAGTATCTCCATTTTTTAGGTCCCGGGACAAGGCGTCCTCCGGAGCGATCTCCACCAGACACTCTCTGGCCAGGGCATTGAGACCCTTTGTCTTTCTGGTCATGGTCCCGGTATGATACTGATACAAGGTCCGGCCGGTGGTCAGTCGCAGGGGATACTCTTCATCCGGCATTTCAGCGGAAGGTGCGGGCTCAACAGGCTGAAACTGACCCAGGCCGCAGGTGAACTCGTTACAGTGCAGGATGGGAGTTCCTGGATCCTCAGTTCCCACACAGGGCCAGTGCAGGCCCTCATCCTCTATGCGGCAATATTCGATTCCCCCGTATTGAGGAGTCACTGAAGCCACTTCATCCATGATCTCTGAGCTGCTCTTATATTCCCAATGTGCACCGAAACCAGCCGCAAGACGGGTGACGATGTCGCTGTCCGGAAGGCTGAGGCCTACAGGCTCAAAAGCCTTGCGGACCCGTTGCACCCGGCGCTCGGTATTGGTGAAGGTGCCCTCTTTTTCCGCAAACGTGCAGGCCGGCAGGACGACATCAGCATACTGGGCTGTTTCGGTCAGAAAAATATCCTGGACCACCAGAAAGTCCAGACTGTCCAGGGCCTGCCTGACATGTGTGCTGTCTGCATCCGACAGGACCGGATTTTCACCCACAATGTACATGGCCCTGATCTCTTTGCTCAGAGCCCTGGGAAACATCTCGGTGACCATGAGCCCCGGGGTGTCCGGCAGGGAGGAAACTCCCCATCTGGCCTGCATCTTTTCCCGCATGGCTGCATCAGCCACTTGCTGATATCCGGGATAGACATTGGGCAACGCGCCCATATCGCAGGCCCCCTGGACATTGTTCTGCCCCCGCAAGGGATTCACTCCTCCGCCGGGGATGCCTATGTGCCCGCAGAGCATGGCCAGATTGGCCAGGGCCTTCACATTATCCGTACCGCAGGTATGCTGAGTAATGCCCATGGTATAGAAAATCCCGGCTGTTCCAGCTTGGGCATACATCCTGGCCGCAGTGCGCAGATCATCAGGATTGATCCCGGTCACGGCCTGGACATTTTCCGGGGTGTATCTGGACACAACTTCCTGGAGGTGTTCAAACCCCTCTGTGCGTTGAGCTATAAATTCCCGGTCGTAAAGACCTTCGTGCACAATGATCTGCATCATTGCATTGATCCAGGCGATATCTGTTCCCAAGTTCTGACGCAGCCAGATGTGGGCAAAATCGACCAGAGGAATGCGCCTGGGATCAACCACAATAAGCCTTGTTCCCTGCTTGACCGCCCGCTTGATGCCTGCTGCCAGCACCGGATGGCTTTCCGTGGTGTTTGATCCGGTGACTAATATAACCTCCGCCTTCCCAATATCGGCTATGGAGTTGGTCATAGCCCCGCTGCCAAAGACCTGGTTCAGCCCGCTCACTGTGGAGGAGTGACACAACCGGGCGCAGTGATCGATGTTGTTGGTTCCCAGCACTGCCCGGGCGAATTTCTGAATCAGATAGTTCTCCTCATTGGTTGCCCGGGCTGAACTCAAGACCCCGATGCCCTCGCCCCCATACTCCTGTATCGCCTTTTTAAGCCCTGTTATGCAGACCTCCAAAGCCTCGTCCCAGTCTGCTTCCCGAAATCGGCCGTTTTCTTTGATCAAGGGAGTCTTCAGGCGCTGGTCAGAGTTGACGAATTCAAAGCCGAACCTGCCCTTGGCGCACAGGCTGCCCTCATTGGGCGCTGCGTCCACCCCGGTAACGCGATGAATTTCATTGTCTTTGACATGCAGAAACATCTGGCATCCCACCCCGCAGTAGGGACAGGTAGTCCGAACCTTTTTCGTCTCCCAGAGGCGGGGGCGAAACCTGGCATCCTTGGGCACCAGGGCTCCGGTTGGGCAGGCCTGGACGCATTCCCCGCAGAAAACGCAGTCCGAATCCTTGAGCGGTCGATCTCCGGCAGCCACGATCTTGCTCGCTTTGCCCCGGTAGCCGAAACTGATGGCATTGTTGACCTGGACATCCTGACAGGCCTGTACGCAGCGTCCGCAAAGGATGCACTTGGAAAAATCCCTGACAATGAGGGGATTGACTCCCTCCAGCTTATACGGAGGCACCTGCCGGGGAAAGGCTGTGCCCGGCACCTGGTAACGAAAGGCTAGGTCCTGCAGAGTACATTCACCTGTTGCCGGACACAGCAAGCAATCATGATTTCCAGAAGCCAGCAGAAGCTCCAGGGTGTATTTGCGGGAAAAGATGACCTTCTCTGACTCGGTCAGAATGACCATGCCTTTCCGGGCTGGAGTGGAACAGGCCGTGATCAGCCGGCCGGAAGAAACATCCTCAACCACGCATATTCTGCAGGCTGCAGTGGCCGGCTGGCCCTCCATGTGGCACAAAGTAGGGATAAACACATTGTTGGCCCTGGCCACATCCAAAATGGTATCTCCTTGGGAAAAAGATAAGGTGCGGTCGTTGAGAGTTAATGTTCGCGTATCATTCATAAATGAGACTCCAGTTGGTCAATATGTTCACAACCATCTTTTTTGTTGAAGTGCTGGACATGCCTCAACGGCCTTGCAGATCTTTCTTAATCAATTTTTTAAGTATAAGCATTCAACTCCATCCAGACAATAGATCAGCCTGAAATCATTCAGCACCGCCTTTCCCTCAAGGATATACCTTTTTGAACATCCTGTTTACAATTCTGTTCATATTGATTAGAAATAAATAAATAATGGAAAGAATATATTTCCCAGGTCAACTCAGACATCTTATCAATCTCAGCAAAAGGGGGTTTTCTTATGCCTATCGTTACCATATCCAGGGGCTCATACACAAAAGGCCGGGAAGTCGCTGAAAAGCTGGGACAGAAAATGGGATACAATGTCATTTCCAGGGAAGTTCTTCTCAGTACATCAAAAGAATACAATATTCCTGAAATTAAGCTGAAAAAGGCCCTGCATGACGCGCCTTCCGTTTTGGAAAGATTCAGCTATGGAAAGGAAAAGTATCTGGCCTTTATCCGGGCCAATATTTTGGAGCACATGGTGCAGGATAATACAATTTATCACGGCCTGGCCGGTCACGCATTTGTTCAGGGTGTGGGCCATGAGCTTGATATTCGAATCCGGGCCTCTATTGAAGACAGAATCCAGCGCTATAGAGAATACATAAAAAAAGAGGAAGGAAAGGATATTAGTGAAGAAGATGCCAGATACTGGTTACGAAAAGATGATGAAGAACGACATAAATGGAGCATCCATGTGACTGGAATTGATCCTTGCGATCCTAGCCACTATGACGTTATCTATAATGCGAGCAAATTTTCTGTTGATGACATTGTTGACAGTATTGCCCATTTCTTAAATCTTCCTTATATGCAGGCAACGCCCGAATCGCAGAAAAGAATTGAGCAATTGATGAAGGCGGCTCAAGTAAAAGCTGCCATAGTATATGACCTGCCCAAAGCAGACGTCACAGTCAAAGACGATGTGGCATATATAAACTTCAAAGCCGACCTGACAGATGAAGGGAAAATTGTATCCCTGGCCAAGGAGAAGGCCTCAACAATAGAGGGCATAAAAGAAGTTAATGTCTATGTAAGCCCGTATTCCACCGATTGATCGTAAGCATTCAGACCCCCACCACTTGCAAAGTTCAGGGACCTTTCCCAGCGAGGCGGTGACCAGCCCTTCAACTTATAGTTGGTGATGAACCCCTATTGGTACTGATACAAAAAAGCATCAAACAGCCGAAATCAGGCCTTCAACGCCTCACTGGGAAAGGCCCCTGAACGGATACGATTGATCGCCATATACGACAATCGTACTTAACAAATATTTTCGAACCATGTCCCTCCCTGCTGCGGCTTTGCGCAGCAGGGAGGGAAGCGGAAGAGATTTCACTCCTGATCCAGGATAATGGTCAGGGGTATGACATGAAGCTCCGGGGAAACCTCTTTGGTCTTTCCCAGCTTCCAGTCCCTGACCCCAGAATCATTGACCTGCCTGGCCACCTGCTCCACCAGTCCGGGCACATCAATGACCGGATGACGAGAGAAAACCTGAGGCAGCCCATAGGTCAGATTGCAGGCCAGACACTTGCCCGGCCGCTGCGTGAGTCGAAACTCAAACTCCAGAACATTTCCCTGACAGTCAGCAAAAGCAAGCTGGATATCAAAAGAACCTTCAGAGCTGTCTCCGAACAAGGCCTCAAAAAACCGGTCCGCTTTGTGCGAAGGAAATATTTCTTCCAAGGCCTGAGGGGTGAAAATGTTTTCCTGCACGCTATCAGTCATACAGTCCTCTTTGTTCTTCATGTTTGTATGTCATATCAAGCATTTCTTCTGGTTCTTTGTCACATGTCACCAGGGACAGGGCACTACGGCAATTTGCCTCTTGGCACGGTCCGCTGAAAATGCCACACCGATTCCAGGACATAGATGATGATCCCGGTCCAGATAAAGATAAAGGACAACAGCCTGGAGACGTTAAAGGGTTCATTATAGACAAAGACCCCAAGCAGGAACATCCCGGTAGGGGCCAGGTACTGCAAAATCCCAACTTCCACCAGGCGCAGGCGCCGGGCGCAAAACGCGAATAGCAGGAGGGGAACAGCGGTGACCGCCCCGGCTCCCACCAAAAATACGTCCACCTCCAGACTCACATTTCCCAGAGCCCCCAGCCCGTGCCCGTGCCGAAAAATCAGATAGCCAAGGGCGGGAAGGCAGAGAACGGACATTTCTATGCCCAACCCGGGCAGGGACTCCACACTGATCTTTTTGCGGATCAGGCCGTAAAATCCGAAAGTCAGGGCCAGGGTCAGGGCGATCCAGGGAAAGCGCCCAAAGGAATAGACCATATATCCCACGCCGACGGCAGCCAGCAGGATGGCCAGGAACTGAAGAGGCCGCAGGCGATCCCGGAAAAAAATACAGCCCAGGAGAACATTCACCAACGGGTTGATGTAATAGCCCATGCTGGCGTCCAGGACATATCCGGCGTTCACTCCCCAGATATAGGTCAGCCAGTTGATGCACAGAAGTCCTCCGCTGATACCCAAAAGACCAAGACTGCGCCAGGAAACCATCAGGTCCGGAAGCCGTCTCTGCAGGCCCAGGACAATGGCCACAAAAACCAGACACCAGATCACCCGGTGACAGAAAATCTCCGGGGCCGCAACCTGGTGCAGGGCCTTCCAGTAGGCCGGCAAAAGCCCCCACAGGCCAAAGGCTCCGATTCCGGCCAAAAGCCCGGCCACAGTGGACTTGTTCATACGTTCAAAGCCTTTTGGATCAAGTATTCATCAGGTAGACCCGATGGTTCACTGGTTGACAGCCCTCGAGAGAAAAGGCCATAGAGAATTACTTCTCGTTGTCCGGATATGCACAAGACGTATTCACCTTTTTTTTAAAAACAGACATCCTTTACCAGTTTTGGTTCTGCTTGCCTATGAAAATCCTGATCACCGGCGGGGCCGGATTTATCGGCTCAGCTGTTGTACGCCAGTATATCCAGGATACCCGGGTCACTGTCATCAATGTGGACAAGCTGACCTATGCCGGAAATTTGGAGTCCCTGGCCCAGGCCCGGAATCATACCCGGCATATATTTGAACAGGCGGATATTACCGATCGCCCGGCTCTGGAAAGAATCTTTCATGTCTACAGACCGGATGCAGTTATGCATCTGGCAGCAGAAACCCATGTGGATCGATCCATAGATGGACCAGCTCAGTTTATAAACACCAACATTCTGGGGACATATACCTTACTGGAAACTGCCCGCACCTATTGGTCCGGACTTCCGGCAGACCGCCGCTCTGATTTTCGCCTTGTGCACATTTCCACGGACGAAGTGTACGGCAGCCTGGACAATGAAGGTCTGTTCACCGAGACCTCACCTTACGATCCAAGTTCCCCTTACTCGGCCAGTAAGGCCGCCAGCGACCATTTGGTCCGGGCCTGGCACCGCACCTACCGGTTCCCGGCCATGATCACCAATTGCTCCAACAACTACGGGCCATACCAGTTTCCGGAAAAGCTCATCCCGCTCATGATCTTAAATGCTCTGGAGGGCAAACCCCTTTCGGTTTACGGGCAGGGGAAAAACATCCGGGACTGGCTCTTTGTTGAAGATCACGCCCGCGCTCTGCGCCTGGTGCTGGCCAAGGGCCGTCCGGGCGAGACATACAATATCGGCGGGCATTGCGAAAAGACAAACATCGAGGTGGTCAGGGCTATCTGCGACATTTTGGAAGAACTCCTGCCCTCCTCTTCTCACCTTGCTCATCGCTCATCGCCTTATACTCAAGGCTCGTTGCTCGGTACTCATTACTCATCACTCATCACTTACGTCCCCGATCGTCCCGGGCATGACTTTCGCTATGCCCTCGACGCTTCCAAAATACAGCGCGAGCTGGGGTGGATGCCGGAAGAGTCATTCAGGTCCGGCCTGGAAAAAACTGTGCGCTGGTATGTGAAAAATCAAGACTGGTGCGCCCGGGTGCAGGCCGGTCTGGTAGATTAAGGTCTGGTCCAGGCATGAGTCAAAGGAAAATATGCTCAGGTCACTATGGGATAAAATAATTCAGGACAACCAGGCTGAGTTTAAGGACCAGTATCACCGGTTTCACTGGGTCACCGAAGAAGAGGGCAGGGCGGCGGAGGAGAGCAGGCGGGACGTGCTTTCAGCCTTGGCAGGCAATATACGCCTTGCGGCCAAAGGGACCAAGCCCCACTTCGGTCCTCTGTCTCCGGGCTGCGAGCTGTGCGCCCAGGGGCTGTGGTCCTGCCTGTTCGTCAACGGTCAATGCAACTGCCGGTGCTTTTATTGCCCGGCTGAGCAAAATTCGGTGGACATGCCCATGACCAACCGGGTGTCCTTTCCCGACCCAGGCGAATATGTGGAGTATTTGGAAAAGTTCGGCTATCGGGGTGTAGGCTTAAGCGGGGGAGAGCCGCTTTTGACTTTCGACACCACCTTGCGTTTTGCTGCAGCGGTCAAAAAAAGGTTTGGGGACCGGGTCTTTGTCTGGCTGTACACCAACGGGACCCTGGTCGATGCAGCCAAGCTGACCCGACTGGCCGATGCCGGAGTGGATGAAATCCGCTTTGATATCGGAGCCACCGGGTATGACTTGTCCAAAGCCGGCCTGGCCGTGGGCAGGATTACTACGGTGACGGTGGAGATCCCGGCTGTTCCCGAGGATGTTCCCCTGCTGAAAAAGACCATCCCGGCCATGCAGGATATGGGTATCGACCATCTGAACCTCCATCAGCTCAGAGTCACCCCTTACAATGCAGACAAGCTGATTGAACGCGGATACTCCTTTATGCCCGGAGAAAAGGTCACGGTTATGGAGTCCGAGCTGGCCGCATTGGAGCTGATGAAGTTCTCAGCCCAAAACGTCGGCCTGCCGGTGAACTATTGTTCCTTTGTCTACCGCCACAGGTATCAGAATGCGGCGGCCAAGGTCAGAAGCGCCGCTTTGGTCACAAAGGGACACGAATCCTTGACCGAAACCGGAATAATTCGAACCCTGACTGCCAAAGGCGGGGTGGACGACCTGGCCGGACAGGTGCGGGGCCTATCCAAATGCGGGGGTGATTCCAGGAAGTGGAGCCTTGGGGGCGGCGGCCGGGAGCTGGCTTTTCATCCCGATCTATGGAGCCTTTTGGATTTTTCGTCCCTGAATCTGCACGTCACCTACCAGGCCAGCTCCATCACATCCGCCTTGAGCTATTTCAACCCCTTTGCCGAGCTTCGGCTAAGTTCAGGCAGATCCATATTTGTGGAGAGATATTGGATTGCCGATCCGGTCCTGCTTGCTCAGGAAGATGAAATCCAGCGCTTCCACAACCGTTTTATCCTGGGCGACGAGCAGGTTTCCCTGCCTGGCACCGCGACGTGGGAAAAGCTTACCTGGTGCGAACAGATCCCGGCCGGGCTGCAAGACTATGTCCGCTTTGCTGGAGCTGTAAACAGCAGGGCGGTGTGCTAATTCCATTTTGCGGCCAGGGTGACTTGAATATATGGTAATTAACTGGTTGGTAGAAAACAAATGATGATTGCTTTGATAGCAAAATGGAATAGACGCCGGTCATGAACAAGACATTTCCCACTGCAAAGCCCCTTTTCGACGCCGCCCGCGGCTGGGGAGCCGACCTGGCGGCTGTGGCCGACACCTCCCGCCTGGCCGGGATTGAAACCGACCCCCCGGATTTGCTGCAAGGCTATCCCCGGGCGGTCTCGCTGGCCGTTCGCCTGGCCGACGGGGTCATGGATCCGATCAGGGACCGGCCCACCCCGCTGTATGCCCGGCATTACCAAAACGTGAATGCCCTGTTGGATGATATCGCCACCCGTGTTGCCGGCCTTCTTCAGTCCTGGGGAGGAAAGGCCCTGCCCATTCCGGCCAGCCATATCCTGGATGAAGAGCGTTTTGTGGCTTCCATCTCGCACAAAGCCGTGGCTTTGCATGCCGGGCTCGGCTGGCAGGGCAAATCCCTCCTTTTAGTCACCCCCCAGTTCGGTCCCCGGGTCCGCCTGGTCACTGTGCTCACAGACCTGGTCCTGCCGGCCGGTACGCCCCTGAAGAATAGATGCGCCAAATGCACCCACTGTGTGGATGCCTGCCCGGCCGGGGCGATCAAAAACGCCTCCACTGATCTGCACTATGCTTCGCGGGTTGAGGCCGTGAATCTGGATGCCTGTGTCCAGCAGCTGCGCAAAAATGAGCAGGAAACGCACATTCCCCCGTATATCTGCGGCGTCTGTGTCGCAGCCTGCCCCTGGGGCCGGGCCAAGTAAGAGGTCTTAAGTACACGCAGTCGTAAGTACAGTGACATTGCAATACCAAGAGCAGGTTCACTTCGAATTTGGTTCGAATTTCGGATTTATTAAGTCAGAGTCTCCTTTTCTTCGTTCCCAGGGTCCGCCCTGGGAACGTCTTATTCTTATGGCTCCGGCCATCTGCGTTTTTCTTTTCTGGTCTCAGGTTCAAGGGAGGGTGTAGAAGGGGGCTGGAGCCCCAAGAAAAGACGTTACGAGGGGAGACCCTCGTAACGAAGAAGAAATTTGTTTCGAATATCGATATTCGAATTTCGAGTTTATTAAGTCAAGATCTTCTATTTCTCCATTTAGGCATACGCCCCAATATCCTGCTCGATGGCTCGCAGGAACTGAAACAAATAGCGGTTCAGCGGTGTCGGCACGTCCAGTTCACGGCCCATGCCCAATAAGGTTCCGGCCAGCATTTCAACTTCCGTCTTCCGTCCGGCCAGGACATCCTGGCACATGGAGGTCTTGCCTTCCGGGTCCAGGGTATGCATGACCTGCAGCCAGGACCTTATATCCTCGGCCCCCAGCTGAATACCCTTGGCCAAAGCCACATCGATGACCTCCTGCATGGCCTCCTGCATCAGCTCTCTGGCCTCCTGAGATTTCTGGAAGGTGCCGAACGGAGCCCGAAGAACGGCTGAGACCTGATTCACTCCCACATTGATCATATACTTCCACCACATGACCCGGATCATGTCTTCCGGGATCTGGTAGGCGATGTCCGCGGTTGTGAACAGTTCTTCAATCCGCTTGACCCTGGGGGTGACTTCCTCATTGCGCTGTTCCCCGAAATAGACCGTCCCCTCGTTGGTCACCCGGACCTGGTCCGGCTCCCGCTGGGCATCGATACCCAGGGCTATGGCGTAGAGCACCTTGTCCCAGCCGTAAGTTCGGGCCAGGATCTCTTCGGAATCAATGCCGTTCATCACAGAGAGAATGAGGGTGTTTTGACCGACCAGATTGGTCATATCCGCCACCACCTGATCCAGATGGTGGTACTTGACGGCGACCACTGCCAGATCGGCTCGGTAATCTGTATCTTCCGGAGTGACCACCCGGGCCGGAACGGTTTGCCCATTGATTTTGATCCCGTTTTTTTGCAAGCGCCTGGCCCGTTCTCCGCCGGCTAGAAGGGCGGTTTGCTCAAAGCCGGCCTGATAAAACTTCCAGTAATAAAAGGAGCCCATGGCTCCTGGACCGATAATGCACACCTTTGTATCCCGCATGGATTGCCTCCTGAGTTTTTTTTTGATTATGATTGCGATCCTTTAAGGATGTCAATTCCTGGGGCAGCAAAGACCACGCTAATTTTGTTCTCAGGTGTGATGGATTCTTCGCTCGAAGACTCGCTCAGAATGACAAGGACGGCAGGACCACAGCAGCACGGACTCAGTAGCCCGGGCCGCTCCGAGGGCCGGGAGTGCATTGATCAAAGAGGCTGGGCCTCGGAGAGAACCAGCCCCTGAAAAGCAGAGCCACCAGTAGGCCGCCCGGCACTCACTTACGCTTTGAACGTCATTGCAAATTATGAAAGCCCATACTTCAAGTGAGTCCCGGGCAGGCCGTCTTTAGGGGTAAAATCTCGTTTCATGCGAGCGCAGCCAGCGGCGGCGTTGAAATCTGTACCAGAGAACAAAATGGTCTTGCGAGGCAGCACATTCTCTCTTGACACAGCAAATTTACTTTTGTAAATTTGCTCTCATCATGAGGTGGCTATGAATTTTGAAGAATTTTTCCAGAGGGTCCGGACCGCGACGGGCATGCGGTCTCAGAAGGAACTGGCCAGTTTTCTGGGCATAGGCCCTGCCGCCATCACTCTGGCCAAAAGACGCGGAGTGCCCAAAACCTGGAGTCTCAAGATCGCCTCCGTATTCAACCTCAACCCGGGCTGGCTCGAAAGCGGACAGGGCCCGGTCTCTTCAGGCACGCACCAGCACGCGTTTTTTGTCCCCAAGGTTTCAGCCAAGGCCTGCGCCGGTGGAGGCTCATTTGAGATCCAGGATCATGTCATAGATGAGATCCCCTTTACCGAGCCCTGGCTCAGGAAAAAAGGCTGCCCAGAGAGCATGGTGGCCATGCAGGTCACAGGAGACAGCATGTCCCCGGAGCTGGAACATGGTGACGATATCCTGGTGGACCTGAGTCAGAAGCACCTTATGAACCAGTCCCTGTATGTGCTTGGCCTGGAGGATGCCATCCATGTTAAACGGATAGAGTCCACCCGGGATATTGTCATCCTCCTGAGTACAAATCGTAAGTATTCACCTGTCACCCTCCAGGGCCAAGAGATCGACACCTTACGAATCATTGGCCGGGTGCTTTGGAGCAGCAGGGAATATTGAGACTTTTTTTTGCCGTCTTGGTTTACATTTGTTAATCAAGCCCAGACCAAAGGAGTATTCAGATGCAAGAACGCTACTGCAAATGCGGAAACAAGGTGTATGTCGCCTATATTTTTACGCCCAAAGGAATTTTTCACCTGTACGGTCCAACAGCAAAGATGAAAATGCTCAAAAGATGCCCCAAATGCGGACGACCCATAGACATTGACAACCTTGGCTAACATCTCAGATTCACAGCCTCCTTATCTTTACAAACCCACATGCCTGCGCTGCTGCTGGCACAACGAAGCATGAAAAGC
>Ga0182239_1000701_pt1 | contig 11887 bp, 10 predicted proteins | sample hydfrate6_PW_210_FD_132456 | JGI IMG/M metagenome (GOLD analysis project Ga0182239, IMG submission 132456) | Subsurface microbial communities from deep shales in Texas, USA - hydraulic fracturing test 6_PW_210 | ecosystem: Environmental > Aquatic > Deep subsurface > Shale gas/oil reservoir >...
CAGATACAAGGAAGATGCAGACGAGCTATAGTGGACTATGCGAGACTGCATCTGACGCAGTAGATGCGGCAAAATTGGAAATCCCGGAGGGTTTCAAATTTTAACACCTGGAAATGACTTAATTCCTTAAAAAAATATAAAATATTGATCCGTGTTAAAATTTGAAACGCTCAAATTAGGTTCGGGTATGCCTGCGGTTAAAATTTTCGCCTTCCTTGATCTTGACAAAAAATCCTGGTTTTCGTTCGGGCACTAAGTATCCCTGTCCGCTTTTGCACGTGCTATTGCACGAATCCGGCGGCGTGTCAATCTGGAAAAAACTTAAAATTTCCGCGGCTTACTAAACATTTTGCCCCCCTGCCGGCCCGGCTTTTTAAAATGTCAAGCATATCGCATCCGGGTCCGGTTCAGAAGCAAAATCCGCAGAGACGGAAAATTGTAATCGAATCCGATTTCTGTTGACAAACGGCCGAAAAGTTATTACACATATGTATAGACTGACATGTCAGTCTTAGGTGTTGTAATCGAGTAAACCGATGGTAAAAATCGCAGATTAAAAGGAGGAATCGTTATGTTTAATGTACCTGCAGAAACCAGCATCCAGGAACTGCTCACGGAATACGGCCCCAAAATGGTAAAAGAATCCGTGGAAAACCAGGGCCGCACCGAAGAGCTCAAAGGCACGGAGTTCACCCTGGTCATTGACGTGGACGGGGAAAAATACAGCTTTGTGGTCAAGGACGGCACGGATGTCCAGGTCGGCACGGACAAGGATCTGGATAACGCCATGGTCCGCTACATGATTTCCAGGGACGACCTGGAGCGCATGATCGCAAACCAACAGCTTGATATGCTCCTGGGCATCATGACCGATCTCAACCAGCAGAAATATCAGACGCTCCAAGGATTAAAGGGCGTGATGACAGCTATCCTGAGCAATGATGACGGCAGTGACTACACGATCAAGGCATCGTTTAACGAAGCCTATTCCCCGGAGGCGACCTTCAAGATGAAGACTTCGGATTCAGCCTCCCTGATGCGCAAGGAAAGCAATCCGGTCAATCTGTTCATGTCCGGGGCCATGAAGATCGAAGGTGATATGGCCTTTGCCATGGCGACACAGCCGCTGTTCACATAAACCGCAGCTTTTTCTGCCGGAAACCGGAAGCTGATACGCAACTGCGCAAAGGAGTTCAAGTATGGAGGAATGTGTTTTTATAGACGGGGTCAGAACGCCCAATACCCGCGGGCATGCAGAAAAGGGATGGCTGCGGAACTACCGGCCCGACGAATTGTTAACATCGGTCTACAATCGTCTTTTTGAGCGCAATCCACAAGTGGCTCCCGGAGACCTGGATGCATTGTTTGTGGGATGCGCCAATCCGAGCGGCCCCCAAAACGATATCGGACGTCTGGCCTGGCTGGCATCCGGGTTTCCGGATCATGTGCCCACCAACACCCTGACCAACCAGTGCCCTTCGGGCATGGCCGCGACCATTCACTGCGCACGGGCAATCATGTGCGGGGAAACCGATATCATGGTGGCCGCCGGAGTCGAGGACATGGGCCAGGTGCCCATGGGTGCCAATATGGATTTTCCACCCAGGCTGCTGAACCACTACGACGGGGCTGAACTTCCCATGGGCCCCACTGCGGAAAAGGTTGCCGAGCAGTGGCACATCGATCGCGAAGACATGGAAAACATGGCGGAATGGTCCCATAAAAAGGCTGCTGCGGCCCGGGATGCAGGCAAGTTTGACAATGAAATCGTTGCCCTGACCGGCGTGGATGAGCAGGGAAACGAGTTTACGGTGCGCACGGACCAGGGCATCCGCAATAAGGTGGACCGGGAAAAGATGCGGACCATGATGAGCCCTTTTAAGCCCAACGGTGTGGTTACTGCGGCCACATCGTCTCCGGTCAGCAAGGGCGCATGTGCCATGCTGATGATGAGCCGCAAAAAAGCCGACGAACTCGGGCTTTCGTATTCCTATAAATACGGCTTTGGGGTGTTGGCAGGCTGCGATCCCACCCTCATGGGTATCGGACCGATCAAGGCCACAGGCAGGCTTTTTGAGAAGACCGGACTGGGACCCGATGACCTTGGCGCAGTGGAGTTAAACGAGGCCTTTGCCAGCCAGAGCCTGGCATGCATCCGTGAACTGGGTCTGGACAACGAAAACGCCCCGTTTGAAAAGGTCAACCAGTGGGGCGGGGCCCTGGCACTGGGCCATCCTCTCGGGGAATCCGGTGCCAGAATCGTGATTACGCTTTTAAATATTCTGAAAACCGAACGTCCGGATGAAAAATACGGCCTGGCCACGCTTTGCGGCGGCTTCGGAAATGCCGGCGCCTTGTTGGTGGAAAAGATTTAACGCCGACACGTCTCGCGTCCATATGTAAGGAGAATTCAGCATGGTGCAATTCAGCCTGTCCAAGCAGCAGAAAATGATTAAAGACGAAGTGGCCAGGGTGGTCAGGGATCTTGTCGTGGAAAACGCCCATGACATGGACGAATCCGGCGAAATTCCGCCGGAAACGCTTCAAAAAATTTGGGAACTGGGCCTCTGCATTTCACAGGTGCCGGAAACATACGGCGGATTCGGCCTGGCGGCCTCGCCCCTGGAAAATGTGCTTGCCATCGAGGAGCTGGCCTACGGCGATGTTTCCGTGGCTGTGGCTGCACTTCTGCCGTCCCTGTTTATCGTACCGATAATGGAAATGGGGACCCCGGCCCAGCAGGAAAAATTTCTCCCCCTGGCCTGCACTGAAAATTACCCCGGCCTGACCCTGGCTTTAAATGAGCCGGCCATCGGATTTGACCCGGTCCGTTTAAATACCACGGCAACCCGGGATAACGGGGCGTACGTGCTAAACGGCACCAAATGCCTGGTTCCCTATGCCGCCCGGGCAAGTCATATCCTTGTGGCAGCCGCAGCAGACGGGGAAAACCGCCTGTTTATCGTTGAAAACGGGACCAGCGGGCTGAGCGTCGGGGAGCGGGAAAAAAACATGGGCCTGGCAGCCCTTGAAACCTTTGGGGTCAGCCTGGAAAACTGCCGGGTACCTGAAGAAAACTGCCTTGCACCCGGTGAAAATACCGGGTATGAAACCGTTCTCTCCCGGGCCAGAACCGCGATGGCAGCCCTGGGCACGGGCCTGGTCAGGGCTTCTTACGATTTTGCCCGGCAATATGCCAAAACCCGTCAACAGTTCGGAGAACCCATTGGATGCCGGCAGGCAGTTGCTTTTACCGTGGCGGAAATGGCTTATGAAACCGATGCACTTCGTTTTATGACCTGGCGTGCGGCCTCCAGCCTGGAAGCCGGCAATGATGCCAAACGACATTCCTATCTGGCAAAACTCTATGCCGATGAAATGACCACAAAGCTCACCGATTACGGCGTCCAGGTTCTGGGCGGCCACGGCTACATTCGGGATTACCCGGTTGAACGCTACTACAGAAACGCAAGGGGCATCGGCAACTTTGAAGCCCTGGCAATCGTCTAAATGCTGAAAGTGGAGTCTGTTATGATCAATCTCGAACCTGATGAAAAGATGGTAAATGTTCAAGGCAGCATGCGCCAGATGGCCGAGAGCATATTTCGCCCGGTGGCCCGGAAATACGACGAGAAGGAGCACACCTACCCCCATGAACTCGATATGTTCAAAAACATCCCGGTGATGGGCGGCTCCCGGAAGAAAAAGGATTCGGCCAAGGATGACAAAAAGAAAAAGCAGAAGTCCGGCATGGGCCAGAATCTCTCGACCGTGGTCACCATTGAGGAACTGGCCTGGGGGGATGTGGGGCTGTTGCTCACATTGCCCAACGCCGGTCTCGGCAACGCATCGATAGCTGCGGTGGCCACGGATGACCAGATGGAACGGTTCGGCAACAAATGGGTGGCCATGGCCATTACCGAACCCGAGGCAGGCTCCGATTCCGGTTCCGTATCCACCACTGCCGAGCTTGACGGGGATGAATGGGTCTTAAACGGGGAAAAGATTTTCGTCACCTGTGCCGATCGCTGTGATGCGGTGGTGGTTTGGGCCACCATTGATCCGAGCGCCGGCAAGTCCGGGATCAAGCCCTTTGTCGTGGAAAAGGCAACCCCCGGACTCACCCTGGATCACCTGGAACACAAGCTGGGGATCCGGGCTTCGGACACCGGCACCCTGGTCTTTAACAACTGCCGGATTCCCAGGGACAACATCCTGGGCAGTTCGGAAATCAAGAAAAACACCGAGGGTTTTAAAGGGGTCATGAAGACCTTTGACAATACCCGGCCCATGATTGCGGCCATGTCTGTGGGCGTGGCCCGGGCCGCGCTGGACTTTACCCGGCAGCAGCTTGAAGCGCACGGCTATCAGATCGACTATGATCTCAAGCCGGTCAATGTCAGCAGTATTCAAAACACGTTCTATAAAATGGAGGCGCACCTGGAAGCCATGCGCCTTTTGACCTGGCGTGCGGCGTGCATGGCGGACGAGGGTGAAACCAACAACGTGGAAGCCTCAATGGCAAAGGCCAAGGCCGGCAGATATGGCACCCTTATTACCCAGCAATGCTGCGAACTGCTCGGGCCGCTGGGCTACAGCCGGCAGCATCTGGCTGAAAAATGGATGCGTGACAGCAAAATCCTGGACATTTTCGAGGGAACCGGCCAGATCCAGCATCTGATCGTGGCGCGCAATATTTTAAACCTGAGCAGCACTCAGCTCAAGTAGCGGCAGATAGAAAGGGAGGCATGTATGAAGGCGGAAGAGATCAAAAAGGCGGCCGTGATAGGCTCCGGGGCCATGGGTCACGGCATTGCCCAGGTATTTTCCATGGCCGGCGTTGATGTTACGCTCCAGGATATACAGCAGGACATGCTGGATAAAGCCGTTGCCAACATTACTGACAGCCTGGATTTCCTGGTGGGCAAGGGAAAAATTACCGGGGCGGACAAGGAAACCATTCTTTCCAGTCGGCTGCACACCACTCTGGAGGTGGCTGAAGCCGTTTCCGGGGCCCAGCTCGTGGTAGAGGCCGTGCCTGAAAAAATGGATCTGAAAAAGTCGGTCTTTAAGAACGTCTCGGATAATGCACCACAGGACGCCATCCTGGCTTCCAACACTTCCACCATGAGCATTACGGAACTGGCTGAAGCGATTTCCAACCCGCAGCGGTTTATCGGCCTGCATTTTTTCAACCCGGTCAACCGGATGAAGCTGGTGGAGGTCATCGGCTGCGAATTCACGGATGCGCAAAACATGGACACGGCGGCTGAATTCGCCCAAAAATGCGGCAAGGTGCCGGTCAAGGTACTAAAGGATGCCCCCGGCTTTATTGTCAATCGCATCAACGCCCCGAGCCAGGCCCTGCTCAACGCCATCCTGGATGAAGGGGTGATTGAACCCGCGGCCATTGACAATGTCATGAAAAAGGTGGGCATGCCCATGGGGCCGTTTGAGCTGGCAGACTACGTGGGCCTGGACGTATTCGAGGATACGCTGCAGTACTATGCCCAGACCCTTTCCGCGGATTACCGGCCCGGCCGCGTTATCCGGGAGAAGCTTTCCAATGGCGAACTCGGCATGAAAAGCGGCAAGGGCATCTATGTCTGGCAAAACGGCCAGGCACAGATCGATCCCGACAAGGAATCCCAGGAACTAGGGCCCCAGGATTTTCTGGCCATCCAGGCCAACGAGGCCGTAAAGGTGCATAAGGAGGGCATTGCCCGCTGCAGAGACGACATTGACCAGGCCATGGTATACGGCACCAAGGCGATTGCCGGGCCTTTTGCCCTGGCGGTGAACATGCAGGTCGAGCAGCTCACCGCGTCCCTGGACAAGCTCAAGGACCGCTACGGACTTTCCATCCTGACCCCTGAACCCGAGATCAAGGACGGCTCGTTTAAAAACTTCGCATAAAGTAACTCCGGGGACGACAGACCTCGGGTCTGTCCCCTTCCCGGTGTGCGAACTCCGGGGACAGATTTCAAATCTGTCCCCTCTTCCATTGAGAAAGGATGAAAAAAATGAGCGACCCGGTGCTTTATCAACGTCAGGAGCAAATCGGGCTGATTACCCTGAACAAGCCCAAGGCCAACCAGTTGAGCAACGAAGTGTTCGAATTCATGGATTCGATCCTAGATCGCATACTGGAAGAAGACGGCCTGCGGGCGGTGGTGATTACAGGTGCCGGAGACAAGATATTTTCCGCAGGTGCGGATCTTTCCGGCGGATTCGGCAATTATACCCCCCTGGAATTTTTAAAACGCGGACAGGAGACCTGGAGCCGGGTTGAAACCCTGGGCCTGCCCGTGGTGGCCGCAATGAACGGGCACGCATTCGGCGGCGGGCTGGAGCTCGCCATGGCCTGCCATTTCCGGATTCTAAACCGGGAATCCAGAATCGGGCTAACCGAAACCAACCTGGGGATTATACCCGGTTACGGTGGCACCCTGCGGCTGCCGCGCTACGTGGGCAGAGCCCGGGCAATTGAGATGATGACCTTTGGCGAGCAGGTACCCGCGGAAAAGGCCTACGAGATGGGCCTGGTCAACCGCATTTGCGACAAGGAACAAGTGCTGGAAGAATCCCTCGCGTATGCGCGCCAGCTTGCAGCCCGGCCGCCGCTGGCCCTTCGGGCCATTTTGTCGCTGACGGCCGAAAGCCCGGACCTTTCTATGACCGAGCATCTGGAAAAGGAACGCGAGTCCCTGGTCAAACTTTTTGAAACAAAGGACATGATGGAAGGAATGACCGCGTTTATGCAGAAACGGCAGCCCGAATTCAAGGGGGAGTGAATTTCCCGCCATCCTTTCATTTCATGGCCGCCCGGAAGCGATTCGGGCGGCCTTGTTGTTTTTTTGCCTTACGGATTCATCTCATAGGTGTCTTTTAACGCATCCACGTATTCCTGCCAGAACCGGATAAAGCGCTTTCCGTCATACACCGGTTTGCGGATCATGTTCATGCACCACTGCATCTGGTTTTCCGTGGCGTCGGCCTTGGAGTGAAGCTGAAGCGCATAACGGGAAAAATCGCGCACCATGAAATCAAATATCTGTTCGAGCAGATCGTCCTCGAACCCTTCGATCTGGTATTTTTCAATAATCAGCTGACCATAGGCCACAAGGGTAAAAAGTTCGCCCACGGCAAGGAGAAAATCAATGTTTTTGGCCTGGTCCGCATCCGGCGGGGCCTGGGCCAGAAAGTCCTTGAAAACGCCGATCTGCTCCTTGAAAATGTTGACGTTGGGCAGATCCACGCTGTTGTAGGCAATATTGTAGTCGTGGAACTGGATTTTGCCCAACCCCTTGGTTGGGCCCTGGTTAAACAGAAAGGTATCATCTGCCGGATCATTTCGTTTCGGCACCTCCGGGAACTGTCCCGGATTAAAGAAGTAGTTGGCAATGAACTTGATTATCAGGGCCATGTTCACGTGAACGGTTCCCTCCAGTTTCGGCAGGGAACGGATGTCCTGGGTCGCAAGCTCGAAGCAGACGTCTTTTTCAAAACCGCGGGCTGCAATCACGTCCCAGAGCAGATTGATCACTTCTTCGCCCTGGGTGGGTACCTTCATCTTGGTGATCGGGGTGTATAGCAGGTAGCGCCGGTCTTCGGCCGAAGCCGAGCGCATGTAATCGGTCGCCCGCTGGGAAAAAAGCTTCATGGCCGCCAGCCGCGCGAAGGCATCGACAAAAAGCTGCTTGATATGAGGGAAATCCGTGACATATTTTCCGTACAGGTTGCGGTGGCCGGCATGGTTGATGGCCTCATAAAAGGCATGGGTGGCAAGGCCGATGGCGCCCCATCCCAGGTTGAACTTGCCCACGTTTACCGTGTTCAAAGCCGAATCCCAGGCATCCCTGCCGGTGGAAAGGATCTCGCGGTCAGTGACCGGATAGCCGTTTAAGTGGTATTCGGCCACATAACCCTCCCAGTCCACCACGTTCTGCACCAGGTCATAATTTTCATGGGTCGGATCGGCCACAAAAAATACGAACTCATCGGTTTCCGAGTTCTTGCCGAACGTGGATACCATTGCGGCCTCGTTGGCATTGCCGATGTAGTACTTGCCCCCGTCTGCAACGTATTTGCCCTCTGCCAGGGGGGTAAGGCTCATCTCGGTTGAATACAGATCCGCGCCGTGAGCCCGCTCGGAAAGTCCGAAGGCAAATATGCCGCCCTCTTTCAACATGCGGGCGGCCTCCTTTTTGATCTCCTCGTTGTTTCCCATGAATATCGGCCCCAGCCCGAGAATGGTGACCTGCCATGCATACCAGTGCGACAGGTTGTAAAAGGCCAGTATTTCGTTGAAATCGCAGTTTCGGAACGTATCCCACCGCTTGTCCGCATCACCGTCAACCACGTGGGCCTGCGGGGTCAGAAGCGTTGCAAATACTTCGTTTTCCTTGAGAAAATCCAGAAAATCCCGATACCACCGGCGATCATGGGCGTCTTCCTTGAGTTGTGCCTTGCCCCGGGATTCGAAATATTCGATGGTCTTTTTCATGATTTGCCTGGAGCGGGGGTCCAGGTGTTCAAAGGTTTCTTTCTTGGGATTGAGCAGCATGGGGCCTCCATGAGAAGTAAAATTTGTCTTGATATACAGTCTGCAGTTTCCTGGATATGTTTGTATACGAACTATACGGTTCAGCCGGAACCAATCTCAGATGATATCGTGCAGCAGCCGCTTGAGCAGAATGCGCTCCTCGCTGGTGAATCCCTCCAGGATTTCCTGATTTGAGGCCCGGCGTTGCCGGATCAGTTCCTCCTTGAATTCGTTTGCCTTGCGGGACGGATGCAGCCGCTGGACCCGCCGGTCGTCCGGGTCCGGGGTTTTGACAATCCAGCCGGTCTCGGCCATACGTTCCAGGACACCCGAGAGTGTCGCCTTGTCAAGCAGCAGGAGCCTCGAAAGCTCCGTGGCGGTCATCCCGTCCTGATACCACAAGGCTTCGAGCACCAGGTGCTGCATATTGGTCAGCCGTAGGGCTTCAGGCGGCTTTTGAGGCTGTTATGGGCCTTCTGGTAGGCCTTGCCCAGCAAAAAAACCATGCATTCAGGCAAATCTTCCGGCAGTTTCGTCATCGGCTTAGGGCGGTGATGATAAATTGTTCGTATACGAACCAACTAAAATAATCAGCCATTGATGTCAAGATGAGAATCCTTTGAAATATTCCATGCGCTGAATATTTTTAAAGGAAGAGGCTCTCGGCAAAAAAAAGGAGAAAACGGCACAGCCGTGAAATGCCAACACCAGCAACCGAAAGGAGAAAACGCCATGCGCATCGGATTTATCGGACTGGGCATCATGGGCAGCCGAATGGCCATGAACCTTATGGATGCCGGTTATGACCTGACGGTATATAACCGCACCCAAAGCAAGACCGAACCGCTGATTCAAAAGGGCGCCGCCGCAGACGTGTCGCCGGCTGAAGTCGCCGAAAAATCGGATATTGTTTTCACCATGCTGGCAGACCCCGATGTTGTTGCCGGAACCGTGCAGGGCGAAAAGGGCATGCTTGCAGGAATGCGCACAAATGGTCTCTGGGTGAACTGCTCCACGGTTAACCCCTCTTTTGCCCGGCATATGGCTGATGCGTCGGCGGCATGCGGGGTGCGGTATGTTGATGCCCCGGTGGCCGGATCCCGGGTCCCGGCGGAAAAAGGCGAGCTGATATTTTTTGCGGGCGGAGAAGAGGCGGACGTGGAAACCTGCCGACCGCTTTTGGCCGTTATGGGCAAAAAAACCCTGCACACCGGTGCAGCAGGCAGCGGCAGCGGGATGAAAATGCTGTTCAACCTGCTGCTGGGCGGAGGCATGGCCTTGTTCTCAGAAGTGCTGAACCTGGGCCAGGCCCTCGGATTTTCAAAGGAGACCCTGTTTTCGACGCTGATCGGCGCGCCGGTGGTGCCCGGTTTTATCGGGGGGAAACGGGAAAAGATGGATAGCGGGGATTATGGAGCGGATTTTCCGCTCAAATGGATGCACAAGGACCTCCATCTGGCGAGTATGACCGCATATGAGCAGCAAATTCCCATGCCTGCCGCCGCAGCGGTAAAAGAAATTTTTGCCATGGCACGACAGGCGGGATACGGGGATGCCGACTTTTCCGCATTAACACAGTTTCTGGAATCCTTTGACAAGAGTTGAGATCGGCAGCGACCTGCTGCTCAGCCGGCATCCGGATATGCAGGCTTTTGCCGATCACCCGGATGCCGTGCTGATATGTTTCGTCCCGGAATCAGCCGTATTTTTGAACGGATTGACAGACGACGCCCGTTATGAAGTCTTGTCATAACCGCCGATCAAGCCCGGGAGTGGATGATTCCCGGGCTTGATTACAACTGAGCATCAATGTTATCATTCAACTGATTGGCTTGATTCGCTTTTCTGCCAGTTGCGGTCCCGGATGCCGAGCCCGAAGCCGGTTACCGGGCTAAAATAATCTGTCCCGTCCGGATCGGCGGATTTTACGCCCATGATATAGTTGCCGTCCGGATCAAACGCGATTGTAAAATCAGATACATCTCGTGAACTCGTAGAATCAGATGCATCTTCGTCACCCAGGAAAAGCCCCCTGCCCTGCGTGGCATTTTGCACCGCTTCGGATTCGGCATTGCTGAAAGCGGCTTTTTCTTCAATGTCTTTTATCGCGGCCGTGTCCTCATCCAGTGGAATGATCGTCATCGAGATATCTGCCCCCCCCTTCTCGGATGGATCGATGGCCAGGTCAAAGCTCAGATACAGCATACCGTCCCACTCTCCGGGATTTTTCTGTTCTGCATAACACCGCAGATAATCGGATTCAGCGATGCCGTTATCGGTCTCCGTATAATGCGCAATCAGGAAGTAATCGCCGGTAACCGTTTCCCAGAATTCATCCGCCGACATATCCGCCGGCACCTGAGGGAAGGCAAAGCCCGCACCGCCGCCGGCAACCTCGCCGGGTCCGTGATCCAGAACTACCGGGCCGGTGGTCGATCCTGTAAGCGTAGTGGCATCCTGCCAGTTGCCGGTTCCGTTCTCCCAAATCACCAGGGAACCGTCATCGATCGTTTCGGCCTTATCCAGGGTGAGATCGTCGTCGGTATTGAAAATGTCGTCCTCGCCGTTTGTAATGCTGTAAACAGCGTCTTCTTCGGAATCATCTGCCGCCCCGTAAAGCCTGCCGGCAGGATCCGTATCAAAACCGATAATCCCGACTTCCACGAAGAGCCGGCCTTCGCTGCCGGCAAACAGTTCCATAAAGTTGAAGGCTCTGCCCTTGAGATCCGCTGCGGTCAGGCTTGTTTTTTCAAACATGTATACAGGCAGTTCCGCGGAAAGCGGATTCAGCTCTGAGTCCATCTTATGCAGCGCAAGGACCCGGTCCTCAACCAGGGCCATTAGATAATAGTTTCCGTCAACATCGAAATCCGTAAGATGTATAATGGAAGAACCAAAATCCTCTCCGGCTGGTACTCCTCCAAAACCAAGAGTTGTATCCATGGTACTTTCCTGATAATTTTTTATCGTGATCTGGCTTTCGTTGATTTCAGCAGTGACATAATCCCCCTTCGGGATTGATCCGCCGTAACCGGGAACAGACTCTTCGTTGCTGTCATTGCATCCTGCAACAATAAAAAATGCTGCGGTTAAGGCCAGCAAAAAAGCCAACAATCCAAACCCATTCTTTGATCCTTTCATTATAACGCCTCCTTTTAAGGTTAAAACAATCTCGTTAAAGAAAATTTGACATCAAACAGCCCAGCTCACTATGGAAATGCTTTTTTTGCGATCTTACGAAATTGCACTTCAGCTGCCCTGACGGCGGTGCGGAAAAGCGGGTTTCCGAGCGGAAATTGAGGCTCGGAGAGGCTCCTGGAGCGAGGAAACTCCTTTTTCGCA
>Ga0182239_1000702_pt1 | contig 11877 bp, 15 predicted proteins | sample hydfrate6_PW_210_FD_132456 | JGI IMG/M metagenome (GOLD analysis project Ga0182239, IMG submission 132456) | Subsurface microbial communities from deep shales in Texas, USA - hydraulic fracturing test 6_PW_210 | ecosystem: Environmental > Aquatic > Deep subsurface > Shale gas/oil reservoir >...
ACATATATGCTTATAGAGGTCAGGCCCAGGTAGATGGCTATTACAGCTCCCAGGGCGGCCCCTGAGCTGGTGCCTATGATGCCCGGACTGGCCAGGGGATTTCTAAATATCCCCTGCATGATCGTACCCGCGCATCCCAGAGAAAATCCGACCAATACTCCTGTCAAGGCCCTGGGGAGCCTGCCGTACCAGACAATGTTTTCTATAGAGGGGGCCGAGGCATATTCAATAGAGAAAATTTTGCCTATAATAATCTTAAGGGTTGTTGACAGATCCACCTGCCAGGGCCCCAGGTTGACGGATAGGGTCAGGCCGACAATCAAGAATATTAAGCAAAGTGTTACGGGTAGAAAAACCTTTGTGTATGGCCATAAGGATAAGGATTTATTTGGCATACAATATTCCTGCCAGATAATTGAGGCTGGCCACTATGTATTGTGAAGAAGCGTATAGGTATACTGATGGTATCTTTTTTATATTCTTGTTTTTTATGGCACGGGCTGTTTGCAGTACCGGTAGTGAATACAGCTTACCGGCCAATTTGCTGCCCTCGGGAACAATGATTATATCAGGATTCCATTTCAGGATTTGCTCGTGTGAGACTTGCTTAAAATATTTTATGCCATGGTTTGAGGCCGAATTCTCAAGGTTAAGTACATTACACATGGAGTTGAAGTTGGTATTTTTGCCTGCTACGTAGCCTCTTTCATCGTAGTAGATGACCTTTGGCGCAGTACCGGTCTGACGGCTGTTCGCATACTTTTTGATTGTTTCAAGATAGATCTGCATCTTGTCTACAAGCTTTCTGGCATTGGCCTCTTCACCTATCAGCATGCCCAAAAACATTATCTGTCTTTTGATAGAGGAGATATCATCAAAATAACCTGTCTCCACGTATTTGACACTGGCTGAATCAAGTCTTTCCTTGAATTCAGGACTGGTATAATAGGTGATTAATACCAGATCAGGATTTAGTCCAATTACAATTTCGGCATCCTCGGTACTAAAAGTAGTGGCCAATTCGGGAATCTGGTCGGCAATAAAGGAAAATTCTGGTCTTGTACAGGCCTGGTGATAGGCAATAATCCTGTCCCGTGGACATATGGCCCAAATTATTTCAGTAATTCCGACTGCCTGGGGAATTATCCTTTTAGGCTTTTCCTGGATAACTACCTGTCTTTTTTGCTTGTTCAGCTTGTTATGGACCTGGTCATAGGTGACATGGGTGTAGAGAATCTTATGGGGATAAAAGTAAGTTACCTTAGTAGAGTTCCTGCTCTTCGACAGTGAGGACAGGAGCTTATCTTGTTGCATAGGTGGATTTATGGATATTTGCTCTCGACCTTGGGCAAATGCGTATTGGATACATATAGTGCCAAATAATATACATACAATAATATAAGCAAATATAATATTATTTATAGAATAAAAGGCAAATGCCTTGATCTGTTTTGACTTCTTGCAAGGATACATTGAAAATCTCCTTGATTCTATGGTTAGTGAATGCTTCTGCCGTTTGACCGCTATAAAATATTTGGCCTTGGCTGAGCATGGTTATAGTATCACAATATCTTCTAGCCAGCTCCAGGTCATGTATGCTCATGATGATGGTCTTACCTTCGTTTTTAAGTGTGCAGAGCAGTTCCATGATCTCCAATTTGTGATTGATATCCAGAGCACTGGTAGGTTCATCAAGAAGTATCATCGGGGATTCCGTAGCCAGCGCCCTGGCTATACTGACAAGTTGCGCTTCACCTCCTGATATTTCGTTGATGTAACGGTCCGTCAAGTTATGAGTTCTGGTCTTGTGCAAGCTATCCCAAACTATGTCCTTGTCCTTTTTTTTAAGCGATTCCATGCCCCTTAAGTGGGGATGTCTGCCCATGGCCACAAAATCATAAACCTTAAGAGAAAAGCTGACCTGTGTATTTTGGGGTACGAGTGTGACCAGGGTGCTTAATTGCCGGCGTTTAATCTGGTTGTAGTCTGTTCTTTGGATTATGATTTGCCCGGCATCAGGATACCATATCCGGCATATGTTTCTTAGAAGCGTGGATTTTCCTGAACCGTTGGGACCTATCAGACCGTTGATCCTGCTGGCATAGAAAGAGCAGGAGATGTTTAGAAGGATCTTGCGCTTGGCAATGGAAAATTCCAGGTTTCTTATAGTAATGACAGGATTGGTTGCACTGTTCAAATTACTTTTTCCCCCAGGACCGTCTTCCAGGCAATGGGCAATATGAATTTTGAGATGAAGGTAAGTAAGAAGCCTGTAAAAACAATCATGAAAATATAAATCTCACCAGTTTTACCCAATATGGCAACGAGGCTTTGGGAAATCAGGGTGGTGGCCCAAAGAAGGACCAGTCCCAAAACCAGTTGGGTATTCTGGGAGATGATGTGTATGCTCCAAAAGTTCTCTGCCAGCACTTTGGCCTTGCTTTCCCGGACAGTAAGCTCGATTATCTTGAACCACATCCTGCCTTCCAAAACCTGTGCTGAACCGTCACATATATGGTGGAACAGAAAGAGTGTTACCAAGAGATACTTGGCATAAGGAAAACCAATGAAAATTTTGTAAAATAGTGGAGGATAGCAAAACAAGAAAAAGACTGCTCCCAGGGCCTGTCCAATCCCGACTATGCACATGCCCCTGACCAGACCATTTATCAGGCTGTAGCGGGACTTCAAGCTTTCCAACTGGTCAATATAAGTGGAGACCTTTATGCTGCTTGTAACCGTGATCAAGGGATATATGTATTTGGACATCACACCCAATATGGCAGCCACCTTGAATTCGGTCTCGGCCATGGTGAACATGGCGTAGAGAATGGTACCATCCAGCAGGTTCTTGCCAATTGTATACGATATGTTCCCGATTTCCCCATAACAAAAGAAATCTTCTGTCTTTAGTGCATGCAGCCAAAATCTGAGCTTTTGCCCTACTTCTTTCAAATAGTTTATGAGCATAGGATAGGTTGCAAATATGGGTTTTCAAAGTAAAAGGTAACCATCTAAATGTGCCGTTGCAATAAAAATTCGAATAAAATCGGGACTAGAGGGTAATACATTCAAGCCGCTGCGGTTTCATTTATAAACTGCTCAATCTGGTTGAAAGCCTGCTCTTATAGTTCCACGTCCAGATCGTCTCTGACGTCCAGGGGCCTCATGAAATCTTTTCATGAGGGGACCGATAAGCTTATTGATGACAGCAGTTTTTCAATTCGTTCTTTGCATTTGTTGAAGGGGCTGATTGTTGGAGAAAGTCCTGGCTTAGACCAATAGCTGTTATCACCATGTTCAAGACGCTCTCCACTGTAGGTTCATTTTGTTTTGGCTCCGACGTTCTGCCCGACGTCTTTCGTTTTCCAGGTGAAGCTCATAGCTGTACCGCTCTTGGCAATACTGCTGGTAACGTTGGTTATCAAGTTCCTGCTGAATATTGCTTAAGATCCCGAAAAAATACGATAGGTTGCAGCGGTTGTGGTTCCGGTTGACTGTCATTAAAAACGCTTCTTCAGATTTGGTTATGGCTTCCTGGTCATAGTATTTGATGCAATATTCTGCTCATTGAAGTTCGGCCGATGATAGTGTGATGTTGTGATAATTGATCAGCCAATGCAGTCTGTCTCTCTTGACCCGATGGGCATCGTCATCCTTCTTATGCTGATTTGCTTATGCTCTATAAGTCGGGCCCGCTCTTTTTCCTGCTCCTGGGCAGAGACAGGTGTCTGCATCTGCTCGGCAGGAGTGGGGCGGAGGCTTGGCGTACGCAGGGCCAGCTTGTTGCGCATCTGCACATACAGGCAGGCGAGCATCCTCAGCACGCTCTCACCCAGAGCACATGGAGATGATGTATCGATATGCATTTCTCAACTAGCCTGCTTAATTTGACAAAATGCTCCTTCGTCTGTTCCGTTGCCTTTGGGATTTGCCGGACCCGCAGGCAAGACGATGATATCGTGCATATTGAGAAAATTCATGACCTCCTCGCTTAAATTGGCGCTGCCCCTATCAAAGACGATGCACAAAGGCAGACCCCAAGCCTTTTGGTGCTTTTTCAGAACAGAAACAACCCCGTCGCCGGTTTCTGTCGGAGTGATCTCATAGGCAGTATGGCAAAAGCTGCCCGCATCAACGCCAAGTTCGAGATTGTAGCTCATGACCAGATCTTCCACATGGACATCGATGGCGCTTCCATCCAAGCTGAGCGCCCCGTTGGGGATCTGCTGGCAAAAACTCTGGCCGTTTTTTCTTGGGCTGTGGTCTCCACAAATCATTGGCAATCAGGATGCCCTTGATGGTCTTTATGGGAAGATCCTACTGGAGTTCATCGTTGATGGTGCGGACAAATTTTGTGATCCTCAGTCGATTGCCCTGTTCTTTGAGAGCCCTGGCTTTGTCCACGATGTGACGGATAATCTCCATTGTCACTTTGGTCGTAGTGCTCCGTTTATCGCTTGTGCGATAGGGGAAGAGATTGTCATGCTTTGTTCTTTCTGTATTGGAGGCAAACTTTTCAGCCCATTGGTAGCTGGTCTTGCGCGAGACTCCAGCTGTCTCGCAGACGCTTTTGACGTCAAAATCTTTATCCAGGCCCTTGTCTTTCTGTATCCGGCGGCCCTTATCAGGATGGCCACCTCTTCCGGGTGGTCAAAGACGCAGACATGGGAACCTCCTTTGATCACTACGGGCTGGCATAGAAGGTACAACATGACCGACCCGTCCGGGGCCAGCACCAAATTGGCGATGCTACGCTCTATATCTTGAATCTGGGCGGTAACCTCACGTGAATTGGCAATGTCGTCAAGGGCCTTTTGCTCCTGGGCGTGGAAGCGCTCTGCCGGAACCAAGAAGCCTCCCAGTCCCTGGTGCGAACGGTTGTGGTTATAGTGCCACCCATTTGGTCAGGGCCGAAAATGCCTGCTCCAGGGTGGAAAAATGCTCTTGACCAAAGCGCTCATTCTTGACGCGTTTGTTTAAGGCCGCCACCTTGCCCAGAGTCTGCGGGTGATGGGGCCGGGCGTGGCTATGATCTATGCCTTGGTTTTCCAGATACTTTTCAAAGCGGTTGATACCACGCCAGGAGTAGAAGACAAATCCACAGTCTGTGAGCAGCTCCTTCATCTTGCCGTTCTGGTTTACAGCTCCCAGGACCAGCTGTATGACCTCATCCACGAAAGTTTGCTCCAGGAGCCGAAACTCGAGGATAACCCGCGAAAAATCGTCAATGAGCAGGATTAGATAGACCCGGGCCTTATTGATGCTCCCCTTCCAGGATGTCCATCTGGGCCAGATCCAGGGGACGTCTGGCCTCAAAGCGCTGAGAAGCTGAAGTCTTTTCCTGCTTTTGCTTGACAGTGTACCTATTGGCCTCCATAACCTTCCGGATAGTACGGATGGAGATGGTGGTACCCTGCCGCCGGAGCTGGCTGTGGACCTGTCCGGGGCCAAATGCAGGATTATCACTCCATACATGCAGGATGGCCGATTCCTGCTCAGGAGTTATTTGCTTTTCCCCTCTGCCTGGTCGATAGGGTTGATGCTCGAGAAAAGGTTCTTCGTTGAGCACCTCGAGTTGCCTTTGCCAATCATAGACCGTGGCATACTGGACACCATCTACCTTGGCTGCTTCCATTAATACTTCCTCCCCTGGTTTAAGCCGGGAGAAAGTGTTACCTTGATTCAAACCATTTTGTCCGGATTTTTTTATCAGAAACATCTAAAAGATTGCGACTAGAAGATAAAAAATTAGGGAGTGCAATCAGGTAGGCATCACACTCCCTAAGTTGGCTCTGGTTAAAGGGTCCTGTATCAGGACATATTTTTTTTAACCAAGAAACAGGACTAATCAGCTATTTTCTTGGAACAATTCATTAACCAGTTTAACAGTTCGCTCAGCAGCTACCTTGCCAGGAATGCTGGTATTGGAGATGCCGGAGATGACCTTGGTCAGGTCATGGTCTACTACTCCCAGCTTGTCCCATTTGTTGGCCCTGGGTGCGGTGATATAGGCAGAAAAGTTGTGCTGTCCGGTGCCGGGGCGTTCACCTATGATGTGGATAATGCATTTGGGCTTCTTTGTGGAAATGTCCCCATACAGGATAGTACCCGCATGATATCCGGCCCTGACTCTGCCTCCGTATACCACTATATTCTTATTGCTTACCGTATACCCAGCATTCCTCAGTTCTTTTCTCAAGTTTTTCAGGTAGGGCATCAGATGATCTTCATCCATTATGGCCTTGGGGTTCAGGCCGTCTGAGATAACAATCTGTACATCTGGGTAATCCCCCTGCCAATTGGAACGCAGCTTCTGCAGTGTGGCAATGGCCGAGTCCCTGAATCTTTCTCCCTTTTGGGGGTTGCTTATGTAATCTTCCCGACCATCAGACTTGGTCTGCACGGTAACACTATTGGGTATGCTTTCTACAAATTCCTGGTCAAATTCAGACCATAGGGATTTCTTTGCATCCTTGTATAGGTTGTTGATCTTTGTCCGGAGATCCTGATTCATTTCCCAGACATGGTCTCCATAACCTTCTGCAATGGGCACACGGTTATCCTCAACCTCTTTGATCTTTTTTCTGCCTTCTGCCAGTATCTCTTCCTGGGGTCGTGTATCTCCCTTCCTTAGCCTGTACTGGTAATAGACCCACTCCGGCTGCCCAAAGTGCTTGGTTGGATTCCCTTCTTCATCCAGTATCTTGATTTGTTTGAAAAAATTTTGCATTTTTTCATTGATTTGGTAGCCGAACTTTTGTCTTAGATATACATGCTCTTGATAGGAAGTGGTCAAATAACTCAGCATAGGGTCGTTTTCCGTGGGCAAAGCCATAAGATAGGCCGGGTTGGCCGGTGCGATCTGCTTTTGGCACCAGTCCAGGTCTGCCAGGCTGACCGGCATATGTAGGGTGGAGCAGATATCCAGACCCAAGCAGAGACCGTGTAATTTGCCCATGACTATGTCTTCCAGGCAGACCCGAACCAGTTGCTCTCTGGTCTTGAAGCATTCAGGCCCTATGAAGCCGGCCACATCGTTTACGTGCAGCCAGGCAGGATGTCCGCTGGAAGCGGCGATTTGATCCTGAAGGCCTCTGGCAATGCCGTATTTTCTGGCTTCGTGCACGGCCATGTCAAAGCCGTGGCCGTGACCGTTGGTGGCATCGGCCCCTTGCCCTGTCTCATGGTATAGACCGAATTTGCCTGTCCTTTGCTTTGCGTATTCCACCATTTTGTCCACGGTCAGACCGAAGGTCTTCATGGCCGAAGTGCAACCGGCCAGACTCTGAAACCAGATGGCAGTGGACCCGGGATTGGTCTGTTCCACATCATGCTGGACATCAATGTGGGAGAGTACGCAATGGGGAAAGAAATCCAAATTGAAGGTGTCTCGAATATCCTTGAGGGCGTATTCGATCCTGGTAATGTTGTTTACTGTGCTGTCTACGGGGTTGGTGCCCAGGACAATGTCTCCAACTGAGTAGCTGAAGCCGTCAAAGACTTGCCATTGAATATCCCGGGGATGATCTGTCGGGGAGTTGGGTTGTATCCTGGCACTCAAATAGCCCTTGGCTCCGATTGTGCTATTGGGCAGAGGATTAAATACTTTCTGTCCGATCTTAATCAATTCCTCATTGCTCATTAATTTAGTTACATTGGCAATAACATCGCTGTTTAACCCGAACATGATGCTCTTGATTTTCTTCTCGGAATTGTTCAGGAGAAATTTTTTCAGATCCTTCAGGGTCCAGTCCTTGACCTTTTCGTACTGGGCCAGATCTACAGTCTTCCAGATATAGGCCTGGACATTGTCCTTATATAGAGGGGTCTGGTGCATTTTCCATATCTCGGTATTCGCCAGCAGCTGTCTGGCCTGTTCCCTAGTGGATGAATCAGCTGCGGCCAAGCCGATCTTTTCATCACCTTCCTTGAACGGGGCTGCCGCACCAACAATCCTTTTGTAAAGTGTCTGATCGAATTCACCCTTGACCCTCTGAACATACTCGAAAATATCTTCCCCGGATTTTATGCTGTCTATTTTTACTTTTTCCGCGGCAAAGGCAGCAGTTACAAAAAAAGACAGCATTACTATGATGATAACTAGAGTGATAGGACTCGTTTTTGATAAAGGATTCAACATCTTAAGCCTCCTTTATATTGCAGTGAAAAATTATTAACGTTGCTTTTTGGCATTTTCCCACATCTGTTGAAAGGCCTTCTCGGTTTCCTCATCCATAACCTGCCAAATAGCCAATTGTTCAAAGTATTCATTGTTGCCCACATGGAAGAGCTTTTTTTGTTTAGGACTTAAATAATCTCCTACTTGGGCAACAACCGGAGATACCCCCTGACCCTTGACCACATCAGCCTGCTGTTTTTCGTCCAGCATGTAATTGATCCACTCTTCGGCCAGCCTTTTCTGAATGCCCTTGGCAGCCTTGGTTATGTACCAGGCATCGATCCAGGCAGTACCGCCTTCCTTTGGAGATGCTATCTTCCAGTTGCCTCCAGCTTGATTTGCCTTGGCCACTGCAAAACCCCAAGTTGTAGCCAAAGAAAGTTCAGGGAATTCATCAGGATTGGCTGCACCGTTCCAGAGACTCTTGGCGTTTTTGGCCAGGATATTCAGTCTGTTCTGAATCTTGTTCTTGTCCAGGTTGTCTATGTCAAATATCTTGTTTTGGGGATATCCCAGGGATAATGCAGTTATCCAGACATTGCACTTTGGAAAGTTGTTATTGACGGTATATTTGTTCTGGTATTCATCTTCCCAGAACACATCCCAGCTTTGGGGCTCCTGGCTGACCTTGTCCGCATTGTAGGCCAGGCCGTAAGGCCCGCAATTGTAGGGTATACCGAAACGTTTACCGTTGAAGGCAGGAGTTGTGTTGTTCCTAAATACCGGCAACATTTTCTGGAAATTGGGGATGTGCTTTATGACCACCGGCTGCAGATACCTGTCATTGAAATCATAGCAGTAGAATCGGGGTATCTTGGGCAGTTCGATTGGAGGGCTAATCAGGTCTGCCGTGCCTTTTTTCGCGGCCTGATAAAATTCCTTCTGATCAGTTGGGTTGTAAATTTTTATATCGAGATTTAGATTGTACTTATCCTTGACCATGGCCTTGAAGTCCTGGGCATAGGGCTGGGCATACCCACCCCAGCAGGTAATGCTCAGGGTTACATCCTTTGAGGTTACATCTGCCATAGGGTCCTTATTTGCATGGCAGTTGTAGCAGGAGCCAGGGGATTGCATTGCCAGACTCGGCCAGACTCCAACCAGAAGAGAGCAGGCTATAATAACCAAGACATAAAAAATACCCTTGTTCAGGCCCTTTAGTTTGTTCATGTCACAGACCTCCTATTTAAGGTTTAAAATTGTTAAAAAATGTTGGCTAAAATAGTTACTAACTACAGGGTTATTTTTTTTAAAATCGAGTCGGATAAGTAAGCTACCGGCATAGCCGGTAGCTTACTTATCCTGCCTTACTTATATATCACCCATTTAAAGGCCTTCTGTCAAGAGAAAAGTATTCATTCAGGGATAGTCCCTTTTTAGCTTGAGTAATCGATCTCTTCGATCAAGACTCAATGCCAATGCAGACGGGAGCATTACACGCTTTTGAAACTCAATTAACTTTGTTTACGTTCATTGAAGAAATAAGCTCCCTTTGTCCTCCAAATCAAGGAGGCAAATATGGCTACAGAGCTTATTATCCGGGGCAAGAGAATTGCCCGGTCTGATCTTTCCCAAATTCATAGCGTGATTCAAGAAAACTGGGATAAGGGTCGTACATTCATCTCCAGGGAGCTCTGCCGGTTATGGGACTGGCGGCAGGTCAACGGTGTCTATAAAGATCAGGTCTGTCGGATTCTGCTCCGAAAACTGGAGGACAAGGACTTATAACCCTGCCTCCGTCCAAGACGGGGATCCGCAATCACCCGAAGCGCCGTTACTATATTCCCCCGGATCCTCCTCCTGAGTTTTGTACCCAGGGCCTGGAAGGCTCTTTGCGGCAGTTTCCTCAGGTAAAGCTCTGTATGGTCCGGCGAACCGATGAGCCCCTGTGGAATTACTTATGGTCGTCTTTATACCTTCTGGAGACCTTTGTGGACAGATCCAGATTTGCCGGGACCTGCTACAAGGCCGCCAATTGGAGGTGTGTCGGACAAACCCAGGGGTACGTTAAAAAGGACAACCGGTTTATCTACCATGGCCATGTCAAGGATGTGTATGTCTATCCCCTGGTGGCTGACTTCCAGGCCCGGCTTTGCTCCGATCAATCCACAGGAGGTGTATCATGAGCGCATCTCCTGTCTTTGATTTTCCAGGTTTTTCAGCAGGAAAAGCATTGGGAGCTTTTTTGCCAAATGATGCAGAAGGCCCTGGATACAGTTTTAATAGAGTCGGCGGCGAAATATGGGCGAATCTACAAACAACGACCAGTGGAACAGAGTTAATTTCATACAAAAGCCATCCAACCTAGGCCAAAAAGCTGGAGTCGTAAGTTTATGCCGCCGACATGTTCTTTTCCATTTCCCGCAGGATATCTTCATTGTTTATGGTCAAGACCAAAGAACGACCCAAGTCTAAGGCCCTTTGCTATTTATTTTCAAATACGGCCTGGACAAACTGGTGGATAAAGCTGGAAACTGAGCATATATCATGGGGGGCATGGCCGCTTTTTCGAAACTCTGTCATGGTAGTGGCGAACCATTTTTCGGTTGCGGTCACTTTTTCCGATTTCTGATCATAGATTGTGGATTCAATCCAGCGATAAACTTTTTAAAAGGCAGTTAACCAAGAAAAGACATATTCTGCTCTCTTTTTTTGAGAAAGTCACTGAAACATACAGCAAGGACCAGGTCCAGGAAGGCGTCTTGCCCTGCATCGTTCTCTGGACTGGACGGTGAGATTGCTTCGAAGAGAAATGGCACTTCACCAACCGGCTGTTCCGGATCCCCTAGGGCAGTCTCTCCATCCTGAAAAAGAGGATTGTGGGAGTGCGTCTTTGTTTCAACAATGCGCATGAGGTCCGAGATATCATCTGCAGCCAGTGCTTGCTCTGCCGCATTGATCACCTCTTGCATGTTTTCAGATGGGGACGTATCTGTTATTTCTTCTCCGAGCTGCTCTGCGCTGTGAATCGTCTTGTCCCTGCTTAAACTACAGAGCAACTGAATATCCAGGTTATTAAATTTGCTTAAAACTTCTTGGGCCTTGGAGGCAAACCCGGCGTGTTCTGCGTCGTGAACCTGGTGCACAGCCATTTAGATCATCTCCTGGAAATTTGTATTCTCGTAGCGAGTTTTCGCAACAATATCATCTTTTCGCGGAACATACTTTTATTTAACATAAAATCTTGAGGGCACTATAGCTCAGGAGGGTTTATGACTGAAGGAAAATCTGGTGATCAAATGGTCCAGGATCTGGTTTCTCTGCTTTCTACCCAGGCCTCTCGGATTCGGGAGCTGGAAAAGACTGCTGATATGCATTTACACCAGCATGGAAATGTTGAGGAATACACAGCCAGCCTTTACTCCAAGGCTGAGCTGCTCAGCGAGCTTTTCGACCTGGCCAAACCGATTATCGATAATCTGCCCAAAAAACAAGGTGAAGAGATCGCACGGCAATTGGGCAATTTCTCCCGAAATGCCGAACAAGCCATGGAAGTGGGCAGCATTTTTTTCATGCGTCAGCTATTATACCCCGAAGACTATCTGGAGGGACAGGAGAATGACCTGGAACGGCTGATCAATTCCCTGCAGACAAGGGCGTAAATCCTTTATTCATACACATATGCCAAAGCGCAGGCCCGCTTGGGCTAACGAAGCATACAAACGGTCCTGATACCGATACCGATTGGGAACAGA
>Ga0182239_1000705_pt1 | contig 11846 bp, 6 predicted proteins | sample hydfrate6_PW_210_FD_132456 | JGI IMG/M metagenome (GOLD analysis project Ga0182239, IMG submission 132456) | Subsurface microbial communities from deep shales in Texas, USA - hydraulic fracturing test 6_PW_210 | ecosystem: Environmental > Aquatic > Deep subsurface > Shale gas/oil reservoir >...
CTCGGGTACTATGTAGCGGTCAATTGCTTCCTTGGTCACGTAGGGAACGGCCAGTTCCAGCAGGGTTACCGCGGCCATGAGGATCAGGGCCAGGGTCAGCAGGAGCTTGTAGGGCCGGATAAAAGGCACAATCCGCCGCAGCAGGCGTACGTCCGCGGACTTGCCCAGTTCCTTTTCCCCGAATATGTCGCTTTGCCCGCTCATGAGATCGCCGGATTACGCCTCGTATCGCTGAAGCATTTCGGTTTTGGCATAGTAGCCGCCTTTTGCCGCCAGTTCTTGGTGTGTGCCCGACTCCGCGATTGTCCCGTTTTGGACCACGATGATCCGGTCTGCAAACGAAACCGCCGGGATGCGGTGCGATGCGATCAGGATGGTTTTTTCCCGGGCCAGTTCCCGGATCGCGGAGAGAATTTCCGCGGCGGTTTCCGTGTCCACCTGGCCGATGGGATCGTCGAGCAGCAGCACGGGCGCGTCTCTGAGCAGGGCGCGGGCCAGCACGATGCGCTGTTTCTGTCCGCCCGAAAGCACCACGCCCCGCTCTCCCACCGGTGTGTCAAATCCCTTCGGAAACGTCCGGATGGTTTCATACAGGGCGGCCTGACCGGCCACCCGGATGAGCTCGGATTCCTGCGTGGGCCGGCCAAAGGCGATGTTGTCCCGGATGCTGCCGGAAAACAGGTACGGCTCCTGGGGCACGTGCGCGATACAGCTTCGCAGGTCTGCGAGTTTCAGGTCCCGGATGTCGGCTCCGTCGAGCCGGATGACGCCCTGGGTGACGTCATAGCGTCGGGTGATCAGGTTGAGCAGGGTGGTCTTGCCGCACCCCTGGGGGCCGATAATGCCCAGGGTGCCGCCCGGGGCCACCTCCAGGTCAAGGTTTTCTACCGCGGGCCCGCTGCTCTTGGGGTAGGCAAACGAGACGTTTTCAAATGAGATCCGCCCCCGGCAAGAGTCAAGACTCCGGGCATCCGGGCGGTCCCGGATGTCTGGCTCGGCTGCGAGAATCGAGTTGATCCGGTCCAGTGATGCGGTGCCGCGCTGAATCAGGTTGGTCAGCCAGCCCAGGGCCATCATGGGCCAGGTCAGCATGTTGAGGTAGCTGATAAATGCCACGAAATCGCCCGGTGTGATCTGATTTGCAATGGTGAGCCGCCCGCCAAAAAACACCACGATGGTGAGGCTGACATTGGTGAAAAACACCATCATGGGAAAAAAGGAACCGGTGATATTGACCAGCTTGATGTTGTCGGCAATGTAATTGTTGGAAACGCTTTTCAGGCGCGTAAATTCGGTTCCCTCCCGGTTGTAGGCCTTGACCATGCGGATGCCGGAAAAGCTTTCCCGCACGATTTCGGTCATATCCGAGAAGGTGGCCTGCACCCGGGTGTACAATCGGTGCATCTTGCGCCCGAATATGCGGGTAAATATCGCGATGACCGGCATGGGAATCAGGGCCAGGGCCGTGAGCCGGATGTCGATGTATGCCATGAATCCGATGGCCGCACTGCCCAGGAAAATCGAGTCGGTCAGGGCCACCATGCCCATGCCCACGGCCATGCGCACGTTGTTGATGTCGTTGGTGGCATGGGCCATGAGGTCGCCTGTGGAGCGCTGGTCAAAATAGGCTGATGAAAGCGTCTGCACATGGGAAAACAGGCGGTTGCGAAGGCCTTCTTCAACCACCCGGGAGGTGCCGATTAAAAGCCGGCGCCAGAAGAAGCGCAGCACGGTCATGAATGCGGCGATTATGGCGATCATGCCCGCATACCTGCCCAGGCCCGCCATGTCGATGGTTCCTGCCGTGAGTTCGTCCACCGCCCACTTGACCACCCTGGGGATGAACAGCTGGAGCACGTCCACCACCATCAGGCAGGCGATGCCGATGCATATGATTGCGCGTCTTTGAAGGAAGTAGGGTTTTATCAGGTGAAACGAGCCCATGGGCAACTCCGATTACATGGTGGCCTTCTGGCTTACTATGGCCGCCAGAAAGTGTAAAGATTTTTTTCATACCCTGGTATGTGCGCACAAAGATCGGAAAACCGGTGAAAGTGCATTGATATTTCAGATACCTGTGTGGTAAAAAGAAACCTGACAACGTTTCTTCGAATTTATTTTTGAAAGCCGGCAATGAAGCACACCAGACCCTTATTGAAAAAGCCGGGACAGGCTGCGGGCGCCTGTATCCGGCTGGTGTTCATACCCGTTATCCTTGTCCTTTTCTTTCATTGTTCCGCTGTCCGGGCCCAGAACAGTGCCGAATCCGGCAGCGCCGGCCAGGGGGTGGTCGGCGCGCCGGGTCTGTATCAAACACTTACCCAGTCATTTGAGCAGGCCGAGGCGGTGGAACGGCAGGAACTGGAGAGGATCTCCAAACGCCTTGAAGCGGTCAGGGCCGGGCAGGAGCAGATAACCCGCAGGCTCGGCCGTTTGCAGCTCATGATTTCCACGCATTCCAATATGCTGCTGGTGCCTGCCACGGATATTCAATCCCTGGAGCAGGCAGAGATCAGGCAGACCGTGGCCGTGGACTACATGCAGGAGCAGATCCGGGAGTATCAGGAAAAAATCGAGGAATTAAACCGCGCCCGGAAAGAAGCCGAGGCACAGATGGGGTTTTATACCCGGCAGATTAATGATATCCGGGCTTATCCGGCCGAGATAACCAGGAAAAAGGAGCTGACAGGCAAGCTTGCCACCCTGAGCGATATCCTGAAAACCAAGCAGGAGAAAATCCAACAGCTCATAAAAATTTATACCAGCCGTGTGGAGCGCTTCGAGACTCTGCAGGTCGAAATGGCCCCTTTAATTGAACAAATTCACCAGCGTATTGCAAAACAGAAGCAAAGCCGCATTTTTCACTACACCACCCCCCCGGTCATTCGACTGTATCAGGGAGAACTTCAGGCCAGTCTGCAGGAGGTTTGGGGAAAAACCCGAAGATTGTTTGTGTATACCGCCTGGCAGAAACCAGAGGTGATCACGTGGAAACAATACGGCATTTACCTGGGTGTGTTTGCTTTTTTCCTGGCACTGCTTGAGCTCGTTTTGTACGGGCTCGGCAGGTATTGTCTGAGATCGATGCAGCACTGTCTGGACATGGGCAAGTTCTGGCAGTACGTGCTGGTCAAGCTGATCCAGAAGTCGCTACCGCTGGCGGCCGCCATTGCCTTTTTCTATTTTTATCCGATCCGGCCGGCATACCGGATCGCCCCGTTTTTCTCATTACTTCCCCTGATTATCCGTATCCTGGGGCTGGTTCTGGTTATCCGGTGGGGACTGGTGTTTCTGCGGATGGTTGGCGCCAGGACCGAAGACGTGCTGTTTCACCGGCTGTATCTGCCGCTGCGGCAGCTTCTGTTCGGGGTGCTGGTCTACGGGATCGGGTATTTCTTCATCAGCCGGGTGATCTGCTATAACTGTATCAGCCTGGTGGTCTGGCGCCTGGTTTTTGAATTCTTCCTGCTGGGCTGGGGCATCTATTTCTTCGGCATTTTCCGGCGCAATGCGAATTATTCGGGCTATGCCGAACATTCCGGGTTTGCCTGGGCAAGGGTGGCCTTCCCGGTTTTGGGCTACGGGGTGATCGTGCCGGGGGTGGTTGCCGAGTTGGCGGGTTTTGGCGGGCTTTCCGCATACTGGTACAACGGAGTGGCCAAAAGCATCCTGGTGGTGTTCTGGGGTTTTATCCTGCTGCTGGTGCTTCGTGAAGCAGACGTACCCGCCTACATGGAGCGATCCAAGGATGTTGACGTGGACGTATCCGATGTTGCCGGCCAGCAGCCGTACCCCGTGCGGTGGTTGCTCGTGCGCCTGCTTCGGCTGGGATGCCTGGCAGGCGGGTTCTATGTCCTGTTGCTGGCCTGGGGTGCGCCCCGGACGATCCTGGCGGATATTTTTTACGCCGTGAATTACAAGGTCAATGTCGGCGATTTCCAGCTGAGCCTGATGGGGTTTGTTTACGCGGTGATCGTCCTGCTTGTCATTCACACGGTTGCCGTGATCACCAAGGAGCTTTTGCGCAGCCGGATCCTGAAAGACAGGAAGCTGGAAATCGGCGTCAAAGATTCCATCATCCGGATTACGGGATATGTGCTGTGGGGCATTGGCGTGCTGATCGCCCTGCGGGTGATGGGCATCAGCGGCACATCGCTCACCGTGGTATTCGGTGCCCTGGGTATCGGGCTCGGGTTCGGCCTGCAGAATATTTTCAACAACTTTTTAAGCGGCATCATCCTTCTTTTCGAACGGCCGATCCAGGTGGGCGATATCGTTGAAATCGGCGGCATATGGGGCACCGTCCGGGAGATCAACGTGCGCTCCACCCAGGTGCGCACATTTGACAACGCGGACCTGATCATCCCGAACGCGGATTTTATCAGCCAGAGCCTTACCAACTGGAGCTTTCGCGATGCCCGGGTCAGAAGGACCCTGGCAGTGGGCGTGGCCTACGGCTCGGATATCGAACTGGTGCGCCGGCTTTTAATCGAGGTGGCCTACAAGCACCCGCGCATTCTGCGCCGGCCGCACCCGGAGGTGCTGTTTTCCGATTTCGGTGAAAGCGCCCTGATTTTCAAGCTGCGCTTCTGGGTGCATATTGACTGGTTTTTGATCGTGGAAACTGACGTGCGCTTTGACATTGACAAGGTTTTCAGGGAAAATGGCATTACGATCCCGTTTCCGCAGCGGGATCTGCATTTTAAATCAGACCCCCGTATTTCCGTTTCCGGGACACAGGAGCAGGAAACATGACCGCACAGTTTGTCGTACTGGCCCTGTTAATTGTACTTTCGGGCCTTTTTTCATCATCCGAGACCGCGCTTTTTTCCATCAGCAAGACCAAGGCCCGGCACCTGGCAAAGTCCGGCGGCCGGGCCAGCCAGCTGATTTACCGGATGAAGGAAGATCCCCACAGGCTGCTTTCCACGATTCTCATCGGAAACAACCTGGTCAACATCGGGGCCTCGTCTCTGGCCACAGCCGTTACCATGCAGTATTTTTCAAACAATGCCGTGGGCATTGCCACCGGTATCATGACGTTTCTGATCCTGGTTTTCGGCGAGATCTTTCCCAAGACCCTGGCGGCCCAACACAACGTGGCCATCGGCAGGGTCGTCATTATGCCGCTGTTCTGGCTTTCCTTCTTGCTTTTCCCGGTGATCTGGCTTTTGAACTTCGTGCCGAGGCTGGCGGGGGCGGCCCGCGGGGCGCCCCCGGTTACCGAGGACGAGCTGATCACCTTTGTCGACGTGGTCCACGAAGGCGGACAGATCAACCCGGAGGAGCGCGAGCTGATCTACAACGTGATCAAACTCGATGATGTCAGCGTATCCGAGATCATGACGCCGAGTGCCGATATATTTGTTATAGAAAGGGACAAGCAGCCGGACCTGGAAAAGATCCTGGAGTCCGGGTTTACCCGGATCCCCGTGATCTCAGGGGATATTGATCACGTGGTGGGGCTGGTCAACGTCAAGGACCTGTTCAAGCAGGAAGTCACTACAAACGGCGGCGTGGATATCGAGAAAATCATGCGGGCGCCTTATTTCGTGCCGGAGCACAAGAAGCTCGATCAACTGCTCAATCAGTTCAAGCGCAAAAAGGAGCATGCGGCAATCGTGGTCAACGAATACGGCGAGGTCTCCGGCATGATCACGCTCGAGGACGTGCTCGAGGCCATTGTGGGCGATATCGTGGATGAAACCGATATTGTCAAGCCGCCGGTGGTAAAGCTCCGGGAGAAGGAATGGCTGGTGCTGGGGTCTGCGGATATCCGGACCGTAAACGAAAAACTGCGCATGAACATCCCGGAATCGGGCGCCTACGAAACCTTTACCGGGTACATCCTCGAGCAGATCGGTCGCATCCCCCGGGAGCAGGAACAACTCGTGGTCGGCAAGTACGTGGTCACGGTCAAGGAAGTCGAGGGCAACCGGGTGATCTCATTTGTCGTGCAGCGCAAGTAGCCGGTAAATCCCCTTCGGGCGGTTATGTGAGCAGGTCCTTTTTCTTTTCCTCAAATTCCGCCTTGTCGATTTCGCCCCGGGCATATCGCTGCTTGAGAATATCCAGCGCGCTTGCCGAATCGCTGCGGGGGGTGCCGGACTCGGTTTTCGTGCTCTGGATCAGCCACTTGATCAGGTAGATCAGCCCTACGATCACAAGCACCCAGACCACGAGCATGAAGATTCCGCCGAACCAGCCCATGAATCCCCATCCGCCCATCATTGACGGGCCCATGTGCCAGTCGTTGTATCTGCCCTGCTGGGCCAGGGCCGGCTGGGCAAATTGAAACAACATTATAAAAGAGCTCAGAACGGCACTTAAGGTAAAACTACGCTTCAGTTTCATGGCAAGTCTCCTTGGTCCGGTAGAAAGTCTTTTTTACCGGCAGTGTTAAGTTTTAAGTGATTAAGTGTTTAAGTAAAATCAAAAGCTTATATTTTTATTGTTAAAAGGGCGTAACACTTTTAAGCCTTTTTACGAAACCGTAAACCGTAAACCGTGAACTGTAAACTATGAACCGTGAACATTTAATATAATTCTTTTGAAAAACAATGAAAGCAGAAGGTTTGTCTTTGTCTGCGGTTTGGGCCTTCGGCTCGCCATCGGCCTTCGGCTCGCCATCGGCCTTCGGCTCGCCATCGGCCTGCGTGTTGACTGGCCTTGTGAATGTGGTTATTTATGTGTATGTTTGGAAAAAATAAACGATTTATAAGGAAAGATGTGCAATATATATGGAATCCGGAACAGTTGTGGAATATATAGACCAGCAGCGAATCGTGTGCGCCGCGGTCTTGGAAGAAAAGGACGGCCGCCTTCGGCTGCTAAATGAAAATAACCGGGAGGTCAATCAGAAGGCCGCCCGCCTGACCCACATCTCGCATACCCGCCTGAATTTTTCCCAGGGGCGGGACAAGGTGGTGGAAGCGCTCAAGGAAACTGCCGTGCGGCGGCAGGCTTTAAGCCGGCACATTGACATCCCGGAAATCTGGGAGGCGGTGTGCTCGCTGGAAGAATGGATTGATCTGGAGACCATGACCGCATTCTGCTTTTCCGGGCAACCGGAAAGCGATCACGAGTCTGCCGTGATCCGCGCGTTTTTTGAAAACCGGACCTATTTCAAGTTCAGCCATGACTGGTTTTATCCTCACTCCGAGGAGACGGTGGAAAACAATATCGCCCGCCAGGAGGCCGAGGCGCGCAAGCAGCGGGTAATTGAAGAGGGCGGGCGGTGGATGCGCAGCGTGTTGAGCAACGGCGGCGCACCGCCTGAAGTCGATGCCGGGATTATCGATATTCTGAAATCCTATTATCTCCACGGCAAGGAAAGCGCCAACCCTTCGGCGGCAAAGGCCGTCCTGTCCAGGGCCGGGGCGGACGGACCGGAAACCATTTTTTCGGCCATGGTGCGTGCAGGATTGTGGGATCCCGACGAAAACCTCGATCTTTACAGATACGAGATTCCCACGGAGTTTCCCGGTTCGGTCATGGAGAAGGCAGACGAGCTTCACGGCCGGGATGAAAATTTTCTGCCGGATCCCAAAAGGCGTGACCTGACCGATCTCGATATCATCACCATCGACGGCCAGGGCACCATGGACTTTGACGATGCATTAAGCCTCGAGCAGCAGGGCAAACAATTGCGCATAGGCGTGCACATCTCGGATGTGGCCGCATGGGTGGAAAAAGGCGGCGTGATCGACCAGGAGGTCATATCCCGGGGCACCTCGATTTACATGCCGGACTTAAAGATCCCCATGCTGCCAAACGGCCTGGCCGAAAATCTGTGCAGCCTGATCCGGGGAAAGGTGCGCCCGGCCATCAGCATATTCTTCACTGTGACTTCCCGGGCCGATATCGTGAATTACGAGATCGTGCCGTCCTGGATTTCTGTTAAGCGCCAGTTGACCTATACCGAGGTCGACGACATGATCCGGACCGATGAGGTCCTTCAGGCCTTGCACAGGACCGCCCTGGCATTTAACCGCAAGCGCCTGGAAAACGGGGCCGTGCAGATCCTGCTGCCGGAACTCAACGTGCGCGTGTACAAGGGCGGTGACATCCGGCTTAAGACCATGGCGCGGGACAGCCCCGGGCGCCTGCTGGTGGCAGAGATGATGATCATGGCCAACTGGGTGATGGCCCGTTTCCTGTCGGAAAACGAGATGCCGGCGATTTTCCGTTCCCAGTTAAACCCCAGGGGACGCCTGTATTCCGGCGACGACGAGGGGACCCTGTTTCAGAACTGGATGCAGCGGCGGATGCTCTCCCGGGTTGTGCTGGGAACCGGACCGGAGCCGCATTCCGGGCTCGGCCTGGATGCCTATACCACGGCCACGTCCCCGATCCGCAAGTATTTTGACCTGTTGACCCAGCGGCAGCTGCGGGCCTGCTTTGCAATGGAAGAACCCTACAGCGCATCCGAGATCGATGAAATACTGCAGATGCTGCAGATTCCACTTTCCCGCGCCCGCCTGGTCCAAAACCGCAGGCTGCGGTTCTGGATCCTGAAATACCTCGAAGGCATGATCGGGACCAAGGCCGAGGCCATTGTACTGGACAAGCGGCGGGACGGATATACGATCCTGCTTCCCGATTACCTCATGGAGGCCCGGATGTCTGCGACTTCCGGTGTGGATTTAAAGCCCGGGGACCTGGCCCGGATTACCTTCCAGCACGTGGATGCGGCCCGGGACAAGCTTGCCGTGTTTCTCGGGTAATAGGGATGAAATGAATTCCTGATCAAAGAGGCGCCCATGTCCATGCCCAAGACCAAGATCGTTTGTACTATCGGACCGGCCTGTGCGGATACCGACACCATTGCCCGGATGATCCGGGGCGGCATGAGCGTGGCCCGGCTCAACTTTTCCCACGGCACCCGGGAGAATCACGCGGAAATGATCCGCATGATCCGGGCGGCTTCGGAAAAGGCCGGCGCGTCGGTGGCCATTCTCCAGGACCTGCGGGGTCCCAAGATCCGGGTCGGCGAAATCTCGCCGCCGGGCATTCATCTGGACCCCGGGGACTGCCTGATTTTGACCACTGAACCGGGTATCGGCCAGGGCAACAGGGTTTCGGTGAGCTATCCGCATCTGCCCGAGGATGTCTCCAAAGGCGATACCATCCTGCTGGCAGACGGGCTCATGGAACTGGTGGTCATGCGGACCACGGAGATGGAGGTCCATTGCGAGGTCATTACCGGCGGAACCCTGACTTCCCACAAGGGCATCAACCTGCCCTCCGGCAGCATCCGGACTCCGGCAATAACGGATAAGGACCGCGACGACCTGGCCTTTGGCCTCTCTCAGGACGTGGATTATGTGGCCATGTCCTTTGTGCGCAATGCCGAAGACGTACGCCGCGCAAAGGAGATTATTGCGAAGGCCGGCTGTGACACCCCGGTGATCGCCAAGATCGAAAAACACGAGGCCTTAAATGACATTGACAATATTGTGGCGGCCTCTGACGGGATCATGGTGGCCCGGGGGGACCTGGGCGTGGAGATCCCTCTGGAAAACGTGCCCGGCACCCAGAAAATGCTGGTCCAAAAGGGAAACCAGGCCGGAAAGCCTGTAATTATTGCCACGCAGATGCTGCGCTCCATGATCGACTCGCCCCGCCCCACCCGGGCAGAGGCCACGGACGTGGCAAACGCGGTGTTAGACGGCACAGACGCCCTGATGCTCTCAGAGGAAACCGCCACCGGCAGCCACCCGGTAGGCGCGGTTGAATACATGGCACGCATTGCCGCGGAGACCGAAAAGAAGTACCCTTACGCAAGATCCTTTCAGGAGGTGCTCCAGACCCGGATATCGGAATCCGTGGCCCACGCTACCTGCATCCTGTCTGATCACCTGGCGGCCCGGGCCATTATCGCAACCACCAAGAGCGGATTCACCGCACACCAGATCGCCCGGTTCCGGCCCGGCAGCCGGATCATCGCGGTATCGCCGGAGATTAAAACGGTGCGGCGCCTGGCCTTGTATTGGGGCTGTCTGCCGGGACTTATGGATCATACCCCGGAAACTGACGAGATGTTTGAGCGGGCCTCGGCGTTTGCCATTGAAAAGGGCCACGCCCGGGCCGGCGACCTGGTGGTCATCACCGCGGGACATCCCATGTGGGAGGCCGGCACCACGAACATGATCACGGTGCGCCGGCTTTCCGGGGCGTAACCGGAATTTCAGGCGCAAACCACAAAAAGATTACCAGGAGGGAAGTCACAGACTCATCTTCTTGCGTGCGCTTTGTGTGCGCCATGGTTATGATATAAGGTTATGCTGACGCGTAAGTGCTTGCAGAAACCCACAGGGCCACAGTCATGACCGAGCATCTGGGAAAAACCGGCATTGAGCGAGCCGCCCGGGCCACCGGCATCCTGCCGCTGCTGCTTTTTCTGGGTGCGGCCTCAATGGTGCCGCACACGGCTGCAGGCGAGTCGTATCGACTGGCCGTTGCCTGGGTCCCCGGGCTGGGTGTGAACCTTTCCTTCATGCTCGACGGGCTGAGCGTGCTTTTTGCGCTCATCATCACCGGAGTCGGTTTTTTTGTCACCCTGTACGCGGTGGACTACCTGCACGGCCACCGGCATACCGGCCGGTTCTTTGTTTTTCTCCACGCATTCATGCTCTCCATGCTGGGCCTGGTCCTTGCCGACAACGTGCTGTCGCTGTTCGTGTTCTGGGAACTGACCACGATTTTTTCCTACCTGCTCATCGGGTTTGAGCACGAAGCCGAGGCTTCCCGGAAAAGCGCCCGCCAGGCGCTGCTGGTCACGGGTGCCGGGGGCCTGGCCCTGCTGGTGGGATTCCTGCTCATGGGGATTGCCACCGGGACGTATGAGATCTCGCAGATGGTGGCCATGAGCGCTTCCCTGCCGGATCACCCGCTTTACGGCGCCATACTGGTAATGGTTTTTCTCGGGGCGTTTACCAAGTCCGCCCAGTTTCCGTTTCATTTCTGGCTGCCAAATGCCATGGCTGCGCCCGCGCCCATCAGCGCGTTTCTGCATTCGGCCACCATGGTCAAGGGCGGCATCTATCTGCTTGCCCGGTTCCACCCGGTTCTGGGTGGATCCGCTGCCTGGACTGCGGTACTGGTGATCGTGGGCGGCGTGACCGCGGTTGTCGGGGCGTTTACCGCCCTGGGGCAGACGGATCTGAAAAAAATCCTGGCCTATACCACGGTTTCGGCCCTGGGTATCATGACCATGTTTCTGGGCGGGCAGACCGCGCCGTCGCTGACCGCGGCCATGACATTTCTGCTGGTGCACGCGATTTACAAGTCCGCACTTTTTCTGGTGGCCGGCATTATTGATCACCAGGCCGGCACCCGGGATATTGAAAAGCTCGGCGGCCTGGCCCGGTCTATGCCGGTGACCGCGCTTGGCGCATTTGCCGCCTGTTTTTCCATGGCCGGGTTTCCTCTGTTTTTCGGATTTATCGGAAAGGAAATCATGTACAAGGGGGCCCTGGCAGAAGCCATGATGCCGGGCCTGACCGCGGCGGCGGCCGTCCTGGCAAACGGGCTGATGACCGCGGTGGCGGGTATTTTTCTCATCGGTCCCTTTCTCTCCTGTGCGGCGCGGCATCCCGAACCCAGGCCCGAGGCGTGTGCCGCCATGTGCAGCGGGCCCCTGGTGCTGGGCGGGCTCGGCATATTTTTCGGCATTGTCCCGGAGTTCGTGGGAAAGTGGCTGGTGTCCCCGGCGGTGCTGGCATTTCATGCGCACCTGGAGCATATCAAGCTGGAACTGTTTCACGGGATTAACGCCCCGCTTTTGCTCAGCGCGGTCACCCTGGCCCTGGGCGTGGTCCTGTACTTGAACCGGAAACGGGTCA
>Ga0182239_1000710_pt1 | contig 11790 bp, 8 predicted proteins | sample hydfrate6_PW_210_FD_132456 | JGI IMG/M metagenome (GOLD analysis project Ga0182239, IMG submission 132456) | Subsurface microbial communities from deep shales in Texas, USA - hydraulic fracturing test 6_PW_210 | ecosystem: Environmental > Aquatic > Deep subsurface > Shale gas/oil reservoir >...
TATATTGATGGAGGTACAGGATTTACAGGTTATCCCGCGTCGAATCCAATGCTCTGAAATATTAAGCTAAAGAGGCATGTTCTGGAGGTAAAGTGGCCACCATCGTGTGGAATCGGTGGTCACTTTCCCATGGAATCAGTGGCCATCATGCCGTGGAATGGGTGGCCAACATACCGTGGAATCACTGGCCATTTTCCCGTGGAATACGCATAGTCCGAGTCTTCGGCGTAAAGCTTCTCGAACTCGCTGCGTGACCGCCGGCGCTGGCCGAGGTCTTCGTAGACCAAGGCTCGTTCATACCTGAGCGCCATGAGAAGCTCATTGGGCCGGTCCTTTTTCCGGCGTAGTGCGGTCGACAAGGTGTCGCGGGCGGCAGTTGGCAGACCGAGTTGTCGCAGGGCTCTCGCCTTGTAAAGCATCAGGGCGGCATGGGCCGGCATCTCGTTTCCAATGCCTTCGCTCAGTTTTACGATTTTCCGGCAGATCTTCTTGTCGCCCGGATAAACATCCGACAACAATTCCGAAAGAGACAATTTCACCACCACGTCATCAGGTTCAAGACGTCGCAGCCTTTCCAAACAGGCGATTGCGTTCTGCCATCGCTCCTGGCGCTGGTAGACCTCCACCAGGCCGAGCAGCACGCCCCGGATATTCGGGCCTACATGCGCGGACATCTCGTCTGTGATGGGCAGGCTCATGGTGGCGGTGATGCCGTACTTGGAAAAGTATCGGCACAAGCGGTTGTGTTTCTCCGCGGCCATCGTCAAATAGCCTTCGGCCTCCTCGATCCGCTCATTTTTGAGCGCTAAGAAGCCGGCAAGATAGGCTCCGTCCGCGAAATGTGGCACTTGCTTGAAATGCTGAAACGCCTCATCCTCATTGCCCATGACCAACTCCCGGCAACCGTCCACCAGGGTCTCCTCGTCATCCGGCGTGACAAGCCGCCTGAAAAAACCCAAGGTCAGGCGATCTTCCGCGGGAACGGATGGAACGGCCGGGGTAGCCGAAGAATGGGTTCTCCTGCCACCCGACCCTTTTCCTGGAAGAGCCTGAGTGTAAAAGAGTCCCGTTCCCGGAATACCCACCGTCGCCCGTCTGCCGCGGGACCCGGCAGTGAATTTCGCCCCGCGCGGCCCGAACGAGAGAGACCCACCCGACTTGCTCAGGTTCAAAGTCACTCCCGGTACGATCTTGATTCTTCGCCAAAAGCGGAAAGCCATATTCAAGCCCCCTAATTTCTCTCAGTCATCAGGCCCCCGATGGGCGGTGGCGTCCTCGTCGACCCAGTCCTCTTCGGTGTAGGACATGCCCTTTCGCCCCGGCACCTTGCGTGTCGGTCCGGCCTTGTAAAGAGCGCAACTTTTTGGGCCGTAACAGAAGGCTCGAACCGGTATCGTTTCCTGGACGGATTCCAGTGGTCAATGATCATCTCCACCGGCATTCGACAGACCCAGATACAGGTCGGGCACTTGACGTCATAAGTCCGGGCGTCCAGACGCCTATGTCCACGGCTGCGATAGGTTTCCAGGTCAGGCGGCACGCCATGGAACAGCGGACCGCCCGGGGGATCATCCTCAGCGTCTTTCAGTATCTTCAAACCGCTTGCCTTGTAGAATCCGGTCGTCTCAAGCCGCGGGTCAGGAACGGGAACCGCCTGACCACTTGCCTCCATACCTGCGGAGAAACGATGTTTAGCTTGTGCGGCTTTCCCGACTGAGATCTGGAACTCACCGTTTTCATTTCCACATGTCCCGTCAACGCGAAGAACGTAACCCTGGTAGCTGTGATGTCGCTCATCGAAAGATCGCATAAGCCGTATCCGTGGCTGGACAGCAACGATGCGACCTGACCACGTGATTTTATTCACACTTCCCTTAACACTCATTTCGTTTCAGCCTTCCCACGCCGTCATTCTTCCTCTTCATTCCGTCTCATTTCCATCATCAGTCACGGTATGGGGTTGATCGTCAGGAGCGGGGCAGGCGGGTTGCTTGCCCTCCCACTTCTCACATACGGCTTCAAAGTCAGGCTGTTTCTCATCTTGAGTCCAGCTCCTATAAAACATGGGATTTCTGCTCTTGGGAATAGGGCTGGCCTCACGCATTTCGGCCAAAGCGGGAGCTTGCACACATTCCCCCAGCACCAAAGCACTACGAGGTGCAAGGGCTGGAAGCTGGTCAAGCATTTGTCCGTATATGCCAGGCACGATTTCACGGAAGTAGCGGAGGTCTTCCGGATTCTGCAATCGATGGACAATGAAGCTATTGCATTGCGAGAGAACCGTCTTCGATAATTCACTGGGCCGTTGGGAAGCTACAACCAGTCCTAATCCATATTTCCTGCCTTCTCGGGCTATACGCTCAAACACCTGTTTTGAGATTGAATCCTCCTCTGTCCTTCTTCCCTCGCGGATATAATTCTGGGCCTCCTCCAGTACCAAAACAACCGGGTACTCTCCACGGGAAATGCCACTCACTTGCTGGTCCGTTAATCTCTGCATAAATTCGTGTATAAGGCGACCAATTAGTGCCGTAACATTCTCAAGAACTTCAGAAGCAAGAAGGCTAAGATCGATGATAACGACGTTGGAACGAGACGCGCCGCGCCTGTGTCGATCATAGAAGGGTAACTGTCCTTCGGAACACTCTTGGGTGTCACTCAGGCTTATTTCAGAACAAGTTTCCACACCCAAAAGATCCCGGATAAATGTTGCCAACGAATGCTCAATGGACGGCCACTCAGCGCACGTTGGCCCAAAGAGAAATTCAAAACGGGAATCCTCGAGTAGCCGGTAGATTCGCATTAACATCGTAGAACAGTTGTCTCGTGCTCGCGAAGAACTCGTTTCGTCACGCGTCATGGCGCTTTCAAGGTGCCGATATCGGAATTCTGATTTACTAAAGAATCTGGGACAATCGGATGATGAAAATCCAAGGTCAGAGCTCTTTTCCGGAAGCCGTGTCAAAGATCCTAATACGGGTTTGATTGCATTTTCGATCCGATTACGCTTATTAACATCAATCGCGGCATAGGATTCATACTGCTGTCCTTCATTACGTATGCCCTCACGAGTGATATCACGGACCCCTTCAAACATCGTTTTTAGGCTATCGGCGGTAACTTCGGGATAATGTTCCGTTAAGATATTAAGCTGCTCAATAATTGTCGTTTCTTCAAGATAGCTGATCATGCCATCGCACAACTGCCGAACCGTTTTTGAATCGCGTCCCTCGGTACCGGTACAAAGGCCAAGTATTCGATTGCACTCCTGTATAATGTTTTGCCTCACGTGAACCCAGTTTTCTGAGCCTCCCTCAGAATCTCGAGCTGATGATAATGCATGTAGTAACACCGGTCGCTGAACGCCTGGAGACGCTCGAAATAGCCGGACAAAATCATCTGAGTCCATGAACCAGTATGGGATGGCGAGCCTTTCCTCCTCTGCTGGATCAGTTGGGATGTAAAGCGATTTGAATTCTGGGCGGGCGTCAACCCATTTGCCATCGTCATTAGCTTTCTGGAAGGCGGCACGGTATTCGCCATTGGTGTCAAGGATAATGAACCTTGTCTGCTTCACTGCCGCTTGTTCAATCACGGATTGTACTATTGTTGCGATTGAGCAGGACTTCCCTGAGCCTGTGCTTCCGATTATTGCGGCATGCTTGCCAAAGAAGGCATCAGGGTCGACCTTTATTTCGTAATCAGGGAAAATGGCTGAACGCCCTATAGGAATACAAAATCCAGGTTCCTCCGGTGTTGGTTCTTCGATATCTGCTTTCTTTCCAAAGATAGCATTAAGGTCCTCTTTGGTTGTAATAAGGACTGGAGTATCAAGAACCGGAAAAAGGCTGATACCTTGCCGAAAACGTCCTTCATCAATAGTCCCAATCATAGTCGCTTTCATCAAACGCCGAGAGGAAGGCAACGTCACCATTGTCTTGTCCGCCTTCAACTCGCTCTCTTCTGTCAGCAAAACACGAGTAACCATAGCGACGATACGGCGGGCTCCGACAGGGATTATAATGTACGAATTAATTCGTCCGACCTCTAACGTTCCTTCGTAGGTAGAACGAGTCAGTGCCTTCAGATCCCGATTCAACTCAACCGTTACCTGGGCAGTGTCCACTGCGACTAATCTGCCAATTTCATGATCATTGGCCATCGCTATCCTCTTCCGCTGTCTCCGGCTTTCGGCCAGAAGGCAAAGACAGCCCCTTGAAGGTTTTCATAACTTTGGTATCGATCTCCTCTTCTCTCAGATCAGGAAGAAGCTTCGCTACAAAACTGTCGAATGTTCCTAATTCCCAGCCCTTGACAATCCAGACACGTTCATCCTCAAGCTTTTTCAATTTCGATACAAAATCGCTTTTCGGGTCAGGGTCCACAACAACGAGCGTAAAACTTGGGATGGCAAGCGCCTGTCTTATCAACGCATTGACATGATCGTCTCCAAATCCGTAGCCAATCACAAATAGAGCTGATTGTGGTTGCGCGATTGCGTTTCCGAACCGCCTGAACAACTCGGAATATGGCATACCCAGTGACTGGCCGTACTTAAGGGGAGATGGGTAGATCAAGACATCTTCGGCATGGCAGTCCTCGTTATAGAATGTCGCATAAAGACCGAATGGATTTTCCCAATCCGGTTCGCAGCGATGCCAGGTTATTGAGCCATGCAGCTTATAGAGATGAAGCGCCCGATCAAAACGGTGAACCCGTCCTTCGGTTGTCTGAGCGGGGAAATAGAAATCGATGTCGTAAGACTCGGGCCTAAAAACACGACGTAGTGTTCCCACAAAACCATCCACAAGAACAGATCCTTCAGCATCTCCTGCCTGCTCAATCAATGTGTCATAGTTGAGTGTGAAGATATTCGCCCGCCGGAGGTTGAGCGGTCGGGTGAGAACTTTCTTAACGAATTTCCTGTGACTTCGAAGATGCTCCTCTAAACCAGTTTTTGGTAGGTTGAGAAGAACTGTCAGAGAACCAGTGATCTCCTTGATCAAATCGGTCAAATCCTTCTTGTTGATTACCAGCTCGGAGTCACCAGTTAATTTTAATGTCTTTGTCGCCTCGATCATTCCGGCAAACCACGTATGCAACTGACTGAGAAAATCCTCAAGGTTCAGCCCAATCGCAGAGATAGCGTCTTCTTCGCTGGACTGGAACTCCTCGCACCGGCCTTCAAATGAAAACTCGTTTTGAGATAGAACTGAAACTATTGAATAGAAAAGAGCAATCCATGCCGGTACTGTATCCCCCTGCTGTTCCTCTTTCGCTTTGTCGAGGAGCATCTGCTCGAGGGGCTTGGGTATGTTTGCAAGAGATACACCCCCGGCAGTAAGGGATGCACCAGCCCCTATCAAGAATGAGACGTTGTCTGTTTTGAGGATTGTCCCGAACCGAACGCGCATTTCTTTAAGGACTTCCTCAAGCGCCTTTTTCGCCTTATCTTGGTTCTCGCTGCTTTCAGGGTCGTCGCTTAAAATGCCATGTATGTGCCGCTCTATGACATCGTCTTTGCCGATGAGTATCTGATAATCAGACAAGCGGAAATCTTCACTCATCATCTTTCCTCCTTTCGTCATCGGCTTCTACTGTTTTCATGATCATCCCAATCGAACCACGGTCGCTTCACCGACGTTGTTGTACCGATCTGGCACACAAGTAAGAATAATGATTTGACATTCTTTGCCAGCCTTGGCGAGAACAGCTCCCATTAATTTGAGCCGTTCCGGATCTGTATACCCAAGAGCATCATCTAAAATAAGAGAAGCCCCGCCGTCCTTTGAAACTGTCATCGCACATGCCAGTCGAGATATCAGAGATATCTGTTCTTTTGTGCCACCGCTCAGAGAATCAAACGGGACGTTGGAACCATCCATCACCCGACTGGCAACTGACAGTTCCTCAGTTACATCAACCTCAAAGGAGTTGTTAAACACCAACCGCCCGAGCTTTTCGATTTTTTCTTTAAGAGGAGCGACATAGGCGCGACGCGCTCTGTCGCGTTCCTCTTTCATGGTTTCATACAGCAATTGGGCCGCTTGGGCCCGCCGGGACATTGCCGCATTTTCCTGGATTATGTGATCGAGACGACTCTGGGCCGCATGGAGCTTCTCATGCAATCCTTCTTCGCCGAAGACTTTAAGGCGGGTTCGTACTTCTGTGTTTTCTTTCTGTGCCGCTTCACGCTTTTTCTCTACCGTTTTCAAAGAACCTTTAGCCGTCTCAGCAAGCGCTTTTACACGCTCTGGTTCCTTGTCGGTAAGATTTGTCTTGGCAGAATTCACGTTTTCTTCCTCAGCTTGGACAAGATTGACAAATTTCGAATGCTCTAACTCAAGGTCTTTGTCAGATGTGGTCTTCCGGGATCGAGCAAGATCATCCTCAGTACGGTTTAGCTCTTCAGCTTTAAGGTCAAGTTCAACGCGCATTTTCTGGTGTTGTTCCCTCAGTCCGTCGCGTACCTTTCTGGCTGCATCCAGTTCTGTTCTGGCGTCCTCCCATGCCTTATTGATCCTTTCAATCTCTCCCTCTGCATTTCGAAGCTCTTTCTTTGCGGTATCCAGATTTTCAGGGAGCTTTGGTTTCGATAACCTGGCTGATGGATAAGCGGGGACTCCTTTTCCCAACCCTATCACCTTTCTCTCCAATTCCTCGTATGTCAGATCTCGCAGGTTTTCTTTTTCGATTTCTTCCTGCCTTGCAATAGACTGTTGCGCTCCCCGTCGCGCATCATAAGATTGCCTTGCCTCATCCGCATTACTCACACCGACATCACTGCAGACGCTATTGAGCTTCTGTTTGGCCTCATCAACCTTCTGGGAAAGATCTGATGAACTGGACCCGGCTGTCACATCCATTTGTAGCGATCCTGGAATCGTCACTCGAACCCGATCAGAAACGGACAAGCGGAGTTCTTTATCCTTAGAGATATTGGTTGTCTCTCCATTGATCTGAAAGTCGAAATTGCCCAGCCCTTTAAGTAGAACATTCGGGGCGCCTGTCTCCAGCTTTGCCTGAGCTGTAATGAGCGTACGTTCAGCCTTCTGGATTATTTTTAAAGCGTCATCATCTACACGGCTCGAATCCAACAATTCAATAGCAAGGGCTGCCTCTTTCCGGAAACGGTCAATGCGGTCCTTACGTTCTTTCAGCTGTTCCAGGTGCAACTTGTTGTTGAAGTAATCAAAGTCCGCTCGGCGTAGATTAAGGAGTGCCTCGGCCTCCTTGCGCCGGTCTTCAGCTTTGATTGCGTCCGATTGAGCTTTCTCCAGGTCTTCTTCGGCATTATTGACCGAGGCAGTGGATGAAGTACTGGATTCGCGGAGTTTGGCGTGTGTCTTTTTAACTTTGGAAACTGCATCGATTAGGTCTTGGCGTACTTCTTTTTCACGTTTTGCGGCCTGTTCGGATTTCTGTGCTGATTCCAGCTTGAGACGGGTTGTTTCCAGTGCAGTTTCCAGCCCCTTGATTTCGTCGAGAGACTTTATGAAGTCGGAGACATCCCCCCGTAGATCCTCCTCTTGTTTTTTTAACAGCTCCATTTCCCGTCCAAGTTCTGCGGCGCGCACGATATCCTTTTCCAAATCCTGGATCTGCGTTGTCAGGGAACCAACTTCTGCCTCTGTTTCATCCTGAGCTTTTTGAGCTTCCTGCAACTCCTTTTTTTCACTGCCCCGCTCCGTGAAATAGCGTGCATACTCCTCCCGCACCTTATCAAAGAGATTTTCCTCTCGGGGATCTGATTGGTGGCCACCGGCTGCAATATCGAGTGCAGCCGATAATGATGTCTGCTTTGATAAGTCTGCCTGATGAATTTCTTCACCTTGCTGAATGCAGAGTGCCTTCCACAAGTCTATATCAATGGTTTCTCTCAACATTTCCTCGGCCCGCTCATGCGCTTCACGGCCGGTGTGGTTTTCCGGTTTGGGGCTTGTGATCATAAGTGCGGTCTCCGGTTTCTTGTGGAACCTTTTAAAATATTTAAAGACATATGGACCGCTTTCCGCTTCCAGCTCGATCTCTGGACCTGCATCACGTGATACAGGCTTAATAGCTTTAACCGCGCTGTGTTTGCTTGAGTCGAGATATTCGAAAAGAAGCCGGATTGACTCTCCGAGGCTGGTTTTCCCGACTTCATTCGGCCCTTCAACAATGGTGAGTCCTTGGCGGCCGAATTGAACATCTGATTCATCAATTCCCCGGTAATTGGTCAGGCGGAGGCGGAGAAGTTTCATAATTCCCTCCTTGCAAGCCTTACAAGGAGAGCGAGCGCATCCCGTGAAGTTATTGAATCGGGGTCCCCTGATTTCTCGACATTGGACCGCAATCGGTCAACGGTATAACTGGCAAACCCTGAAAAACCAAGATCCTTAAAATCGGCGTCCTCTGGCATAATAACGAGATTGTCCGTGCGGATTTCAACCGCACCCAGAATCTCCCGAAAATGAGAAAGAAGCTCATCGATCTCGCCATGAAGTGAAAGCGAAAGTGCGCCAACAAGCCGCAATTTGACAACGGTTCGTTCTTTATCTTCAAGATGCTCAAGCCAGCCGCGAAGGGCCTCGATATCTTCCTTTGTGTTGATGTCTACCTGTTCACGCTCAATGAACTTCAATCTGCCAACGTTCACATCTTTTGTGGTTACAACACCCTCTTCGTTGATTGTGACGACCAGGGCAAGTCCGGGTTTCACTTCGTTGTAATCCGTTTGTTCGGGGGTGCCGGCGTACCATATACAACCGCTGTCATCGACCATAGTGAGGGAGTGTCGATCTCCGAGGGCCAGGTAGTGAATCCTCTTCTGTGAAATTGCGTTTTCAGCTGAGTTAAGAGAAATAAGCGCTGGGTCATCGGGATCTGGAGACAGCTTATCCACCATCCCATGGGCTACACAAACACGTAGCGTATCGACAGAGGATTCCATTGTCTCGGTCGTCAAGGAAACCAGATCTTGCAGGGGACGTTTTGATGTCCATGGTATCCCTACAATCTCAATGCCATCGTCAACACGAATGGGAGCCGTGTCCCCAATCACATGAACGTGAGCCGGTTTCCGTTCCAGGAAAGTCGTACTGCGAAATACAGATGCCGCGTTTAGTGGGTCGTGGTTGCCGGGGAGCAAATACACAGGAACCGGCACATCCTTCAGAGCCTCAATGGCGCGCGAGACGGTCTTGCGGTCAACCAGGTTCGATTCGAATACATCCCCGCAGACCACCATGAACTTGCAGTCTTCTTCTTTAGCAATGCGCCCAAGTTCGCGGATGGCGTCAAATCGGGACTGGGCAAATCGCTCCTGGACTCCCTCGGCGAAGAAGTGCCGCGTCATTCCCAACTGCCAGTCACCTGTATGGAGAAATCGAACGCTCATGGTGTCTATTCCCTTCAAGCTTTTTTAGTTTTGATCATTTCGCATTCCTCAAACCTTTTTCCTGGCAAGGGCTAATCGCTTCCATCAAGCTCAAGGAATAGCCCATTGATATCTTCCTTGGCCTTTTCCAGAATCAACTGCGCGCATTCCATGCAGTAATTGTTCTTCGCCATGTTTTCCTTGATGACCAAGCACTTGTCGCCTTTGCATATCACGTGTCCCTTGTTGCGAGAGCATTGCCGCCGGCGTTGGGCGGTTTCGAAGCAGGCGGATACGAGAAGGCGTTTCAGCTTGGGCATAGGTCATCTCCTTGAAAGGCGATCCTGGATGTCGGATTGGACCTCGTCGCCGATCTGGTCAATCTGGTCCATAACCTCCTCAAGTCTCTCCAATGGAATCTCGCCCCGGGTTCCAACGTCGGCCTCGAGTCGCTCATTGACGAAACGGTTCACGATCTGGATGACCGCCGCAAAGTTGTTGACGCTTCGAAGCTCGGGATAGGCCAAAGCAATGTTACGTCCATTGATAGAAGCGCCAATAGCGGTCACGATGCGGTTAGCCAGGGCTCGGGAACGTTCATTAAGCCTTCGGCGGGCTTCCTGACGCCGACGCTGAGGAGTCACCGGAATCTCACGAGGCTCCATACTCTCCCTGGTTCGCGCCTGGATGAGGCGCTGGCGGAGGTTGTCTCGGGATAATCCGAGAGCTTCCGGATCAAGACCCCGTCTCCGGAATTCCTCTACCAGGTCGTCAATGACAGCATCATCCATGGGGTCCAAGTACGCCTGTTCGATGAAATGACTGATGATTTCATCCTGGACCACCATATCCGGAGTGAGACGTCGTCTCCGGCCAGGTTCATCGGCAGGTGGACGCTCGTCGCCGGATTCAAGCCAGCCTTGGATTAGTTCTTGGTCTTCTCGGTCGATGCGCCTGAAGTCGTCCCAATGTCGGTCGATGTTGAGTCCCACGTGTGAGACCGCTATTCCCCGGTTGTCGAGGTGCTGCGGGTTGTTTTGGTGGATCACCCGCATGACCCGACCGATGAACTGGACATAGGGCGATAGAGACCGGAATGGTTGAAAGATCGCCGCTACACTCAGATTGGGATGGTCGAACCCCTCCCCGAGCATCCGGACCTGGACGATGCAATCGATTCGGCTTCGGCGCAGATCTTGGAGTACCTCCTCAATCTGGTCCGCCGGCATGTTGCTGTGGATTTCACGCGCGTTCAAGCCTCGCTCCGCATAAAGCGAACGGACCTGGCGGGAGTGGTCCACCGAACAGGCGACGGCTATCAATTGATGAAAGGTTCCGGACTGTCGCAGGTGCTGAAGCCATTGAATGCTGGCGTCCACGATGGACCGGTTGCATTCCGGGGCCAGGGCCACACCTCGGCTGAACCATTCCTCGTCCCGCAGCTGAAGGACCTCATCAAGCGTGTGATGCCTGGAATCCCCCCGATAGGTGAACGATATCTCCTGTGGAGCGACGTTCACCGCGGTGATCTGCTTGATATACCCCCGCACCATGGCTGTGCGGAAGGGATATGCGTAGACCACTTCACCAGCAATCTCGCGACCGTCGCCTCTAAATGGCGTGGCGGTCAGGCTCACGACTTTGGCGTTGGGGAATCGCTCAAACACGCGCTCCCAGCTTCTGGCCACATTGTGGTGACCCTCATCGACCATGATCAGGTCAAAAAAATCATCCGGAAAAGCGGGCAGCCATCGATCAGCTCGACTCGCCAGTTGTTGGATATTTGTGACAACGATATGGGAGTTCTCACAATCGTGAATATTTGCATCCTGACCGTCCAAAACGGCCGTGTAGGGGCCATGATTGAGGTCGGTGAGGACACGCGTGTAGGTCCAAAAGCAGTCCCGTCCGGCAATATCAAAAGCCGTGGAGATCCCCCGACGTATTTCAAGGTTCGGAGCGATCACCAGAACACGACCCTGGGCGATACCGAAGGGAAGCAGCGCCATGAGCCCAGTTTTGCCGCAACCCACAGGAATCTGGAGAATGGCGTGCTGGGAACTGTTCCGAAAGTGCTGGCGCGTACGGAACCACCCCTCAACTTGGGGATCGCGCAGGTCGGGATTGCCCTGGATATACGCCTGGGTGTCGTTAAAGAAACATGCTATCTCTTCATTCGTCATTTGCGACCTCAGCCTTCTCCCTGATCTTTTCGTAGACCTCCTTGAGGAGATGCTTGCTGACCGCCTCCCGGAATTGATCTTCGTTCATGAATTTCGCTGTAATCTCTTCGTTTTGGTCCATTCGGTCTATGAAGAGCCCCTCCAAAGCCTTGCGAAAGACGTAACCGAAGTTTTCCATCGTGTTGGCGAGCGCCGCCTGGCGGAGGTTGCTGTCCGATACCGCGTCCTCCCGGATCGATTCGAAAAACA
>Ga0182239_1000711_pt1 | contig 11784 bp, 16 predicted proteins | sample hydfrate6_PW_210_FD_132456 | JGI IMG/M metagenome (GOLD analysis project Ga0182239, IMG submission 132456) | Subsurface microbial communities from deep shales in Texas, USA - hydraulic fracturing test 6_PW_210 | ecosystem: Environmental > Aquatic > Deep subsurface > Shale gas/oil reservoir >...
CATGCTCTGTTCCCGTGTCAGCTTTCGCCTTTCGGTTAGGCAGGTGGTTTACCGCGTTATCTTACGGTGTAGTTCCCACACTACAAAACAACATCATGCCCTATCTGGGCGCACATCCAATCCAATTGTTGCCATGTCCTATTCCTCCTTCAAAATAGCTGAGTCTGCTTCAGCTAAAAATTCACTTCATAAACTTTTGCCACATCGATGGCGAAGTGGTGAAAACCAGTATCTTCTTCGTATCCAAGATACCTTCTATCCGTTATGATAAAGCCCGCTCCTATTAGTGCTTCTACTACTTCATTTTTTCTAGCCTGATAGTTGCCTTTAGAGAACAAGGAGAGACGAACTTCCTGTAGTTCTGCTCTTGGCAAGTCATCAGCATAATGATCGAAGATATCACTCATAGGGGTAAGGACCAGATATTCATCCGGTGCCTTTTTACTAAACACACCCGTTTCAATAGGCATCCCTAAAGGCTCAAGGACCTCGCTTATATCCTTCAAAATACTGTTATACACGACCTTCGCCCTCCCTTCTTTTAGATTTTGCTAATCTCTTCATCCAGCTTTCTTTTCATTGCTTCATTGCAGGTGTTTCGACTAGCTGTTTTTGCCGGTTTTAAGAATGGCTTGGCCGGCTGACCGGACTTTCCATACTCTAAGATGTTGGCTAGTTTAGCATTTGACTCTCCGTCTTTTCTCGGTTCATCAAAGCCCACCTTCACATTATAATTCCCATCTCGATCCACACCAGCGGGGGTAACACCAAGAGCATCAATCAGTTCTCCTGTAGATCTTGATGGAAGTTTTGTGTCACTTCCAACGGATGCCTGTAGATTCGCTTTCACTTTGGCTTTCACCACTTCGCCACCAGCTTCCAGGACCTTTGGGATGATTTCATCGGTTTTTTCAGCCAGTGTAGATACCTTTAGCAAGAAATCCTCTGGCATTTTGTAGGTTGATCTGGCCATGAAATCACCCCCTAGTCCTTTGTGGCTTCTAACTTTTCTGCCGCTACTTCTAAATAAAATCCCATAATAACCTCAACGCTTAAGACTTTGTACTCACCGGTATCGCAGCGAATCAGCATACCAGGTTCAATCACCACATCAGGAATCCGTCTAAACTGGAAGGTTGCATTGGCTTTGGTGTAGGCGGCCATATTGGCCCACTTTCTTGAACCGTGCCTTTCATCCCTATAAGCACGAACACTGGCAATGACCTCTTCTCCCTTGGATGAGAATCCTTCAGCGTCCTTGATGGGAATCGTATCGATGATGTCGATTCGGGTGTTCATCTTCCCAAAGCTCATACCCTTCACCTGCCTTTACTGCCTTCTCCTCATAACCATGACTGCGATCCTTTTGTCTGCCTTTTCGGTAGCATCTTTTTTGACGTTTCCTTCTTTTCTTCACCCATAACCGTTTCATCAGACCTGCCACTCCTTTCCCATGCGTAGAAGTAGATGTACCGTCTTCCACACCTGTTCTGAAGCACTGACATTGTCATTAAAGAAACCACCGGTGGAGCCATCACGACTCTCATAAAAATGAGAAGCCAGCATAATGACTCCTTGCTCGGTGGTCGGTGACATGGTGTTTTCTGTATAGAAGTCAGTACCTAGATGCTGATAACCTTCGGCATAGCTGATCGCAGCGGTAATGAACCCTTCTAGTAAGGCATCATCCTCATTATGGGTTACAATGAGATTTTGTTTTACCTTCTCAAGAAGCGTCATCTACCATCACTCGCTTTCCATGAGGCCAGCGGTTTTAAGCTTTGCAAGTAAGGCATTGAAATCTGCTACCAGATCCGCTACATCCACAGCGGTGCTATCTGCTTGAACAGCTGCAGGTTTTAACTCTATGCCATCAAAGGTGATTTTACCTTCTGCACTTACGGCAAGCTCTCCACCAATAACGGTTTTATCGCCACCCTGTTCGGTATAGTTTTTTGTGTTATATCCCATGGTTTTCCCTCCTTATCAAAGTGAAAGGAAGGCAGCAACTAGGACCACCTTCCCGTTAATTTACTTAGGCCTTTTGCTGAAGGACCTTGATGGCTTCAGGAAGAATTAGTTTCGCATCCAGTCTCTGAGATGCAAGGAATCCGACCTGACCACTTGCTGCATAGAGTTCGTTCAGACGTTTGAAGGTTCTACCCTGACGATCAGCAATCCAGTAGTACTTAAAGTCTCCAAAAAGGATGGTCTTCTCACCGGCTGCAGCTACTGGCATGTACTGTGAGGTCACCACTGGACGATTGAGAATCGTATCTGGTGTTCCTGCCTGAACAGATGGCTGCCATAAGTACTGACCCTGACCATCTTTCAGCTTTCTGATGGCTTTGATGGTCGCATCGTTCACAAGGAAGGTAGCATTCTTTCTATAAGACGACTTCAAGCTGTGATAAAGGTCCAGCACCTCATCAATGGTGATGGCTGTTGCACTTGCCGCAGTTACACCAAGGCTGGCTCCACCAGTTGTATGAAGAAGACCTGTAGGTTTGCTGCTTCCATTTCCAGAGAGGAATGCTTCCTCTTCTGCGGCACCGATTCTTCTTGCAAACTCAACTGCAATGTAAGCTTCAAGGTCGAAGTAGCTGTCATTAAGAAGCTCATCAGAAACCTTCAGCATGGTACCAAGTTTGTAGGCCGACAAGGTCACCTGCGTGAATGCATCATCACTTTCAGTGAAGGCTGCTTCTTCGTCCATCCATGCGGCGGATCCATGACTTGCTACAACCGGAATCTTTCTATCCCCATAGCTGGTCGTAATCACGTTACACAGGTTTCTAAGAATGTTCGCCTCTTCAAGTGCCTGAATCAGCTGGTTCTCATACTCATCCGGTACAAGGAAGCCACCTTCTGAATCGGTCCCAATCTGAAGCGCATTGTGTACCGCAGGGTTCATCTTGTTTCTCATGGCACCCCAAAAGGCACTCTTATAGGCATCGGATGCTCTGCCGGTTTTTTCTTCGGTCATCTTATCAGGTCTGGATGCAAGAGGTTTACTAAGGGCAGCTGAAAGCTCTCTGTCCATCATCTCTTGGCGCTCAAGGCGCTCAATTTCCTTTCCAAGGCTGACCACTTCATCTTCCATCTTTTCATAGACGGCATTGTCCTCAGGTTTGATCAGACCGTTCTCCTGACGATGATCATCAAGGAATGTCTTAGCCTGCTCCCAAACCTTGGCGCGTTTCTCTCTAAGTTCTTGAATTTTACTCATATTCATTACCTCCAATTTTTAATCAGCTCCAGCCGTCTTTCCAGCTGGGCAATAGGGATAAGTGTCTTTACAACTGGTTCTTGCTTTGGTTCTTTGTTCATAGGCACTTCTTCAGGTGTTGCTACCTTCTCTTCTCCCTGTTTATCTGAGAGATATTTCATCCTCGCCTGAATGCCAGGGAGTTTGTTCCTTAGAGCGTTTGTCACTGTCATCTGGTCAAAGATAAAGCCACCGGAACCTTCATCTGCCGGCTCTGATTCATAAAGAATCTTGTCGGCAAACTTCAGCTCGATGGCCTTGTGGGCACTCATCCAGGTTTCAGCATCCATCATGTGTGAGATTTTCGCTCTGGAAAGACCTGTCTTTGTCTGATAAGCATTGATAATGCTCTCCTTCACTTCACTGAGGAGATTAATCCCCACCTGCAGATCCGCCACCTCACCAGCAATAAGCATGGCTGGGTTATGGATCATGATCACTGACAGGGGAGAAACACACACCTCATCTCCCGCCATGGCAATGACTGAAGCGGCACTGGCTGCCAGTCCATCAATGTGGACACTGACCTTGCCGGGATACTCCTTGAGCATGTTGTAAATCTGTGCAGCTGCGAAGGTGTCTCCACCTGGTGAGTGTATCTTTACAACAATGTCGTCCGTCTCCGGACCACTGGCATAAAGCTCTGTCTTAAACTGTTTAGGGGTGATGTCATCATCAAACCAAGAGGACTCAGCGATGTACCCCTCAAGATGCATGGTTCTCACTGTACTATCCTCGGCTTCATTCACCACCCAGCGCCAAAATCTATCCATCTAATCGACCTCCTTTCGGGTATGAAAAAAGCACTCCTCGATTTTGAGAAATGCTGTTGATACTTTGAATTTGTTTATTAGTTGTCCACAGAAATGGGCCAAGTTATACACTTATCATCAAGGCTCATCACCACCAGACTCATCCAAGGCTTTCTTTGCATAAGCCCCGGCCATCTTAAGGGGTAGCATGTTGCCGTTGACCAGATACAAATCACCACCGTCTTCTTCCGAGATTGGATCCATGTTCTCCATCCTTCTCACATCATTGACGGAGAAGAACCCGTTCTGAATACCGATGGCGTAACCATCCATCCTGGATTTATAATCCCCTCGCATCAGTGCCGATGCATTGAAGGACACGAAGCACTGACCTTTCTCTTTTTCTAGAAAGAGCTTCTTGTTCATAGCCTGCTCTATTCGAACCAGCCAAGGCCGGATGGTATGGACCACAAAGCTGATGGACTGGTTCTCAATGTTACTGAATGAACTCTTGCTGAGATCCGCCACCATATGGGGTGGCACCTGAAAGATTCTACAGATTTCCTCAATCTGAAACTTCCTCGTCTCAAGAAACTGCGCATCGGAGTTTGGCATGCTGATGGCTTGGTACTGAAGACCGTCTTCAAGGACCGCCACCTTGTTGCTGTTTCCGCTTCCTCCATAGGCTGCTTGCCAGGCATCCCTCACCTTGGATGGATCCTTGATGGTTCCTGAAGTTGAAAGAATACCACTTGGTGTAGCGTTGTTGGCAAAGAACCTACCGCCATATTCTTCAGCGGCTATGTTCAGTCCGATGGCATTTTTCGCAAGGGCCACTGGTGAATAACCCATGACACCGTCAAAGCCAAGACCCGGTACATGAAGCACATCTTCCGGTCCTAGATAATGGGTGGTGGTGTCCTTCCTGTAAGCATAGTAAAGATTGCCATTCTTATCTCTGTCCACCGTCATCTTGTCGGGAAGCAGAGGATACAGATGCACCACCTCTCCTTTACCATTTCGAATGATCTGACAGTAGGCATTCCCCCAAAGAAGAAGGTGAGTCATCATGGTCTCCCTCAGAGTAAAAGACGTCATCTCCGGATTCGGTTCATCATGCAAAATCCTATACAGTGGATGGGTGTACATCTTTTCTTTTCCGTCACCTTGATACCTGTAAGTGTGAAGAGGTAAAGATGCCACCGTCTCTGCAATGATTCTAACACAGGCAAAAACCGCTGTGGTCTGCATGGAGCTTCGCTCATTGACTATTTTCCCAGAGATACTTTGCCCCATATAAAAGTTTGGTGCACTGCTGACACTGTCTGTGGGTTCTGCCCTCGCCTTAAAGAGCCATTTAAAAAAGTTCGCCATAATTGTTATTCACCCCCTTCTATCCTAAAATGATCATGTCCCGTTCATCATAAATGGATCCATCATCATCTGGTGGATTCACCGTTGCTCTGGCCAGACCCATGATCATTGCCACGATACCATCGATCTTTTCAGATGATTTTTCTTTGTCCACCTTGATGTTTCCAGCCGGGTCCGTTCTGACTACAATGTTGTCTGCCATCCATCTTAAGACCGGATGCCCGCCATGGGCTATCTGTTTACTTAAGGTAAGGCGCATCAGGTCCTTTGTGGGAGGTGACATATCCTTAAAGCCCTGGCCAAAAGGCACGACTGTAAATCCCATCCCCTCTAGGTTCTGGCTCATCTGAGTGGCTCCCCACCGGTCATAGACGATTTCTCTGATGTTATACTTCTCACCGAGGCGTTCGATGAACTTTTCGATAAATCCATAATGGACTACGTTTCCTTCTGTGAGATTGAGAAGTCCCTGCCTGTGCCAGATATCATAAGGTACGCTGTCTCTTTTCACCCTCTGATGAAGGGTTTCTTCTGGTAACCAAAAGTATGGAAGCACCTGAAACTTATCACCCTCTTCCAGGGGTGGAAACACTAAAACAAAAGCGGTGATGTCACTGGTGGATGACAGGTCCAGACCTCCGTAGCAGACTCGCCCTTTCAGCTCTTCCGGGTCTACAGGATAGTTACAAAGGTCCCATTTGTCCATGGGCATCCATTTGATTTCCTGCTTCAACCACATGTTCAGTCTTAGTTGTTTAAACAAGGCGAGATCTGCCGGATCGTCTTTCACTTGATTGTAGTGTTCCCTGACTCTCTCTATAGAAATGGTATGGCCAAGACTTGGATTGGCCTTATACCAGTTATTTTCATCTTCAATATCTGCATCGTCCTCTAGCCCATAGATAATAGCGAGGAATGTCGGATCTACTCTCTTGCCTTCAAGTATGTCTTTCGCCTTTTGATGCATCTCCCAGCCATAGCCAGAGAGCTGATTCCCTGCAGTGGTGAGATATAAAAAGAGCGGCTGGGTTCTGGCATCCCCTGAACCGGTGGTCAGCATCTTGGCAAGGTCCGGATTCGGGTAGGTCCAAATCTCATCAAGGATAACGCAGGAAGCATTAATCCCTGATTTTGATTTAACATCCGAGCTTAAGACTTGATAGAAGCTTCCTGTCTTTGGGTAGGTGATTCGCTTCGTGGACCTTACCAGATTGGTCACTTTTGAAAGTGTTGGATTTCCTTCCACGAAGTTCATACTGGTGTTAAAAATAATGCTGGCCTGTTGCCTGTCACAAGCGGCCACATAAACCTCTGCATTAGGTTCTCCATCAGCAAGAAGCATGTAAAGGGCAATGGCTGCGCCCAGCTCACTCTTTCCATTTTTCTTGCCAATCTCCACATAGGCGGTTCGATACTGGCGGGTACCATCTTCTCTCAAGGTTCCAAAAAGACGCCTCACCAGATCCTTCTCCCAGGGTAATAACTTAAAAGGCTGACCGGCCCATCTGCCTTTGGTCAGCTTCAGTTGTTCGATAAAGTTTATGGCGTGATTCGCATGCGCTTCACTAAATGGCATAGGCGCTCCTCCTTTCAAATTAGTCGTCCTTACTCTTTTTCAGAATGTCCTCCGCCTTTGGCACACCCGCCAGCAGCTCTTCCATGGCATCGCCCTCGATGGTGTTACCACTGTTATTGATGTTGAGTCTGCTTCGGGCCGATGGGCTTAGTCCAAGCTCTGAGCAGAAGTTTCTCATCTGTTTAAGGTTTTGCTGGGCAATGGACACTTGAGGAATCTGCTGAATGTATCCTGAAGCGGTCTTTAGAATAGATCCATGCTTTGAGATGAATTCCTCTGCTTCCTTCCATCTGGCATAGGCCTGACAGTACCCGGCAAAGGCAGCCATATCTACCTCCGTCAGTAGCCCCATGGATTCTAGCTCTTTTGATAACCTTCTCCATTCTTTCTTGGCATCCGGTTCCAGCCATGACGGGCACTTCGGTGCTATCTGTTTTGGTTTCGGTTCATTCTTATTCAGCGGTCTCTTTCCTGGATTGCCTTCCAGCTCTTTGACCGCTGTAGGTTTTGGTGGTCTTCCTCTACCTGCCATAACTTTCACCTCCTTCATTTGTAGCAAAGAAAAAGGAACCTTCATCTGAAAGTCCCTCCACTCATTATTTTTTCTGCACATTATTTTTCTTATCTGCATATAACCCAGCACTTTCTATGCAGTAAGGTTATTTCCCTCGGATTCCTTTATAGTTGAAATTTTCTTTTCTAATCTCTTCATGATCTGCTTCCACAGCTCTGTTATATTCAGGGTCTTTGGTTTCCTTATCCTTGCAGCTCATACAAATACACTGCTCATTAAACATGGACATGATTCGTCCACCTTCTAAACTACCACCGCAGCGGTCACAAGTCTTTTGACTAAAAAATCGATCCATCTCTCGCACCTCCTACTCCACATCCACATATTCCATCAGCATGGCCAGAGCCTCATCATAACTCTTGGCTTCTTTGGTGATTCGCTGAATCATTTCTTCTGCCTTTTTAGGCTCCCCAGCTTCCTTTAGTGTCTTTGATACAATCCCCATGAGATTAAAGATGTTCCCGTTCTCTCCAATGAGTCTGCATTTAGGCTTCATCGACTTCATCCACCTTTCTGAAAGCGCCACTTCCTTCTAGGTGCTTTAAGAGTGTCTTTCTGGTTTCCTTGTACTCGGGACCATTCATTCCAATGCGGATCAGCCAGGTTCTAAGTGCATACTTTGGATTATCATCCTGGGCCTGTTTCAAGGATGCGCGGTTTAAGGTTCTTCCGTATCTAGCAATAAGAACACATAAATCCTGAAATGCCTTGATTCTTTCTGGATTTAAATTTGAGCTGTAAAGTTTGAAGGTGAATGTCTTCTCGTCAAAATCAATCTGAAATCCTGGGCACCTATTTACACCCAGTTCTTCAAGTGCTTCTTTAAGACCCTCTAAATCATTGATCCCGATTTTGTTTAGGTCTTCAGCAAATCTTTCATCCATGAAGACTTCCTCTGTTTCAAAAGCCATCATGATAAGTCGCTGTTTGCTGTAAAGCATGTTGATGATATTCTTTAGGCTATCAGCTGTGTGCTCTTCGAAGTTGAGTTTAACTTCAACACCACCAAGTTCTTCAAGAGGATCACTTGATCCTACATTTTGAGATGCTTCTTGAACTTCTGCTTCATCAACTGAATCATCATCATTGTATTCTTGATCCGCCAGTGGTGTTGACTCCAGTTGTTGGTTCAGGATTTCTTCCAAGGTGATGGACTCCCCATCTCCTCTAGTAATACCGCCATGCCTGTCGATAGTGTAGACTTCATTTTCAGTTCTGATTTCATAGGCAAAGCTTGGAACACTTAAGTATTTAGGTTTCACACCAAAGTGCTCACCCAGTTGTTTAATCATTTCTTTTCGGTCCATTATTGTACCTCCTTGCGTTTTGGTACTTACATATATCACTCTAAACACAAGATATAGCAAGGTATTTCTTTGGTTTACTAAAACATAAATGCACTTAATAACCCGCACGGCTATATAGAATGCGGATAATTAAGTGCACTATCTAAAAAAGGGCTAGGTGCCCTTCTTCAGTTTTTAAAATTCGAGGCCGGTGTAGCGCGGATAATCATATCCTTCCGTATTTACCAGAACCCTCTCTCCCGTGTCGATGTTCACGACTCTGATGCATCTGATTTTACCCTCTTGGTCCATCCCACCATCTTCGTGTGAAATCCAAGGCTGATCTTTGAAAAAGTCCTGGGCAAAATCTCTAAACTCTGCATCCTTTAAAATCACTTCTCTCGTGATGGTGTATAGCTGACCCTTCTTTCCCTCTTTGATGGCTTGGTGGGTGAGTTCTTTAAGCTCTACTATGTCGCATACTTTTCTACCGAATAATGCTTTCATCACTTTGTCCCTCCCACTCTTTTGAAATGTCCTGTTTCAAGAAATTCCTCCATTTCACCGGGTGTGTAGATTAGGCATTCATCATCACTTTCTTCAATGGGTGCCAGGATAAAATCTCGATCCCATTTCCCAGCGATTTCGTAAACCTTACCGCTTCTGCTTTCAAACCTGTCTTTCTTCTGAATCATCATTCCTATGACCTCCTTGCTTTTAGTTTGCTTTTGGTACTACCATATATCACTCTAAAGCTACATAAATGCAAGTCTTATCTTGAGAAATGATGTATATTTTCTAAGGCTTACAGAAAACTCGGCGGGTACTTTTTAATGGCTTTTTCACTGATGGCCAGAGCACCTTCAATAAATGCTTCGTCAAAACCGGCAGCCCTATAACCTTCTTTCACAGTCTCTAGATAACTTCTACTTGGAAGGTTGAGATGGATCCTATCCAGAATCTTATCGGTCATAATATACACCATAGCTGTAATGATCGTTCCATCTTCCAGCGTGACTTTCACATCTTCCTTTTCATAGAATCTTGGGTAGCCTTCGTAAAAATCCAGTGCCCGCTCATCTTCAGGCTGAAGTTCCCAAACTACCACGGGTACTTTTCCTCCACGTTTTTTCTCAACGGTGCAATAGGCGTTTTCCATCTGACCTTTGAATAGTAAGCGGTATCCTTTTAGCACCCCTTTGCCGTAGACCTTAGCCGTTGGGCACCTCATAGCCATTTGTCCGAGATTCAGATTGGACCCATAGGCCACGCCCAGTCTTTTTTCCACTTTCATCATCACTTCATCCTTTCTTAAAGAGCGGTTTATCCCCCTCAGCTTCGCCTGTGTGGGCTTTTGTTTAAAGCGGGGAACCCTTCTACCACCTTAAGAGCGGTCTCCCGCTCGGTGGGTTTGAAGACGCCGCCTTTTTATCTATGCGGCTGTGCGAAATCTCCAAGCTGCGCTTCCATCCAGGTGCTTGCAAAGGTGCTCTCTGAAGTTCTTGAAATCGTCTCCGATAAAGCCGATTCGGTTAAGCCAGGTTCTCATGGAGAACTTAGGATTTTCAATCTGTGGCTTCTTGCTGCTGGCACTCTTTTGGGTCAAGGCCTGATGGTTCATTGCAAGGCTTAAGGCAACGTAGCTTCGTATCTTTCCTGCGTGAAGGGTTCCGTTGAAGCCCCTTAGTTCAACCGTTCCACATCCGTTAAAAAGGCTGTGAAGGTTTAAAAAATGGTACCTACTTTCATGGTAGTGCCTTTCTCTTCTGTCGTTGTAGTCTTGGTACCAGATGTCTTCAACCTGCTTCATGGTGGTTGGCTTTTTCTTGTTCATCCTTTCAACAAGGCTTTGGTCCATCTTTTTGCAGTAGTGCATTCTTCTTCTCTCTATCTGTAGGGCATCGTATAAAAGGTCGTTTCTTGAGTAGATGATGTTCATGAAGTTTCTGATGGACCTCGGTGTGTGGTCCCTGCCGTCCAGGTGAATGTGGATCCCGGTGCAGTTTTGCTGTTCTGAAAAAGCTCCGGCTTTTCTAAGTTTTCTCACCATCTCCTGAAGGCTTGCCATGTCCTTTTCGTAGGTTAAGATTGGGCTGACCAGTTCGACGCTGTATTCTTTTGAAGCTGAAACCTTCTGACCGCCTGATTTCTTTTGAGTGGTTATGCTTCCGTCATACATCACTTTCCACTTTCGTCCATCGGGTGCTGTGATTCTAAAGGTCCCGTAGTAATCATGAAGCTCCTCAAGGCTACCGCCTAAATGCTCTGCCACAATCTTTGCTGCTTTTCTTCTTGTGATTCCTGTAAATTCAATCTCGATGCCGAAGTTGCTCTTTAAAAAATCCTTGTTTGCCATGGTATTTTCCCCTTTCTCATTTAGGTGTGTTTCTTTGGTCATGTACATATATCACTCTAAACGAGATATATAGCAAGTTAATAATGAGGAAAATACTGTATTTATTTATACACTTTAAACTTCCGATGGCTTCTCAACATCACTGATATGGATCTTCTCGCCATCACGAAGTACATATACATCTTCGTCTGTCCCTACCTGCTCAATAAACCTCTTAACAATAACTGTGGCATACTTGGGGTCGAGTTCTAATGTATAGGCAATCCGGTCGATCTGTTCACAGGCAATGAGTGTAGAACCACTGCCACCAAATAGATCCATGACAATCCCATTGACCTGGGATGAATTCTTAATGGGGTAGCAAAGAAGCGGTACTGGCTTCATGGTCGGATGCTCACCGTTCTTCTTTGGTTTATCGTAGTTCCAAACGGTAGTCTCGGACCTTCCAGTGAACCACTTGTGCTTTCCACCTCTAAGCCATCCGAAGAGAATCGGTTCATGAATCCAGTTGTATGGACTTCTGCCAAGGACCAGAGAGTTCTTCTTCCAGATACACACGCCGCTTAAGTGGAAGCCTGCTTCAATGAAAGCCTTTCTA
>Ga0182239_1000712_pt1 | contig 11778 bp, 6 predicted proteins | sample hydfrate6_PW_210_FD_132456 | JGI IMG/M metagenome (GOLD analysis project Ga0182239, IMG submission 132456) | Subsurface microbial communities from deep shales in Texas, USA - hydraulic fracturing test 6_PW_210 | ecosystem: Environmental > Aquatic > Deep subsurface > Shale gas/oil reservoir >...
AAGTGCCCATGTGGCAGCTCTGGGCCCGGTTCCGCTTTGCGGTCATCGGCGAACTGTTGTCCTGCCCGCCGCCAAAAGGGCAATTGCAAAAGGCGCTCGACCGGCTGGCCCGGCAGCACTATCAGCACCCCATAGACCCCGGCCGCCGGATCTGCTTCGGCAGATCGACCCTTGAACGGTGGTACTACAAAGCCAGGGCCTCTCCTGACCCGATTGCTGCCCTGGGCAGAAGAATCCGCCGGGATGCCGGCATCCGTTGGTCCATGACCGAGACCCTGCTGGCCGCCCTGAAGGCCCAGTACGAAGCCCATCGCCGGTGGAACGTCCAGCTGCATTACGATAATCTCAAGGCCATGGCCCGGCAGCAGCTGCAGCTTGGGCCGATACCCAGCTACAAAACCGTGCTGCGCTGCATGCGAGACAACGGCTGGATCAGGCGCCATGAACCTGCCCAGCCCAGTGAAGGCCAGCAACAGGCCGCACAGCGACTCGAGCACCGGGAGGTGCGCAGTTTTGAAGTCCGTCATGTCCATGGCCTCTGGCATCTGGACTTTCATCAGGCAAAACTCCGCATCCTGGATGCTTCCGGCCAATGGCGCCGGCCAATGGCGCTTGCCATCTGTGATGACCACAGCCGGCTGTGCTGTCACCTGCAGTTTTATCTGGCTGAAACAGCCGAATGCCTGGTCCACGGTCTGATCCAGGCCTTCATGAAACGCGGGCTGCCGCGGGCTTTGATGAGTGATAATGGCTCGGCCATGCTTGCCGAAGAGACCCGTCAGGGGCTTGAGCGCCTGGCTATCACACATAAAACCACCCTGCCGTATTCGCCTTATCAGAATGGCAAGCAGGAGGCCTTTTGGGGCCAGCTGGAAAGCCGGCTGATCGAACTCTTGCGCGGGGTCGAGGACCTGAAGCTTTCTTTTATCAACCAGGCGGCCCAGGCCTGGGTGGAACAGGACTATCATCGCAGGTTGCACAAAGAGATCAAGACCACGCCTCTTGAGCGCATGCTAAACGGATGTGATGTCTCACGTCCTGCGCCCGAGAGCGACACACTGCGCCGGGCCTTTACCCGGCGTATCCACAGAATCCCCCGTCGCGGTGACGGCACCGTCACAGTCGAGGGTATCCGCTACGAACTGCCGGCGCGCTTTGCCCACATGCGGCAGGTGAGCTTGCGGGGGCCGAGTTGGGACAAGAGCTGGATGGAGCTGGTCGATGCCGATACCGATGCTGTGCTGGCCCGCCTGCTGCCCCAGGACAAGGCGAAAAATGCATCCGGCATCCGCCGGAGCATCGGTGACGATCCGGCCGCAGCCCCTGTTGACCCAGCTGATGACCCTTTGCCGGCCCTGCTGCACCAGTGGCTTGCCGATCATGCGGCTACCGGACTGCCCCCGGCCTATCTGCCCAAGGAGGAGACGAGCATTGAATAAAACCGATATCCGAAGCCTATACGGGCTCAAATACAATCCTTTTCTACCCGATATACCGCCTGAAGCGCTCTTTGCGCTGCCCGGATCCGAAGCCTTCGGCCTGCGTGTGCAGTCGATGGCCGCCCAGGGCGGCTTTGCCTTGATTACCGGTGATCCGGGAATGGGAAAGAGCAAAACCCTCCAGCAAATCGCCCATCGGCTCGAACAAATCCCGGACCTCACCGTGGGGGTGATGCAGCGGCCCCAGAGCAATATGGGCGATTTTTACCGGGAGCTGGGCGAGCTGTTCGGCGTCGGCCTGTCCCCGGCCAACCGCTACGGAGGGTTTAAAGCCCTAAGGCAGCGTTGGAAAAGTCACTGCCAGTCGACACTGCTGCGGCCGGTGCTGCTCATTGACGAAGCCCAGCAGGTCAGTGCCGGCTGTTTGACCGAACTGCGCCTGCTGCAAAGTGATCACTTCGACTCCCAAAGCCTGTTGTTTACCATCTTGTGCGGGGATAATCGCCTTCCCGAGCGGTTCAGAAGCGCTGACCTGCTGCCCCTGGGAAGTCGCATTGGTCCCCGTTTGGTACTGCCCCCGCTTTTGCCGGAGCAATTGGAGGAATACCTGCATTTTGTCCTTGATCAGGCCGGCAATGCGCAGCTGATGAGCACCGAACTGATACGGACCCTGGCAGCCCATGCGGCCAACAACCTGCGCGTGCTCAACCAGATGGCCGCCGAACTGCTGGCAGCCGCGGCCGAACGCAACCTGCCGCGCATAGACGAATCCATGTTTTTTGAACTGTTCTCACCCACCGGGTCCAAAGCCCGGCGGAAAAAATCGATTAATCAATAATTGCAAAAGCCAGCATATGGTAAAAAAGGAGGAAATATGCGTAACGACTGGATAACCAAACGTATTACATACCAGCTTGAGATCGTCTTGCTGGAAGCCATCCTGTCGGTTTTAAAGAATATAACCTCGCAGATCATCGCTATGAAGGAAGAGGCTGAAGAGAAATTTTGAGCTTCCGGTGAAACGGAGCCGGGCAATGCTGGGGAGCAACCCGGCAAGGGATAGCCGGTTGAGGAGGCATTATGCCTTGGAGGGAGATTGTCGGTAACTCGACGATCTCCCTTTTTAAATAATGTCTCCTGAAAAATGCCTTAAAAAACCCATAGAATCAGAAGGAGCGACAGCGACTCCTATGCTTGTTCCATCGTTTATCCTGGCTGCGTTACCATCGATTATTGAGGCTACTCTCATTTAGGCCCTTTTTCCTCAGAATCGGCAGCAGGTTCCTCCACATTATTTGGTTCCTCTTGCTCTTCTATCATTGCCCACAAAGGAAAAAGCGCACTATCGGGATCTCTGTAAAATCGACTGGAACGGATGCGGAAAAAATTCCATCCGCAGCGCTCAAGCTGGCTCTGTCTATGGAGGTCCTCGGCATATTTTTCGGGCCCATGCCATTGATCACCATCGCACTCCACGGCGACCTGCAGGACAGTCCCAATAACAACTATATCTATTCGATAACCATGAATCTCATACTGCGGAATGGCCAAATACCCTTGACCAGCAATTGCTAAGAACACATCAACTTCAAACCAACTATCAAAAGGACTGGGTTGGTTCCCCCTTCTACGGGGGTTATTACGTGAAGCTCTATATAGCTCTGCGATATCCCAAGGCTGAGCACCTATGGGATCAATCTGTGGCTCTTTGAAATGGGATAGAAGTCTTCTCCGAAAACAGTTTTGGCCTAACTCGCTTTCTTCAATGGAGTGAAACAACAGTACTTGATCACGTGCTCGACTTACTGCGACATTAAAGCGTCTTTTAGCCTTTTCATCCGACATGGTCGCTATGCGGGTCTGGTCACTTCTTGCAGAAACCATTGTCAAGAAAATGATGTCTCGTTCGTCACCTTGAAAATCATAAGCGTCTCCACAGACAATATTCCGTTTTTCAATCTCCTCTGCATCAAGGCGTTTTATAAGCAGCTTCTCTATATATTTGGCTTGTTCAGAAGAATGAAGCAAACTAATGATTCCGAAAGACTTGCCTGCATAAGCGGGGTCATTACAACATTCTTCGACGGAGGCAGCAACAGCTTCGGCCTCTTTGAGATTAACTTTATTGCCTTTTTCCTGGTATGCCCCCGGAACATAATTTCTTTTAAGCACCGGGGTCAAACGATCCCTACCGAATTGGCGCAGCGGGATCAAGGGTTGATCCTGGTAACAAAGACGATTCGAAAAGGCTATAATTTCAGGCATACAACGGAAATGCTCCCGAAGACGCACTTGATTCCCGAATCTGACCTCAGAGATGCTGAAAAGGCTCTCTGTTGCTCCAAAAATTTCCCAATTGTTTATGTCGCGTAAATAGAATTGCTGAAGTTGATGTACCTCACCTTGGTCAACACCCACGTTTTCCGGCCTGATTTGCTGGTCATCGCCTACGACCACAATCTGCTTGGCTATAAAAGATAAAAACAGTGCTTCAGGTCCAGATTGGCTTGCTTCATCGATAATGGCTACATCGAAAATGCCAGGATGAACATCTACTGTATCAAGGACCTTGTATAGTGGCATAACCCAAGCGGGGATGGCTCCTCTGCACTCCTCAAGACGCTCTTTTGCCAACCGACGATTTCTCTCGACATATTTGCCAGTACCTTTGCCAACTCGATCTATAGCCTTACGCCAAGCCATAAGACTTTGAAAATTGCTTTCTGTCATGGATTCCATACAGCTTTTCCATGCCTTTTCCGCCGCCAATCTTGTCAGTGCATGACTTGCATCCTGTCTAGCCTTCTCTACTTTTTGTGTAAGCGAATCTTCGAGTGATGGATCCGCCATTTGAGATAACCACCTGTCCGCACAAAGCCACTGCCAGGCATCATTTAATTTGTACAAACGATGGTCCCATTTTTCGTCCTTATACGATGCCTCCATCGACTTGAGCAATTTTGGCAGGGCTTTTGCCATCTCGGATCGGAGTTGATCTCTTTCTTGGCAAGCATGTCGGCACTCCCATAATTGTTCCAACTGCTTATAAACACGTGCATAATTGTCTATATTGCGGTCCCTGATAGCGGCTCTAATATGATAGTTCTCTGGTGCCGTATGTGTTTTATAACAAAACTCATTTACTACAAATTCAGCTTCATCTATTTCAGAGCGCACTTCCTGAAGTTTACGCTGGGCTAAAATCGCTTCTACCATGTCGCGGAGATTTCTGACTGACTCTACATCATTCCAAACCTTCGGTCTGCTCCTGTCGTATTTTTCCATTCTCCTTTCAAGTGCTTCTGCCCTATCTCCAATTGCTATAATTTCATCAAGCCTGGCCTGAAATTGCTTATATTTTGCAATAATCTGATTTAAAGGATATTGACTGATATCCAAAGTATTTAAGGGTGCCCATTGCTCTTCCAATTTCTTGATCGCGTCTTGAAGTTGAAGCCATTTTATGAATTTGCTCAAGGATTCAATTGAGCCACAAGTTTGGCCATCAATTGTTACCTCTCGCAGCAAATATAAGCTCTGCTTCACAACAGCAGGTCGGAAACACCAGAAGCCTCGCCTCCCCCCTTGTTCGAAATGCTCCTTGAGTTGTTTAGCTTCTCGAAGCATCACTCTGTATGGCCTGCCTCCCAGTCCTGCCACTTCAAGATCCTCCACACCTGCGGCCTGCTTTTCAATATAATCCAAAAGATCTCCAGAGGCCTCTTGTAGAGACTTATAAGATTGCATATTACCATTAAGTATTTCTTTAGCGATTCGATTATCCAAATCAGAAGCTGTATTCTTCACCGCCAAAAGATGCTGTAAAAATTCGTCTAGGTTATCAAGCAAATCCGATAAGTCAGCAGTTTCCATATTCAAGAAGGCATTATGCGCCGGATGGTCCAGATAATGTTTTCTTTCTTCAAAATACTTTTCAGCTTCTTTCTCATCCCTAACAAAAGTTTTAAAATCCTCTATGGAAGGAATTTCACTTAATGACACCAAGTAGGGGCGGGAACGCGTTTCTTGCGTAGGATCGATTTGGCGTAGTAATTTTAAAAATCGGATAGCGACATCTTTTTTGATTGGACATTCAGGCGGGAGACTGTTAATAAGATCAACAGATTCAGGCAGTTCATCTTTGAACCAACAGAAAGTCTCGGAATCCTTGCGCACTTGTTCAGCAATCTCTCCAAGTGTTCCTCCATACCCTCCAAATATATTGGAATGGCTAAAAGTCTCTCGCTCCCTGACTGCACATAAAGTTTCAAAGGCTTTAGCCTTTGTTTCTCTCGCACGGGACAATTTATCTTGGAGTTCTTGAATCCGGACCTCGGATTCACGGAGAGACCAATTCGTATGGCGGTTAGCAACCTCATTGACGGAACGTCTAAGCTCCTGCTTTTCGTCAGGACCCTCCCCCAAAACCATGACACATAGATCCGCTATTTCCGAAGGAAGCTTATCTTTAAGCACACGTAGAGCCGGAGCTTTTTGGCTAGTTACCAATATTCGCTCCCCTGTAGCGAGCAGGTGGCAAATAAGGTTAGCGATTGTCTGAGATTTTCCGGTACCCGGTGGTCCTTGAACAAGAACCCCAACCTGGCGGGTAAGTCGGTTCAAAATATCTCTTTGTTCATCATTATAGGGCAATGGAAAATAGATTTCATGATCCATATCATGGCGGGATTGAGCTTTTTCTTGCTTTTTCACGAAGACTTCTTTATCAACCCCCAGTTCACCAACAACTTTACGTACGCCAGCCGGCATTTCCTCGTCTTCCATGTCTTGAAGCTGTTTTATAATACCTTGGCAGACTGAGATAAGATTTCTGGAAGTTCTGCGTCTTACAATTAGAGCAGGAGCAAATGCCACGGTTGGCTTTTGCGCGGGCTTGCCATTCACTCGGGCCAGTCTGTCGATAAAAGCCCCTTCAGAATCTAGACCTTGGACATATGCTTTAAGAAGTGTCTTTGCTTGAGTGTGAAAAATATTTTCACCGAGAAAACCTCTCCTGGCCTCAACATCCTCTTGAATATCGTGGGGAGGGCGATCATGGACTGTTAGCATATCATTTTCTAGCTGAACCTCAGGGAAACTTCCAGTCGATTTTACGGCAACAATTGCTCTGACAAAATCAAAATCCACTGTCACAGGGAGCACTAACAAATGGCGCTTTACGTTACCGCCAGAAGGAGTGTTCCAATGCAGGCAACCTACCCCAAGAAGAAACTCGTACTGATCTCCTACGGATAATTGGGTTCTATGCATCACGAAAAGTTCGTTATAACATTCTTGAACCCTTGCTTTGCGTCTATCTATTTCTGCCCATGGCCACCATTCTTCTTGAATATAATCATCCCAAGTCGCTTGTATCTCTGGGTAGTCCCTTAATTCATGGAACTGCGGTTCGCTATCAGTAACATCTTCACTCCAATTTGGATTAATGATCTTTGGCAATAATTCTGGCATCTCATTTGATGAATCCCGCCATTTCGGTACATCGACCCATGGTTTTAATTCCTCTTCTACAGGTGGCGGATCCTGGCGCTCAGGGCGTTCCACTGTCAGCCAATTCTCGACAACCAATTCTCCTTCAGTCTCATCTGAATTCGCCCACGCAAAAAAACTGCACTCTGGCTCATTCGGTATTTGATCAAGCCAGAAGGTTTTGGTGTAAGAATCGAGAGACTCAACTGGGCGCCGGGTAAGCGTTGCAAATTCACGAATAAAATTAAAAAGTTGAGTTGATTTTGCTTTCCTTGATTCTACATCAGTACCGGGCAATTAAATACCTCCATTAACTAAAATCAAATCCTTGGAACCATTAAGCCTTAAGCGTCGGCAATGGGATAGCCTTCACTGTTGACCTCTCAAATACGATCTCATCGTTGGCCCTCCCAAATTCAGCGAGGTGGACATTTTTATTGCAATCACTCAAAATAACTCGCATTTTTGGTTTTTTTTCCTTTAGAGCAATGCCTACCCGCCCACTTTCAGCTCTAACCCAAGGCAGAGAATCAAGATGGAGCGTTGAAAGCTTAGCAATTTTTTTTGCCCATTGTTCATAACTTTGCATCCAGTTCATCATTTCTCGCCGAGCTTCTTCCTGACACACTCTCCAGGCGCTGTGTTTAGCCTCTTTAAAAGCCTTCTCAAAATTTCCGGCACGAATGGCTATTGCAAAGAGCTTAGAAAGCTCAAGCAGTGCCTCTCGTCGGGCTTCATGCTCATAGATAGGAATTGATCGTAAATTTCGCACATTAACTCCGCAATCCCAAGTTAGCCATATGATAAGTCCAAGCAGAGGAGCCATGTCATTTTCTGGATCTTCCTTAAATAACTGAGCAGTCATCCCAAAAAGGTTTTTCTTGTCACCAAATAAAGCTTTGAGGGATGCCTCCAGTAACTTCTTTCGTTCCTTAAAAGGGACAAGGGTATCTTCTCCAATTACATGTTGAAGCTTAAGATCGTTAGCCCGTACCTCTCGTAATACTGCAAGAATGGCAAGTAATTGATCAACAACCTTGATGACTTGGGGAGTATCGGCTTCTACATCATTCAACCGCCTGCACATACGATTCACCAACGTTCCGATTTTACCGTGACATATCTTCAAAAGACTGTCTTTTTTATTTTCGGAAGCATAAGAAAGGGAACTCTCGTCTTCCTGACCAATCTGCTCTTCTTCGCTCAGGCCTTGGTCCCCGATCTTTTCAGCCGCATTGTTAAGTCCAACTCCCAGATTATAAATGAGCGCATCAATCACGAAGGCTAAGTCACTATGGTGTAGTTCCCTTCTTCGGCGTTGTTGATGCTTGGTCTCCTTTATCGAAACCGACAATGGCCCAATAGATGCCTCTTCCTTCGTCTTAGACTGATCAGGCGCTACCTTTTTTGTGCCTTTGGTTTCGGCTTCTTCTTTGTTGGGGTTATCAAAAATAAGCTCGGAGGTAATTCGAAACAGAGTTTGGAAGTCAGGGCTATCAGTGTCAAGACTGTCCAGAGCATCCTGAAATTTTTGCTGGCGGCTTGTCACGGATAGTTTTGAAACGGCCACTGGGTTGTGAATGAATAAATGGTAGGTAGTTCCGTCGCTTAAAGTCAAAACTAATCGGGTGACGAACTCAGTCTTCTCCTCAACCTTTATAAGCAATCCATTTTTAAGTTCATATAGCGGGACATCATCTAAAAATTTTTGGTTCTCAAAAAACACGCAGCAGTTGGCAACGTCCTCCCGTGAAATTGAGCCGAAGGGAATCAAAATCCCTTCTTCAATAATCTCTGCAACCAATTGTCGTTTAGAGGATGTTGATGATGAGCCAGACTGTTCCGTGGTCTTTACATATAACCTCTCCATCTCGCTTGACTTAATTGCTGGTAAAGAGGGGATCTGAAGCAACTCAAGGGCCTCTGCCACTTTTCTTGCTTCTTTGCCACGATGAACAACTACGGCTTCAGCGTTGCGTTTATCAGAAGAACCAAGCCAGGCTGGAGAACTGGGATTGGCACTCCCCGTAAGTAGGACTGACTGTTCTCCAGGGGCATCAAAAAAAATTGCCTTTGCGTGCAGGTACCCTGGTTTTTGTTGACGTTGTTTCATAGATCCCTTAATCAGATCTGAGACCTCATGAAAACTGACTTCCGAAGGCAATCCTTCTTGCTTGCAGAGTCTTATATTCTCAGAGTGTGTATCCAAACCTATTGCAATTCTCAGTGGTTTTAGATCTTCATACAATCTTTTTATAAATTCACCTTCTTTGTCAAAAAAAGGCCCCAGTATGATTATGTTTTCCACTGTTTCCGGCAGATATACGCGCGTCTTCTCCCAAAGGCTTTCCCCCTCTGGAAAAGAACTCAAAAACAGCGTATCAGCTCCTTGCCCATCATTTCCCCGCAACCATGGGTGCCTTTCGATCCCAATACGAAGGATCGCGTTTACAAGTTTTGATGGCAAATAATCACGCTGAAAATTCGTCCACTCTTCCAGGGTCTTCCATGCTTCCTGGAAAAATCCCCGATGCTCACCTTTGAAACCTCTGTCAAGATCAATACGAGTCGTAAGTTCTCTGTTGTAGCCGAAACCACAAAGGGTGGTATTGTGACTTCCCACAAGAATACGGGCATTGTGCTCCCCGAGTAACATCAAGATCTTAGGATGGAAAGCTCTCTTGGCTTGCATAGGGGCCAAAACATAATTTCTTCCAGCGAGACGTGGCATCCGAGTAGAGTCTTGGAGGCTATAAGCCAGATCTCGGGAATCGACGAGCAGAACATTATAGCGACATCCGGAGGCGAGAAGACGACGTAACACAACATTTTCATAGAACGGCAAATAAGCCGTATATGTAGTCATGACTGAAGTTCGGAATTTACCCTGCTTGGTTGGTGCCGCGAGATTTTCGGTTTCTTTCCCTGCGATCTCATTTAAGAGATCAATGAAATCAGGCATAGGTCTCTTCTCTTAAAGTTTGACCAAGTGAAGTCAAGGTAGTACGGTTATTATCTTTTCTGGTAACAGCTCCAAGGTCTTCTAAGATTTGGACGCCCTGATTAAAACGAGGAGTGGTGTATGTAGGGGATGGCATCTCTTGGACTACTAAGCCGAAATCCGTTGGAATTATATGTAACGTGTCTTTGTTTTGGGAGCGCAGTTTGCGAAAGGCGACACGAAAGTGGGCCTCAATCCCCCAATAACCGGCCATCCAAGCTAACCAGTCATCGAGAGCCATCGAATTCCAATTTGAAAAGAATTTTTGCCGCATAGATTGAAGGTTCAAGGCATAGAGCCTGAAGAAATCCTCAGGGAAATGCAATGGTTCATATGCCCCTGCTTCCATCTCGTCTCTTGCGAATAAGGCAAGCAGAACTCGACTGGCATTGAATAGGATCGAGGAGTAATCTCCTGGATTTTCATCATCACATCCTTCCAGTGCCAGGCCTACGATTTGTATCTCGTGGTCCTTGTGGAGCCAATCCTGCAATTCCGGCAGTGACTTTCGGGCATGTTCAACTGCAGAGGCGAAACTTTGACCCCCAAACGATTTAGTTGCATCTTTTACAACAGGTTGAGCAGAAAACCATTTTATGAAGTCCTCGGTTGACCAGAGAGGTTTCGAAGATTCTTCAATCATCCGCAGTGCAACCCAAAAAATGGATTGAACTGCAGCCGATAATAGTTCATGCTTTTGATAAACTCGCCATTGTCTGCGCGTGAATTCCAGGCCAGGTGGCAGAGGCCATACTGAGCCGTCTGGCAGTGAATTGGTATAGACACAAGCTCTATAGACATCCTGATTGAAGTAGGCTTCTGGGTTTTCATTATCAATGACTGCCTGTATCAAATGTAAAATTAACCCCAGAGTACTACGACGCTGGCGACCAGCTTCATCGTCGAAGCCCTCGCGGGCAAAAAACAAGTCCAGTAAAGCACTGTGTTCATTCTCCGACTCTATAAGTTTGCAGGGACAAAACTTTACCAGTTCATCTAGCACACTTGCGGTAACCTTTCCGGATTTGACTGTTTCGATAAAAAGGTCACTGTTAACGAAAGATTCCATGGCTTCAGCAATGGGGATGCCAACTTCATTGGTATTGGCTACTCCTCGCCCCTGTCTTTTCATCAGCCCAAGGCTATCAAAAGTTCCGATATAATATTGCCTTAAACCGCCGAGCTGATTTTTAAAATAGCGTTGAGGATTATTTTCAAGCTCAGTAAACACCCCGAGATGCACTTCAGAATCATCATCTATACCTTGGACGATAGGACTTAAAGTGCTTGTTCCGATGAGTGCTCTAGCGTGAAGGGGATAATTGTTTTGTTTTGCCCGCAGACCATGACGGATTCCGATCATGGTGAACAAACAATCACTGCGGCGGATCCATTCCCTAAGAGTCTCGTATGTGTTTTCCGGAGAGGTTTTCTCAAAAGCGCGTACCATCCAAGGATAGAAGGAGTAATAACGTGCCCGGTCTGTCACATTAGTAATGCCAGGCAGCAATTGACCATATATACTGATAGCCGGAGCCTGAATGCCTAAAGGATCTAGGCCCTTGGAATGATATGGTTTTTTGAGCCATGAAGTGAAATATCGCATCGCCACCGATGAGTTAAAATCCAGGGTTGAATTTGGTAGGTTGAGGAAAAACTCCAACTTCCTCTATATGTTCTTGAAAGTATATTGTCAATATTGCAGGCCATATGCAATGATTTTTTCCTTTTCCTTTACCGGAAGTTTTGTATACAGACTTCTTCAAATTGTTAAAATAGCATGTCGAATCGGTAATGGCAAACCTTCTGTTGGCGCCGGGTCAGGCCGGTCCGCTGTTAAAATTGGAC
>Ga0182239_1000714_pt1 | contig 11753 bp, 10 predicted proteins | sample hydfrate6_PW_210_FD_132456 | JGI IMG/M metagenome (GOLD analysis project Ga0182239, IMG submission 132456) | Subsurface microbial communities from deep shales in Texas, USA - hydraulic fracturing test 6_PW_210 | ecosystem: Environmental > Aquatic > Deep subsurface > Shale gas/oil reservoir >...
AGGCCGAGTTTTTGAAATTTCGGCGAAGGCATCGGCTGAATCCGCAAAAAGGCTCAGGAGCGAAAAAACCCGCCCCCGGCCGCAGGGCTTTCCTTCCTGACACCCCCGCCCCCGTCTGCGAAAATCCGGGACAAGGGTCGGTTGTTGGTTTTGTCAGGAATGCAAAAACGTGATATAAGGGACGGTATTTAAGGAGACGGCCATGTATTCTTTGATTGATCTGGATATCCCGGAACTGGGGTATACCCGTTTTATTTCGTCCTGGCTTTATTCGGGACCGGACATGACCTTTCTGGTGGATGTGGGCCCGGCGTGCACCGCGGATGTGCTTTTGGAGACCCTGGAGCGCAAAGGCATTGAAAAGCTTGACTGGATTCTTTTGACCCATATTCACCTGGATCATGCCGGCGGGATCGGGCATGTGGCGCGCCGGTTTCCGGAAGCGCGCATCGTGTGCCATCCAAAGGCGGCAGACCACATCATTGATCCCTCCCGGCTGTGGGCGGGCACAAAAAAGGTCCTGGGAAACATCGCAGATGTTTACGGGCCCATGCTGCCGGTGGACCAATCGCGTATCCTGACCCCGGAAGATATGGACCCGGATGCCGGCATCGGCATTATTGACACCCCGGGTCATGCCGCCCATCACCAGAGCTACGTGTTTGAAGACCGGCTTTTTATCGGCGAACTGTTCGGGGTGTTCCACGAGCTTGGCGGGGAGATCTATCTGCGGCCGGCCACCCCGCCCAAATTTATTTATGAGCAGTTTGCCGCATCCCTTGACCGGGTGGCGCCGGCTGCGGACCGCAAGGTCTGTTTTGCCCATTACGGGATTTACCCGGACGGGAAAAAAGTACTGGACCTGGCCAAAAACCAGCTGTCTTTGTGGCTGGAAGTGGCGGGGGCTCACGTGGAGAATCCCCGTGTGGAAGCCATTGTTGAGGATCTGAAAAAACAGGACCCGGTATTTGCCCGAATCGATGATTTGCCGCAGGCTTACCGGGACCGGGAGTACTATTACGTGGGCAACACCATCCGCGGCATGCTTGATTATTTTCGGAGAGCCTGAGGGTGCGGGCGCGCAGAACCTGCTTGCTTTTGATAATTATTTATAATAGTTAGAATTTATGCTGAAAAAGAAAAATTTGTTCACAACCATGACCCCGGTTCTGGTCTATGGCCGGCCCCTTCTGGTGTTTTCCGGGATGATGTGCGCGGTGGCGGTGATGCTAAACCGCAGCCCAAACGTGTTTCTGGCCGGAACCCTTCTTTTTTTCGCCGCCATGGTCTTTGACCTGATGGACGGGTGGTTTTCGGCCCGGTTCGGCCCGGAGATCTCCTTTGCCGAACTGGCCGACAAGATCATGGACCGGGTGGTGTATTCCATTATATTTCCCCTGGTGGCAGTGGGCAGCATGTGGCGCCTGCATTACCTGATCCCCGATCACAGCCGCCTGGAGCTGGTGCATGCGGTGTTTGTGCTCATGCTGTGCGTAACCGTGCTGATCCGGGACAATTTTGCCCATTTCATGCGCGGATTTGCCATCCGACAGGCCCGGGAGCCGGAACTGCGGGAACTGACCCGCCTGCGAACCGCCGTGGCGGCGCCCCTGGGGTTTCTGCTCTATGTCCATGCCTTCTACATACCGGTGGGGGATGATGTCGGGTTTTTGTATGCAGGGCTGAGCTGGCTGGGCGGTCTTTCCGTGCGCAATCTTTTTGTCATTGAAATCGTGTTTCTGGTGATCAATTTTGGCTCCATTGCCTTTTACTGCCGGAAATACGGGACCTACTGCCTGGATGCGCTCTGCGTGGAGGATATGGCGCTTCGCCGCCGGATTCTGGCGGCTTTTCCCAATGCTCTGACCGTGATGAACGCCATGATGGGGCTTCTGGCGGTTTTTTTTGCCTACCAGAGCAAGATGACCGAAGCCTACCTGCTTTTGATCGGGGCGGCGGTATTTGACAAACTCGACGGGGCCATGGCCAGAAGGCTGGGGCTGACCGAGCCTCTTCCGGGGGCAGCGCCCAAGCATATCACCTTCGGCGGGATCATGGATGACGTGGCAGACGCGGTGAGCTTCTGCATTGCCCCGGCCTGGATTTTTTATGTGTGTCTTTCAAATCATCCGGCCCCGGAAATCCGGGACCTGCCCGTATACATTCCCGCCCTGGTTTACGCATTTTGCGGGTTTGTGCGGCTGGCGTATTTTACCCTGGACCGTTTCCCCGTGCCCGGGTTTTTCAAGGGGCTGCCCACCCCGGCGGCCGCCCTGTTCGTGACCGCGCCGTTGATTGTTCTGGCGCAGACAAATTCGCCTGCTTCACAGTGGACAATGTTTTTGGGTTATTTCTGCATGGGACTGATGGTATTTACGGCTTTTCTAATGAACCTGTATCCGGTGCGCTATATCCACATCGGCCGGTTCATGGACCGCAATCCCTGGTTTACCTGGACCAATCTGGTGCTGATGGTGGTGTTTGTGTTCACGCCGTATTTCGGTTACCTGGTTTTTTGCCAGATGATTTTATACCTGCTCTCCCCCCTGATCACCTGGCGGGTGGATCCGGATACCGCTGCAAAGGAGGCGGGGAAAAACAGTTGAAAAAAATGTACCGGCCGGCAGCAGACCGCCGGCCGGCCGGAGCATTATTCATACGGCGTATAGATCCGTGATCCGCCCTGCTGAGGCTGTTGCTTCTGTTGCTGTTGTTCTTGCTGCTGCATCTGCTTTAGGCGGTCAATGGTTTGATCCAAAGCTTTTTTCATGGCGCCGGGAAATTCATCCATGGCCTCCTGCAGACTGGTGGCAGACAGTTGGGACTGGATGGGCAGGGGACCTTCGGGGGTCATGAGCTGGGTGGAGCCGTAATAAATCCTGGAGCGGGAAGGGTCTTCAGAGCCGTCGGCTTTTACCGGGGTCATGCACCGGATCGATGCCACCTTCAGGTCGGTGACCGATTCTTCCCGGTATAGGTTGTCCTTGTCGACAGTAAAATCAATCTGTTGAGATTCTGCAGAATCCGGCATAAGGTACCTCCGTTATGTTTAAGATGTTTAAGCCTGAATTTACCTGGGTAAAATATGCATCCCCTGGCCGATGTCAACCTTCGAGATCCGGCCGGAGGCCGTCGGGATCCGCCCTGGCTGCAGCCGTGCTGGTGCTGATCGTGATTTATCTGACCGGCTGGTATAGCTACCTGTTGTTTCATAGTGTGGTGGAAACCTTTGCCATTCTGGTGTCTTTTTCCATCTTCCTGTTTGCCTGGAATACCCTGCCGTTTTCCCGTCAGCGCTACCTGGCGGTACTGGGCATTGCCTATTTGTTTGTGGGCGGACTGGACATGCTCCATATGCTGTCTTACAAGGGCATGGGGGTGATTGTCGCTGACGGGGCCGATCATGCCACCCAGGCATGGATTGCGGCCCGGTACATGGAGAGCATATCTCTTCTGGTGCTCCCGTTTTTGTTTCATCGCAAGGCCGATTACCGGGTGGCGTTTGCCGTCTACGGGGGGATTTTCCTGGTCCTGTTTTTATCTATTTTTGTTTTTCCTGTTTTTCCAAAATGTTATGTTCAAGGCGCAGGGCTGACCCCTTTTAAAGTCATCAGCGAATACATCATATGCGGGATTCTGATTGGTGCTGGTGCGGCGCTTTATCGCCGGCGCAAGGATGTGGATCCGGTAATGTTCGGATTTCTGATGGCGGCCCTGGCCGTGACCGTGGCCTCTGAGATTGCCTTTACCCAATATGTCAGCGTCTACGGGCCGGCCAATCAGATCGGGCATATGTTAAAGCTCATATCCTCTTATCTGATTTATCGCGGAATCGTGGCAAGGGGTCTGCTGTCGCCCTATCAAAGCATGTTCCGGGAACTGGACCAAAGCCGGAAGGAGCTGGAGCGTTATTCCCGGGCCCTTGAAACCCGCGTGGCAGAGCGTACCCGGGAACTGGAGCAAACCAACAGGGAGATGCGCCATTTGTCCGGGCAATTGGTCCATGCAGAGGAAAAAGAGCGCAGGCGCATTGCCCGGGATCTGCACGACAGCATCGGCCAGACCCTTAGCGCCATTAAGCTCACAGTGGAAAATGCCGCAGAAACCCTTGGTCAGCGCATGGATCGGCGTTATCTCAAGGAACTTGAAAAACTGGTGCCCATGGCCAGAACCGCAATTGACGAAGTGCGGCGGATTATCATGGATCTGCGGCCGCCGGTGCTGGAAAAGGGGATTTTGCAAACCATCGGCACGGTGTGCCGGGACTTTGAGCGCCTGCATCCGGATATCCGGGTGCAGACCGATTTGTCTGTAGCCGAAGACCAGGTGCCCGAGGAGGTAAAGGTTCCCGTATTCCGCCTGCTCCAGGAGGCATTGCACAATATTGACAAACACAGCAATGCCAGCAGCGTGGATGTGATTTTTTCCCTGGAAGCCGATCGTCTCCGGTTTGAAGTGGCAGACAACGGCAAAGGTTTTGATCCCCGGGCAGCCGAATCCGGTTATGGTCAAACAGGCTTTGGTCTTAAGGGCATGCGGGAACGCGCCGAACTCAGCGGCGCCGGGTTCCAAATCCAAAGCCGGCATGGCGGCGGCACCCGGGTGCAGGTTGACTGGCCGGCTGCTACGGGCCCGGAGGCGGCGGCAGCCGGGCGGTAATTACTTTATTGATTTTACTTAACACTTAATCACTTAAAACTTAACACTGCCTGTAAAAAAGACTTTTTACAGGAAAACACAAAAGGAGCTTTTGCGGAGATGAATGTTTTGCTTGAAACCAGCATGGGTGATATTGAAATCGCCCTTGACGCGGAAAACGCCCCAAAGACGGTGGAAAATTTTCTGGGCTATGTTAAAGACGGTTACTATGACCAGACCCTGTTTCACCGGGTGATCAACGGGTTTATGATCCAGGGCGGGGGCATGGACGTCAACATGAATGAAAAGCCCACCCGGACCCCGGTGGCCAACGAGGCGGACAACGGATTGAAAAACGAGGCTTATACCGTGGCCATGGCCCGCACTTCAGATCCGCACAGTGCCACAGCCCAGTTTTTTATCAATGTAAAGAACAACACTTTTCTCAATCATACGGCCAAAACTCCCCAGGGATGGGGGTATACCGTATTCGGCAAGGTGGCCAAAGGCCATCCGGTGGTCAATAAGATCAAGGCGGTAAAAACCGGATCAAAGGGGATGCATGCAGATGTGCCGGTTGAGCCGGTGATCATCCGCAGTGCAACGGTGGTATCAGAAGCCTCCTGATCAGAAGTCTCCTGAAAGATTTGCTGCAAACCGCTTACCACTCGATTTTTACAGCTATGACCGAAATTCCGAGGGCTGCGGCGGATGCCCCGCCAATTCCCCCGTGACCTGAATCATTGTCGGCTTCGGCAATCACCAGGGTGGCCACCAGGGCGGCTGTTCCCAGGATTCCGAAAACCGCATGGGTGTCGTGGGTGGAAACCCCTTCCGAGAGGTCGATGACATTGCCGTAGCCGGCAAAGCCGGTTGCGCACGTGGCCCCGGCAAGCCAGGCAGCTCCGTAGGATGCCGCCCTGTGAATTTCATGGGATGAATTGGACACGGCTGCAAGGGCGGTCAGGGCCAGGGTGCTGTATCCCAGGTATTTATGGGCGGTCATGGTGCTGAAAGAGGTGCTTTCCCGGATCGACTTGCTGTCCGGCGGATCTGTTGCATGGATGTTGCCGGAGGGTCTGGCTGCAAAAACAGGTGCAGGTTGGGTTTGCTCAAAAAAATCCGCATCCGGGAAAAGCATCTGCGCATCCGCCCGGCCGGAAACCGTTTGGGCCGATGCCGGGCCGGGCAATGCGCAGATCATCAAAACCATGAGCCATGCTGCGAAAACCAGATGTGCAAAGCCCCCTCTTGTTTTGTTCATGACATGGCCCTTTTCCCCTGTATTTTTATTCCACCCGGAAAAAGCTTTCCTCAAATTCGGGCCGGTCCTGGTATCTGGCCATAAAAAAGCCGGGCAGGGATTCGGCCTGTGCAAACAGATTGGGGTCTGCCTCAATACCGGCTTCATGCAGGGCCTCGACCACTTTTTTCGGCTCAGGCGGACATCCCTTGACTGCAATCATTTTTTGGATGTCCGGATGATCCTTGTTTTTCTTATACATGCACTGGCCCAGCAGGATCGTGGCCTTCATGCCCGGCGAGGGGTCCATGGCCTTGCCGGTGAGCACCTCCACGTTGTCCCAGGGCTCACCTTTCCATGCATAGCGGATGGCCGTGAGCACCAGGCCGTTTAATGCCGTGCAGTAGGTGCACATGGTGTCGTCAAATTTCCGGTAAAACAGGCCGTCAAGCCCCTGCTTGGCAAGGGGCACCGGGATTTCCCGGGAGCTTTCACTGCAGTAGTCAAAATCATACTCGTGGTAACGGGCCGCATCTTCGATTTTTTCCCCGACGATTTCCACGTCCGATAAATCCGCCGGCCGGCCGCGGTTGGCGGCCGCGTGTCTGAGATACGGCACCTGCGCCGGATCATGGCCCAGCAGGCGGGTGCCGGTTAGATCTGCTGACAACACATCGGCTGATGCCGCCAGCAGGTTGGTCCTGTGCATTTTGCCGTCAAAGCCCGGGCCCCGCTCCACTGTGTAAATGCCGTCGATTATGGTGAGCATGGGCGGCATTTTGTCTGCCAGCCGGGCAATGTGGAAATGCAGGTCTTTTTCAGGATCCGCATTGTGGCATTTTTTCCGTGAGGCAATGTCAATGGTGCCCTTGAGATTCTTTATGCCCAGGCTGACCATGGTTTGATTATGGGTCTTTAATGGCGGAATGTCCACCACAAAATCGCTGTTTAATATATCCGTGTTGAATTTGAGTTCAATGCCGTCGCCCAGGTCCACTTTTTCAAACGGGCGGTCCATGACATTGACGGTTTTGACACCGTATTTTTCCGTGAGTTTCTTGTATCCCAGGGTTTCAAAGGCATGGGCCGGTGTCTGCTTGTCCTTGGGGTCGGCCACAATGCCTTCGCCGATGGTAATATCGGTGATGCCGTGTTCGGCAAGCACGCGGACCACATCCTCGATGACCCGGGAGGTGGTGATCACCCCCCATTTGGGAAAATCGCAGACCTTGGTCCAGAATACAATATTGGGCTTGATAAAAACCTTTGCCCCGGAAGGCAGATGGTCCAGGCCGCCGCACATATCGATGGCGGCTTTTACGGATTCATAGGGTTTTTCGTATTTGACGATGGATACGCGGTGTTTTTTCATTTGTTTCAGCTCCTCTGGCTATTTGTTTTTGCCCTCGGTAAAACCGGGTTTGGAAAATGCGGGCTTTGGATAGGTGTAAAAGCCTGTTCCGGTTTTGGCTCCCAGTCGGCCGGAGTTTACGTAGGGTTTTAAAAATTCGGCGTTTTTTATATCCTGGGGATCGCCGCCGGCTTTTGCCCAGTAATCGGTAACCTTCCATACCGTGTCAATGCCAATGGAATCCATCATGCCAAAGGGGCCGATGTCCATTCCCATCACGCCCATCCAGGCACGGTCCACGTCCTCGGGGGCGGCCACTTCATTGGCCGCCAAACTCTGGGCGCTTTTGAGCAGTTCCATTAGCATGGCATTAAACACATACCCGTTGTTCTCCTTTTTTAGCACAATGGGGATGGTGCCGATTTTCCGGGCAAAGGCCTCGATGACAGACACGGTCTCTTTGGATGTGCCCGGATGGGGCATGACATCGACAATCTTGTTGTAGCGGATGTCATGGAAATGAAATGCCGCAAACCGGTCGGGCCGGCCCGTGGCTTCGGCAAACATGGAGGGCAGAAGCGACGAGGTGTTGGTGGTGAATATGGTTTGTTCCGGGCAGATTTCATTGAACCGGGCAAACACTTTGGCTTTGAGTTCGGGGTCCTCGGGCACGGATTCACTGATCAGATCGGCTTGTTTGCCGGCTTTTTCGGCATCGCGTTCCGGGCGGATCCGGGTGAGGGCCGCGTCGGCTTCCTCCTGGCTCAATTGCTGATTTTTGACAAAGATTCGGGCCAGCTTGCCCATGCGGTCCATGGCGGCATCCATCATTTCCTGGCTGATGTCATGCAGGATCACATCATATCCATGAGCAGCACACTGAAATCCGATCTGCTGGCCCATGGTGCCTGAACCGATAATCAGAACTGTTTTGATGTCTTCTGGCTTCAATTGGGTCTCCCTGGGTTTCATGTTGCCGGCAGGCAGGGCCGGCTTGTGAGATTTTAAGCGTTTGGTTGTTTCCCTGAGTCCGGCGGCATTTTTTCCACCCGGCACATCAGGGACTTGATGGGCACCGAACCGGTGACCGGGCACAAGGGCGCGTCGTTGGTGATCATGTTGATATTAATGCGTTTCCATCCGTCTTTGACCCCGTACCAAAACCCGTGGTGGGAATGGACCACCCGCGGGTCCATGTCCTCGAAATACCGGGCCCGGATTTCCACCCGTCCCCGGGGTGATATCAGATATACCCATTGCCCGTCCGCAATGTCAAGCCCGCGGGCGGTATCCGGATGGATCTGCAGTTCCGGGTCCGGGGCCCGTTTTTTCAAAGAGGTGATGTTTCTGTGGGATGAATGGTAATACACCAGCAGGCGGCCGCCTGTGGTCAGCACCAGGGGAAAGTCCCCGGTCAGATCCGGCCGGGAGACCGGGCTTTCATCCGGTTCCCGGAACACGGGAAGCGGAGAGATGCCCAGGTCTTTTAAATAATCGGCGCTAAGGGCCACCTTGCCCGTGGGCGTGCGGAATTTGCCCTTTTTCTCATAGCTTTTGTATTTAAACCCGTCAAAATGCCACTGTTTTTCCTTAAACTCCCGATATGTGGTGCCCATGGGTTCCAGCCGGTAGTCCAGGATCTGCTCGATGTTCTGGAAAAAGCCGGTCATGTCCAGTTTGCCGGCCAGGTCGATGAGCATCTGCTTTTCATCCCGGCATTCGGGGATCGGCTCCATGGCCTTGGGCTGGGCAAACACGTGGCTTTTCATCAAAAGATCCTCCACATCGTCGCGCTCGGTCCAGTGAGCCGGCGGCAGGATCACGTCTGCCAGGGCGGTGGTGGGCGTGTGGAAATAATCCACGGCAAAGAGAAAATCGAGTTTTTCATAAACCTCCCGCACGCGGTTGGAGTTGGGGTAGGCGCACACCGAGTTGTTGGCAAACAGACCCACCACTTTCACCGGGTAGGGCTTTTGCTCTTCAATGGCCGGCCACACGGTCTGGGGTGGTGACGGAATGGGAATGAAACCCATTAAGGGGAATTGGTCAACGCCGAGTTTCTTTTGCGCCTGGGCCTTTGGCAGGTTGAGAAACGGGTCGTGATCTGCGCCGTAGCAGGCGCGCTTGTGGGTGGGCGGCGGACAGCGCAGGTTGCCGCCGGCTACTTCCAGGTTGCCGGTGATGGCCGCCAAAATGGTCAACGAGCGGGTGAGGTCAAAAGCATCATTTGCCTGGCATACCCCGCCCATGCCCGGGCCCAGAGAAGCCGGCGCGTTTTGGGCATAGGCCGCGGCCGCATCCCGGATTTTTCCCGGATCCTCCCAGGTGATGGCAGCGGTTTTCTCGGGTGTGAAATCCGCCACATGGGCGCGCAGGGCTTCAAACCCGTCGGTCCAGTTTTCCACGAAATTTTTGTCATAAAGCTGGTTTTCAATAATAACCTGCATGAAGCAAAGGGCCAGGGCCACATCCGTGCCCGGCCGGATCTGGAGCCAGTAGTCGGCCTTTTTGGCCAGCCGGGTGCCGCGCGGGTCCACCACGATCAGCTTGGCCCCTTTTTTGAGCCCGTCGCGGATATCGTTCATGTAAAGCCCGGGCCAGGAGTTTTCCGGGTTATGGGCCCACAGCATCATGCACCGGCTGTTGGCATAATCCGGATCTGTGAGGCCAAAACCGCATGTGGCCGAACTGCCCATTACGATGGGGCCACCGCTCATGTTCGAGGGGGCCATGAAATTCGGGGACCCGAACTGCGTCAGAAACCGGTTCAAATACGGCGCCATGCCCCGGGTGGTGCCCGAGCCAAGCACAACGGATTCCGCGCCGAACTGCTCCTTTGCGTTGCTCATTTTGTCGGCGATAATCGACAGGGCATTGTCCCAGGAGGTCTCGGAAAACCCGCCATTGTTTTTCACCAGGGGCCGGGTGATACGTTCGTTGTGATATACGATTTCCGGGGCGGCCGCACCCTTGGGGCAAATGTAGCCGCGGCTGATGGGATGGTCCTTGTCGCCCTTGACACCGGTGAGCCGGCCGTCTTCAATGGTTAACACCACTCCGCAGCGGGAATGGCATTCAAAGCAGATGGTTTTTACGCTCTGTGTTGCTGCCATGGATTTGCTCCTTGTCTGTGAAAATCGCTCGGTTTAGATGTTTTCAAGCATCATTTTGGTGGCTTTCTTCATGTCGCGGTTGTACTGGTCAACCATGTTGCCGCGGACAAAAAAGTGCCGGAAATGTCTGGCGCCCTCAACCAGGGTGATCACCCGGTTGGCGGCGCGCAGCGGGTCCTGGGTTTGGATTGCCCCGGCATCGCAGGCCCGCTGGATTTCCTTTGTGAGAAAATGCTGAAAAGATTCGTAAAGCGTTTGGATTTTTTCGTGAATGCGCGGGTTTCTGAAGCTGACTGCGAGCATGGAAAAAGAGCTGGCAATATGGATTTTTTCATAATACTGGCGGCTCCAGATAATTTCGATAAGTTTTTCCAGGCGGTCGGCGGGCTCCAGGCCGCCTAACCGGATTGTTTTAAAAAGCCGGCCGTATTCATCGATGACGTAATCCACAAGCGCCAGGGTCAGGTTTTCCTTGCTGCCGAAATAATGGAGAATCAGGCTGGGATGGATCCGGATGCGGGCGGCCACCTTGGCGATGGAGGCGCCTTCAAGGCCCTGCTCCAGGATGGTTTGATAGAAGCTCTTGACGATTTCGGGCTTCCGGATTTCCGCATTCTGCCGCTGACGGCCCGTCGTGTCCGGATGTTTAGAAGACATCGGCAAGTCCCAAATACGTTGATGATAAGTATTCTTTTATGGGGTGCCGCCCCGGAAATCTGAAATAAGGTTATTCCCCCGCCCCGGAGGACGGGGGAATAACCTTTGGAGGGGGGCTTGAGAATAATTAACTGAACAGTTGGTTAATTAATAGTCCATTATTCAAATTTCTGTCAAGATAAAAATGTTTCAGAAATTGATGGTTTCGCAAAAAGCTTTTTACCGCGGCCGCTGTTATTGAAGGAAGAAAGTCCTGCGGTCGGCGTCAGCTTTTTCGCTCCTGATCGTTTTTGCGGATTCATCAAATGCCTTTGCTTAAAATTTACCAATTCACCCTGTCTTCCTCAAACAGTTTGAAATTTTCACGCAAAAACCCTCAATGTCGCTTCAAAAGCCGACCCCGCCCTTGGACTTCCTTGGAAGCGTTTCCCCCGGGCCGCCGCCCGGGACCGAACACTGCAAATAACTTTTTGCCCCATGTTTAAAAGCTTTGATTTTATTTTTTTGAACATTGAACATTGAACATTGAACCTTGAACCTTGAACCTTGAACAAAGTTGTTTAGAAGGGTTTTTGCCGGGCCAGCCCACGGGACCGGGCTTGAAAATAACGCTTTTTAAGACTTGAATGTGTTGCTTCCGACTCCCTTGGTGTGAAACTTTGCACACAGTCGGCCATGATGCCGGCCCGGGGGTGGTTTGCGAGTCGCATTGAGCGCGCAAGCGGTCAGCAGGGAGCAAACCGCCACCGGG
>Ga0182239_1000715_pt1 | contig 11743 bp, 8 predicted proteins | sample hydfrate6_PW_210_FD_132456 | JGI IMG/M metagenome (GOLD analysis project Ga0182239, IMG submission 132456) | Subsurface microbial communities from deep shales in Texas, USA - hydraulic fracturing test 6_PW_210 | ecosystem: Environmental > Aquatic > Deep subsurface > Shale gas/oil reservoir >...
AAACCCTCCGGGATTTCCAATTTTGCCGCATCTACTGCGTCAGATGCAGTCTCGCATAGTCCACTATAGCTTGCCTGCATCTTCCTTGTATCTGCGGCAAACTTGAAAATCGCTCAATTTAGGATTTTTATATTTTTTATTTGACCTTGGCCCGCTGGATTGGTATACAGGTTAGGTTAAAATTTACGTGGGGATGTAGCTCAGCCGGGAGAGCGCGGCGTTCGCAACGCCGAGGTCAGGGGTTCGATCCCCCTCATCTCCACCAACTCCGATATCCCGTAATGATGCCTGCCTGCAGAGATCCCTTTTGCACGAAATATCGGGTTCGGCGGGATCCCGGCTGCGGTGTGATGCATGCGGAAACAAGGCGTAAAGGACGGCTCAATGGCCAGGTTTGCAGAATGCGAGCGCAACACCCGCGAAACACGGATTACCGCCAGTCTCGATATTGACGGCACCGGAAGCTGTCAGATCGCCACCGAGATTCCCTTCTTTGATCACATGCTTACGCTGTTTGCAGTCCACGGGCTTTTTGACTTCCAGATTCAGGCCCGGGGCGATATTGACGTGGACTTCCACCATACGGTCGAGGACACCGGGATCGTGCTGGGTGATTTGATCAGCCGGGCCACGGGGGACAAAAAGGGAATCGTCCGCTACGGCTATGCCGTTACCCCCATGGATGACGCTATTGCCGAAGTGGCGCTGGATTTGTCCGGACGTCCGTACCTGGTATACGATCTGCCGGCCACGCTTCAGCCGGCACAGGGGTTCAATGCCCACCTGGCCCGGGAGTTTTTTCGGGCTGTTGTCAATAGCGGGGGCATAAACCTGCATATTCGGGTGCGTTACGGTGAAAATGATCACCATGTCACCGAAGCCGTATTCAAATCTTTTGCCCGGGCGCTGGACCAGGCAACTTCCCTTGACAGCCGGATTGCCGGAGTGCAGTCCAGCAAGGGGACTTTATAGGCAGGCTTCAAAGTAACTTCGCTCAAGGTTCAAAGTTCAAGGTTCAAAAAATAAAATCAAAGTTTTTAAGCATGCGGCAAAAAGTTATTTGCAGTGCTCGGTCCCGGGCGAGGCCCGGGGGGAATACTACCAAGGAAACTCCTTTTTCGCGCCGCCGATCAGCCAAGGTGCTTACGAATATCCTTTGTTGCAAAAATACCGCCCTGGCGGAATAAGCAGCTTTTTACGAAACCATCAGCTATTAAGCAGCAAAGTGCAACGTGAAATATAAATAAATGATTGTTATTCCGGCCATTGATATAAAGGGCGGCAAGTGCGTCCGCCTGCTCCAGGGAGAGATGAACCGGGAAACCGTGTTTTCAGATGACCCGGCATCCATGGCTGAAAAGTGGATCCGGGCAGGCGCTGAACTGATCCACGTGGTGGATCTCGACGGTGCCGTGGAAAAGCGCCCCCGGAACCTGGAGGCGATCGGCCGGATCGTGGCGGCCGCGGGCGCGGTGCCCGTGCAGGTCGGCGGCGGCATCCGGGACGCGGAAACTCTCGACATGTACCTGGACCGCGGGGTTGCGCGTGCGGTTATCGGCAGCGTGGCCATATACGATCCGGACATGGTCAAGGCCGCCTGTAAAAAATATCCCGGCCGGATCGTGCTGGCCATTGATGCCAGAGACGGCCGGGTGGCAATTGAGGGATGGACGCAGACCACGGAAATGTCTGCCGCGGATCTGGCCCGGCAGTTTGAGGACTCCGGGGTGGCGGCCATCAACTTTACCGATATTGAACGCGACGGCATGCAGACCGGCCCCAATATTTCCGCGATCCGGGAATTTGCCAGGGCTATTAACATTCCGGTGGTGGCCTCGGGCGGCGTGTCGAGCCTGGCGGATATCAAGCGGCTGGTCGATCTGGAGCCCGACGGCGTGGTCGGCGTGATTACGGGTCGGGCGATTTACGACGGCTCCCTGGATTTATCGTCGGCGGTCGCGTTTTTGCAGAAGGAAAAATCTGAATAAAGATTCAATGAGTTGACAATTGCGGTCAAGCTCTTATTTTTATTCAAATTTGGTAAGAAATGGATATCCTTTGAGCAAATCCGGTTTTTTCCTGCCCGAATTTTTCAATTATACAAAAGCCGATAACAAGGGGAGTGCGCGGGTTGGCCTTGCATATATCCGATGACAAGCTTTCCGAAATCCGGAATGCCGCAGATATCGTGGATATGGTTTCCGCCCGGGTGTTTTTGAAAAAGGCGGGCAAGGATTTCGTGGGATTGTGCCCGTTTCACGCGGAAAAGACCCCTTCTTTTACAGTCAGCGCGGGTAAGCAGATTTTTCATTGTTTCGGGTGCGGGGCCGGCGGGGATATTTTCAATTTCCTGATGAAATATGACGGGATCAGCTTTCCGGAAGCCGTGCAGGCCGTGGCCCGTCAATACGGCATTGCCATGCCGGAAAAGGACATGTCCCCGCAGCAGAAAAAGCAGGTCTCCGAGCGCGAACACCTGCTTGCCTTAAATCGCAGGGTGATGGCGTTTTACAGGGATATGCTGCTCAAGGACCCGAAGGGCGCTGCGGCCCGGCAGTATTTAAAGCAGCGGAAAATGAACCGCGAGATGATCGAGCAGTTCAGCCTGGGCTTTGCACCGCCGGGTTGGGACAACCTGATCCGGTTTCTGCGCAAATACAGGGTTCCCCTGGAAATGGCGGAAAAAGCCGGTCTGATTGTTCCCAAAAAGCAGCGGGGATATTACGACCGCTTCAGAAACCGCATCATCTTTCCCATCGTGGATGTTACCGGCCAGGTGGTGGCATTCGGCGGCCGGGTCATGGATGATGCCAAGCCCAAGTACCTGAATTCACCGGAAACACCGGTATATCACAAGGGGCGCACCCTATACGGCATCCATGCAGCCCGGGAAAAATGCCGCAGCCAGGGGTGTGTTTTCATTGTTGAGGGATATTTTGATTTGCTCGCCATGCACCAGCATGGATTGAAAAATTCCGTGGCCACGCTTGGCACGGCTCTGACCCGCGATCATATCCGCAGGCTCAGCCGGGCCGTGGGTTCCGGGGATAAAAAGGCGTATCTGGTGTTTGATTCTGATGAGGCCGGGATTAACGCGGCAAAACGGACCATCGGCGCTTTTCTGGAGGAATCCATGGAAGCCGCGGTGGTATTGCTTCCGAAAGGCTATGATCCGGATTCCTATCTGTTTGAACAAGGTCCCGGGGCCTTTGACAAGCTGGCCCAATCCGCGCCGAGCCTGTTTGCATTCCTGATTGACAGTGCCATTGCCGCCCACGGTCTGACAGTGGAAGGAAAGGTCCGGATCATCGGGGAAATTGCGCCGGTATTGGCCGAAATCGCGGATTCAGTGGCCCGATCGCTTTATGTCCGCCACCTGGCTGAAAGCATCGGTGTGGATGAGGCCGCAGTGCTGGAAAAAGTGCGGGAAAACCGGATGAAGGCTTCGGCCCGTTCCGAGCGTGCTCCGAAGACTTCGGGTTCGGGCGGGGATGCACCGCAGCGTGCGGATGCGCAAAAGATCCCGGAGGACCGCCTGGAAAAGCAGGTGGTGGCCATGATGATTCAGAATCCGGAAGTCCTCCCCGAAATCCGGGAGCGTGGGATCCTGGCGTATTTCGAGGATGCGCAGCTGCGCGAGCTTGCCGAATGGATCTGCCGGGTGATGGACCGGGAGGCCGGCACGGCATCCGATCTGTTTAATTCGGTTGAGGATGAAAAACATCGGCAACTGCTTGCCTCGCTGATGATGGAGGATGTCTGCTGGGCGCAGGACAGCTGCTCTCTGCTGCTTTCTCAGTTCATCCAGTGCAGGCAGCGCAAGCAGACGGATTTGCTTCAGCAGATCCGGGCGGCTGAAAAGAGCAATGATCAAGAGTTGCTCATAAAGCTGCTGAGCAAAAAACAAAAACAGGCGGTCGAGCGGGGATAGCCGCGCCGAGTTGCCGATCTGTTAAATGATTATAATATCAGGAGGCTTGCGTTTATGGCGAAACAATCCGCAACAAACGGGGATGAAGCCAAAAAGGTGCAAAAGGAAAAATTCAATGAGCTGATTTCCAAGGGAAAGGAGCAGGGCTACCTTACCTATGACCAGATCAGTGAAGTACTGCCCGAAGAAATGATGTCCCCGGAGCAGATCGACGAAACGCTGATGTGGTTTGACGATATGGACATTGAGGTGGTTGAGAAAAAGAAGCAGCAGGTTTCCACGGACGCCAAAAAGGACGATGATGGGCTGGGTGAAACCGCGGAAATCGATGAGTCCGCCAACTTCCGGTCGGTCAATGACCCGGTCAAGATGTATCTGCGGGAAATGGGCATGGTCACCCTGCTTTCGCGCGAAGGCGAAATCGAGATCGCCAAGAAGATCGAGGCCGGCGAGCAGGACGTGTTAAAGGCCATGATGGAAACCACCCTGGGTGTTGACAGTATCATCAACCTCGGCGACCAGATTTCGGCCGGCACGCTTCGCCCCAAGCACGTACTGCGAGACATCGACGAGGGTGATACCATCGTGGACGAATCGCTCCAGATCGAAAAATTCCTCGAAACCATTGATACCATTAAAAGCATTGATGCGGAAAATCATCAACTGCGGGAGCGCCTGTTTAATGAATCCATGGACGCCGATGAACAGCGGCGCGTGACCCGCTCCATCCGGAGGCGGAACCGCAAGATTTTTGACCTGTTCAAGGAATGGCGCCTGGAAAGTGATGTCATCGAGGAGATCGAGCGCAAGATTGCCGAGCAGGTGGAATGGTTTGACACCACCCACAAAGTGTTCTGCGAATGCGCGGCCGCCTTTAACGCGCCGGTTTCCGAGGTGCGCGAACGCCTGGAAACTGATAACGGCTTTATCGAGTGGGGATGCACCTGCTCGGCGGGCTACAAACCGGGAGAGGTCGAGCGTCTCTACGAGGACTTAAAGAAGCTTCACACCCAGATCGAGATCCGCGAACGCGAGATCAAGGCTTCGGCCCGCAGCTTAAAGCGCATCATGGCCAGAATTGAAGAAGGTCACCAGCGGGCCAAGGACGCCAAGGGCGAGCTGGTGCAGGCCAACCTGCGCCTGGTGGTCAGTATTGCCAAAAAATACACCAACCGCGGTCTGCAGTTTCTGGATCTCATCCAGGAGGGCAACATCGGACTGATGAAGGCTGTGGACAAGTTCGAGTACCGGCGCGGTTACAAGTTTTCCACGTATGCGACCTGGTGGATCCGCCAGGCCATCACCCGGGCCATTGCAGACCAGGCGCGCACCATCCGGATTCCGGTGCATATGATCGAGACGATCAACAAATTGATCCGCACGTCGCGCTATCTTGTCCAGGAAATCGGCCGGGAGCCCACCCCCGAGGAGATCGCCGAGAAAATGGAGGTCCCCATCGACAAGGTGCGCAAGGTCTTGCGCATCGCCCGGGAGCCCATTTCCCTGGAAACCCCGATCGGCGAAGAGGACGACAGCCACCTGGGTGATTTCATTGAGGACAAGACGTTTATGTCGCCCTCTGAGGCGGCCATTAACCTCAATCTTTCCGAACAGACCCGCAAGGTGCTGGCAACTCTGACCCCGCGCGAGGAAAAAGTGCTGCGCATGCGGTTTGGTATCGGCGAGAAATCCGATCACACGCTGGAAGAGGTGGGCAACGATTTTGATGTTACCCGGGAGCGCATCCGCCAGATCGAGGCAAAGGCGCTTCGCAAGCTGCGGCACCCCACCCGGAGCCGCAAGCTCAAGTATTTTTCGGAATCCTCATAACAAGCCGGGTGCCGTTGAATATGGCCTTGACAAAAAACAGGCGAGCCGTTAGTAGTACCCGAACGAAAACCGTCTTTTTCGCCAATATCTGTGTCAGGCTCAAATTTTAATCCTCAGAATACTTTGAGTATGCCTGCGGTTAAAATTTTCGCCTTCCTTGATCTTGACGAAAAATCCTGGTTTTCGTTCGGGTACTAGGTAAACAAAACGTTTTGGAAACTTTACGGGGTATCGGATCACAGCTTACATTGCGGGCCCATAGCTCAGTTGGAAGAGCCACCGGCTCATAACCGGTCGGTCCCAGGTTCGAATCCTGGTGGGCCCATATAAAAAGATCGGAAAAGATGACATACCGGTATCGAAAAAATAAGCAAAAAAAGGCGTGGGCGGAAACTGCCCCACGCCTTTTTTATTATGGGGTATGCAGGAAATGACAGAGGCGGTATCAATGCACGTATCAGATATCATGGCGATCATGGCGGAGATGGCACCTCCGCACCTGGCCGAGGAATGGGACAATGCAGGCCTGCAGTTCGGTGATCCCCGGTGGTCGGTCAATTCCGTTTTTGTCGCACTCGAACCCACTGTTACGGCGGTCAGAGTCGCGTGCGAAGCCGGTGCGGACATGCTGATCACGCATCATCCCCTGATATTCAAGCCCCTGAAAACGATCAACGTCAGTTCCCCCACGGGTGCCATCATTGAGCGGGCCGCGCGTGACCGGTTGGCCGTGTTTGCCGCCCACACCAATCTGGATAGCGCCGGTGGCGGGGTCAATGACGTACTTTGCGAGAAAATCGGTGTCAAGCCCCTTGAGCCCCTGTGTGCGGCACAGGCCGAAGCACAGTACAAACTGGTTTTCTTCGTGCCGGAAAGCCATACCGCCGCCATGATCCAGGCGGTCTGCCAGAGCCCGGCCGGTGTTATCGGCAATTATTCCTGCTGCACGTTTCGGAGCCCGGGGCGGGGAACGTTCATGCCGGGACCGGGGGCAGACCCTTATGACGGCACCCCGGGGCAGCTTTCCGAGGTCCCGGAGGTGCGCATGGAAACCAATGTGGCCGGGACGGACCTCCAGCGGGTCATCGGGCATATTCAGGCGCATCATCCCTATGAAACCATGGCTTATGACGTATATCCGGTGGACGCGCCACCGTCTTCACAGGGCCTGGGAAGGCTTGCCAGCGTTGATCCTCCCAGGGATCTGCCGGCACTGGCAGGGGACATGAAGGAAGCACTCGGACTGGATTCGGTGCGGTTTTCAGGACCCGGCGATATGGAAATTCACCGCGCGGCCGTATGTTCCGGAGGCGGCGGGGGGATAATTAATGATTTTTTAACAAGCGATGCCCAGGTACTGATCAGCGGAGATCTGCGATACCATGATGCGGTGAATATCTGTGAGGCGGGCCGGGCCATGATTGACATCGGCCACTTTGCATCGGAACGGCTGGTCGTGCCGGTGCTGGCAAAGCGGCTGGAAGTCGCCTGCCAAAAGGCCGGCGCCGATGTCCGGGTTACTGCGTGGCAAGGCGAAACAGATCCTTTCAACTACTTATAACCATGCGCTGACGGCCGCAAGTTTCGTCGGCTGCAATATCAGGCCGGATAAAAGATGATATCGATAACAAGACAGCAACTGGATCTGCTGGTAACACTCCAGGAAAACGAGCGGCAGCAGGAGCGCCTGCAGGCCGAACGCGACCGGATTCCCGGGAAAAAGGCAGAACTTGAAGAAAGTCTGCGTTCCTATGAACAGCAGGTGCAGCAAAAGCAGGAGGAAATCGCGGCGCTGAAGAAAAATTACCGGGCCCGGGAAAACGAGCTGGAACTCAACCAGTCCCGGATCAAAAAGCGCCAGACACAGTTGAATTCCGTGAAAACCAACCGGGAGTACCAGTCCCTGCTCAAGGAAATCGACGAGATTCGCAGCAACAACTCGCGCATAGAGGATGCCTCTTTGCAGTGCCTGGACGAAATTGATGCCGCGGAAAAGGACCTGGCGGCAAAGCAGCAGACGCATGCCGAGGAAAAGGAGCGCATCGAGGCGCAGCAGCAGGAACTGGAAAACACGGCACGCGATCTGCAGGACCGGATCGACCAGTTGACCCGGGCTTCGGCCGGAATCGAGGAGCAGCTCAATGCCGATCTGGTGCGTCAGTATCGGCAGCTCAGGAAACGCTGCGGCGGCGTGGCGATTGCACCTGTGGAGAACGCCGTTTGCAAGGGGTGCTATTTAAACATTCCACCCCAGATGTATAACGAGCTTCAGCGGGAAAATGAATTGCGGATGTGTCCGCATTGCCATCGCTTGATTTATGTTTTATAATGTAAATACGGCCGGCGGAACCCAAACGATCGCTGGTACGCAGTGCGTACCGGAGGAAAGTCCGAACACCACAGGGCAGGGTGCTCCGTAACCCGGAGTCGCGGAAACGTGAAGGAAAGTGCAGCAGAGAGCAGACCGCCCGGCACTCAATAAGCGCACATGTTTCCGGATTTCTTCAAACAGGCGTATGGATTTATTGAGTGCCGGGTAAGGGTGAAACGGTGCGGTAAGAGCGCACCAGTTCCCCGGGCGACCGGGGAAGCTATGCAAACCCCACCCGGTGCAAGACCGAATAGGGGAGCGCTTGAGGGTGGCCCGCCCGATGCTCCCGGGTAGGTCGCTGGAGGTGCCGGGCAACCGGCACCCGCAGATGAATGATCGTTGCCCGTATCCGGGGCAACCCGGTGCGGGAACAGAATTCGGCTTACGGGTTCCGTCGACCGCAAAAAATGAAATCCGAAATCCGAAATTCGAAACTCGAAACAATTTCGAATTATCAAAACGAGGGATAGGCGTTATTTGCTTGTTTTGAGAATTAAGAATTCGGATTTCGGATTTGCTTCGAATTTCGATATTCGGATTTCGAATTTATGCCGTGGGGACTGGAAACCTCCCGGCAAAAAGAACTGCGGATAAATAGAGGCTAAAGGTTTCGGTCATGCTGAAAATAGAAGATCTGGTCGTGGAAGTCGAGGGGCAAACCGTTTTAAACCGGATCAACCTGGAAATTCCGGCCGGAGAGACCCATATCCTTTTCGGCCCGAATGGTTCGGGAAAGTCCACCCTGATGATGACCATCATGGGGTTTTCCGGATATCGCGTCACTCAAGGACGCATTTATTACAAGGGTCAGGATATCACGCATATGCCCATCCATGAAAGGGCCCGTCTTGGCATTGGCGTGGCATTTCAGCGCCCGCCGGCCATCAGCGGCCTGAAAACCCGGGATATGGTTTCCCTGTGCGGCGGCCAGCGCGACGTGGATGTCCAAGGCCTGGCGAAAAAGGCGGATCTTGAGCGATTCCTGGAGCGGGACCTGAACCTGAACTTTTCCGGCGGCGAGATGAAACGCTCGGAAATGCTGCAGCTCCTGGCCCAGGCACCGGAGCTGGTGCTGCTCGATGAGCCCGAATCCGGGGTAGACCTGGAAAACGTGGTACTGCTGGGCAATATCATCAATGAACTGCTGGAGCGGGGTGTGCGGTATCCGAAAAATCCGGATGCACCGCCCCATCGCAGGAAGGGGACGAAATCCGCCCTGGTCATTACCCACACAGGGCATATCCTGGATTATATCACCGCGGAAAAAGGGCATGTCTTGTATGACGGGGTACTTTGCTGTGCCCGAAACGCCCGGGAAATACTGAAATGGATCCGGGAATACGGATATGAGGAGTGCTTCCGATGCGCAAGCTAGACCGGGAGAATAACAGCGATATGCAGGACAATTCTGAAAAAAAATACCGGGATTCGGCCGATCCCCATAAATACCTGGAGCAGCTCAACAATGTGGATCCCGAGGAGGCAAAGCAATGGCTCAATATCGGGGTGGATGTCAGCGAGGAAAACCGGGCCGGCACCTTCATCCAGAAGGACTGCTCGGTGGTGCATTCGGGCTGCAAGAACCAGCAGGTGGAAATCATGGGCATCTCGGATGCCTTAAAGAAGCATGCCTGGCTTTCTGATTACGTGTGGTACCTGATTTCCCCGGATAAGGACGAGTTTACGAAAATGGCCCATGAAATGCCACACGAGGGATATTTCATCCGCTCCTATCCGGGGGCCAGGGTCGAGGATCCGGTGCAGTCCTGTCTTTACATATCCGAAGAGGGCCTTTCCCAGCATGTCCACAACATCGTGATCGCCGAGGAAGACTCGGAGATGCACATCATCACCGGCTGCGCAACCGCCCCGCACCTGCGCACCGGTCTGCACGTGGGAATTTCGGAGTTCTATGTCAAGAAGAACGCCACCCTGCATTTCACCATGATCCATCACTGGGGAGATGAAATCGAGGTCCGGCCGCGATCGGTGATTCACGTGGAGGACGGCGGCACCGTGGTTTCCAACTATATCTCCCTGCGCCCGGTGGGTTCGCTGCAGATGTATCCGGTGACCTACCTGGACGGCAAGGACAGCGTGGCCCGGTTTAACAGCATCCTGGTGGCGCCCCCGGGGTGCGAACTCGACGTGGGATCCAAGGTGGTGCTTTCCCAGCCCGGCGCCCGGGCGGAAATCATCTCCCGGGCCATTACCACCGGGGGCACCATTATCGCCCGCGGGGAGATGGACGGCAAGGTCGAGGGCGTCAAGGGTCACCTGGAATGCAAGGGACTGATTTTAAAAGACGGGATCATGCATGCCATCCCTGAACTCATGGGCCGGGTGCCCGGCATTGACATGTCCCACGAGGCCGCGGTCGGCAAGATTGATCAAAAGGAAATCGAGTACCTCATGGCCCGGGGACTCGACGAGGAAACCGCTGTGTCCACGATTGTCCGCGGGTTTTTAAACGTAGACATCGAAGGCCTGCCGCCGGGTCTGGCCGAAGAGATCGACCGGGTGGTCGGCGAAACACAGCACGACGCGATGTAGGCACACACATGGAAATGGAAGCAGAAAACGGCGTTTGTGATATCTCTTTTACCGAGCGGGTGCGCTTTTATTCGCACAACTACATGCGCTGTCTGATGTATATCCGCTCCTGTTCAACCCCGGAGACCACCTTTACCAAGAGCCTGTATTCCAAGCTGATCACCATCTCCCACCTGCTCGAGGACTTCCTCGATTTTCACGGGGCCAAGAACAATGCGGACTGGTATTTTTACCGGGAGCTTGCCGCGGCCGTCCGGCATTTGAGCCTTGCCGGGTATACCCAGAAACATGTCCTAAACCGCCTGGTCTTCTACGATATCGATGCCAAGGAGGAATTCCGTAAGCACGGTCAAATCGTGCTTTCCTTTATCACCAACTCGCTGTACAACCTGGCTCCGGTCATTCTGGACGAAGCCGGACGGCTGGGAGTACCCGAGCCCGAGGAGGGCGGGTACCAGGCCAGCAATTTTCCAGGGGTCTCCAGCGGCGAGATGCTCGAATACGACATCTATGACGAGGACAAGGACCAGCAGCGCGATCACATCGTGCGCGTGTCAAACGAGTTTCTCTCCATTGCAGATGACTTTGACACCTATGAATTCTACGAGGTCTATGACCGCGACGGGCTCAAGGCGCTGGTGCCCGACAAGGTCAACGAGGTGGAGATCCGGCGCTTTGAGATGCTGGTCCACAACCTGCAGTCCTCATTTGATTCCTACGTCATCCACGGCGGCTTTCGTTACGGCAACCGGCGGCTCAAGCAATTCCGTGCTTATTTCTCCGTGATCTTCCACCTGCTGCAGATCATGGGTCGCCTGCTGCATTTTTATGAGCGGCACTTAATCGAGGTGGGCTACAAAAACATCTACCGCCAGGTTCGCGAACGCCTCTGCGATCTCGTGGATCCGGACCGGCTGCTTGACTGCACCATCAACTACGGGCTGCATTACGTGAATCACTATTTTGCTTCCGGCCGGGATGTTGCAAAGGAAATCCTGAAAGAAAACGTGGAAAAGAGTTCCATCCGGGTGCCGATTCCCAAGGACCTGGGCTTTCAC
>Ga0182239_1000716_pt1 | contig 11735 bp, 11 predicted proteins | sample hydfrate6_PW_210_FD_132456 | JGI IMG/M metagenome (GOLD analysis project Ga0182239, IMG submission 132456) | Subsurface microbial communities from deep shales in Texas, USA - hydraulic fracturing test 6_PW_210 | ecosystem: Environmental > Aquatic > Deep subsurface > Shale gas/oil reservoir >...
GGTCTCGGGGCGCGGTGAACTTCATCTATCAATTCTTATAGAGAATATGCGCCGCGAAGGCTACGAACTCGCCGTATCGAAGCCGCAGGTAATCTTACGCGAAGAAGACGGGCAGAAGCTCGAGCCCATGGAAAGCCTCACCATCGATGTACCGGAAGAATACCAGGGCACCATCATCGAAAAACTCGGCCAGCGCAAAGCGGAGATGCTGAGCATGAAGCAGCTCGACGGGGTGAACCGCATCGAATTCACCATCCCCTCCCGTGGCCTGATCGGGTTCCGCACCGAGTTCATGACCGATACCCACGGCACCGGCACCATGGCGCACTGCTTTGACACCTACGCCCCTTACAAGGGAGAGATCAGCGGACGCAAGAATGGGTCCCTGATTGCTATAGAAGCGGGTGAAACTGCGGCCTACGCCCTCTTCAACCTGCAGGATCGCGGCATTCTGTTTGTGCATCCGGCGACCAAGGTATACACGGGGATGATTATCGGGCAGCACGCCAAGGAGAACGATCTGGTGGTCAACACCAGTAAGGGTAAAAAGCTCACCAACGTGCGTTCTTCCGGTACGGACGAGGCCATCCGCCTTATCCCGCCGCACATCCTTACTCTGGAGCAGGCGCTCGAATACATAGACGACGATGAACTGGTGGAGATCACCCCCAAGACGATCCGCCTGCGCAAAAAGGTGCTCGACGCAAACGAGCGCAAAAAGTCGGAAAAGAGAAAGTAGGTATTTATCGCAGGGTAAACATCAGGTAACTTCACCTGCCAATCCAAGGGCTGTCATCCCCGAGTGGTTCTGGCGGGGATCCAGACGTTCAACCGTGCAAAACCTGGATTTCGGCTGAAATCATGCCGGAATGGCGCTGTAGGAGTCGCCTTCAGGCGCGATTGTTCGCGGCTAAAGCCGCTCCTACAAAAGTGGAGAATAATTACAACATCAGAAACGCAACCAGCACGGGGCGGAGATTTAATCTTCGCCCCGTATTTTTTTACCCAATTCCCCTGAGTTTTATGGCGTCGCAAAACTCACCACAAGCGGTGTTGCATGCAACGTCTCTACAGAGACAATCATGCGCCCTGCATTGGGCGCTTTTTGCTTGGCCATCCAAATAAATACTTTCTGCGAAAGCATCAACAGGTGGCCCGCTTTCAGCGGAATATACAGCCAGGCATAAAAACTGTTGATCTCACAATCAGAAAGTGAGTAAAGTGTGTGTGCTTAATAGTTTTTATGCAACTTACCCTTCAAGGAGGTTTTAGTATGCAAACGCGGATCGGTGAAGCTCTTGGGCTGGAATTTCAACCTGTTGGCGTCATTCTTACAGATGAGAAACCCGAAAATGCCATGCAGTTTAAGGAAGGCAAGTGGGGCTGCGTCATGTCGCTGTTTGCAGCATGTGCCAAAAACGGTAAATGTGCTGCATTCAGTGCTCAGACCTATGGATGCTGGGGTGGCGGTGTAGGGCTTGGATTCGGCAACGCCTATGAACAGTTCCCCGGCGGGGTGGGATGCTTTACCCACTTCATATCTTCCGGCAATCAGGAATGGGAGCAGGGGCGCACTGTCGGTGAACAGCTTAAAGAGCACGCGGGCAATGCGTTTGCGGAGCAGTTTCTCGAAGGGGAGCGCTATGTGAAATCCCCGGAGCTGGTAGACGAATGGCTGGAGCGCATCCCGATACGGCAGATTGACACCAAATATGTGGTATTCAAACCCCTTGATCAGGTGGATGAAGAGAAGGAGACGCCGCACGTCATTGTCTTCACCGTCAATCCGAATCAACTCTCTGCATTGGTGATTCTCGCCAATTATAATCGCGCGGGGATGGAGAATGTCACTATCCCGTGGGCGGCGGGATGCCAGACAATTGGCATTATCCCCCTGCACGAGGCAGAGCAGGAAAACCCGCGCGCAGTAGTGGGATTGACGGATATTTCGGCACGTAAATATGTACGCGCCTCACTGGGGGCCGATTGCCTCACCTTTGCATTGCCGTACTCGTTGTTAACACAGCTCGAAGAGGAGGTAGAGGGGAGTTTTCTGCGTGGGCATACCTGGAAAACCCTCCAGAAGTAGAGGTAAAGAAAAGGTAAAGTGTGTGTCTAATTGTTTTCTGCGAAGCATCAATGTTCCAGCAACTCCAGCAGTTGCTCGCCATTGAACACCTCAGCCTCTTCTTCGCCCTCTCCCTGCGCGCTTACAACATCGGCCAGATGGCTCTTTTTCTCCTGCAGTTCGAGAATTTTCTCTTCGATAGTATTCTGCGCCACCAGTTTATATACAAAAACCGGCTTGTCCTGCCCGATGCGGTAAGCGCGGTCTGTGGCCTGGTTCTCCACCGCCGGGTTCCACCACGGATCATAATGGATAACCGTGTCTGCCGCAGTGAGGTTAAGCCCCACCCCACCGGCTTTGAGACTGATGAGAAAAACACTCGCATCCCCGCTCTGAAAATGCTGAATAGCCTCGTCACGTTTGCGCGTACGCCCGGTCAATTTCGTGTAGGTAACCGAACGTTTTTTGAGTTCGTCTTCGATCAGGCTCAGCATGGAAACGAACTGAGAAAATACCAGAATCTTCCGTCCTTCGTTCAACAGGGTTTCCAGCATCTGCAGTAATCGCTCCAATTTAGCAGAGTGTTTAACCTTGCGCGCGCTATCCAGTTTAACCAGGCGCGGATCACAGCATACTTGACGCAACTTAAGCAGTGCATCCAGAATCTCGATGCGGCTTTTCTTCAGTCCCTTTTGCTGCAGGAGTTGCGCCACTTTCTCCGACATGGCACTGCGCACACTCTCATACAGACGCGCCTGAGAGCTCTCAAACTCAATCGTACTCACAATAGTGGTTTTAGGGGGCAACTCCGTAGCCACCTCTTGTTTATCCCTACGGAGCACAAATGGATGAATACGCCGCTCCAACTCGTAACGGCGCTGGATGTTGCTTTGTTTCTCAATCGGATTGCGGAACAGGCGCCTGAAGGAATCTTTATTCCCCATATAACCCGGCATCAGAAAGTTAAACAGCGACCATAACTCGCCCAGATGGTTCTCCACCGGGGTTCCGGTGAGGCACAAGCGATAGCGCGCGGGCTGAGCGCATGCAGCCCGGGCTACCTTGGTAGCCGGGTTCTTGATCGCCTGTGCTTCATCCAGAATCAGGAGCTGAAATTCGAACTCCTGAAAAAGTTTGGCATCGCGCTGCAAGAGAGCATAACTGGTGATAATCAGATCCTGCTGCGGGAGCTTCTCTTGCTGTTTATTGCGCTGTGCCCCGTGCCACACCAGTACCTGCAGATCCGGAGCAAAGCGTTGCGCCTCCGTGCGCCAGGTGCTCAATACACTTGTTGGCGCCACCACCAGCACCGGATTTTCCAGGCGGCCCGCCTCTTTTTCAACCATGATATGTGCCAGAGTCTGAACAGTTTTCCCCAACCCCATATCATCCGCCAGAATACCGCCAAAGGCGTAATCGCGCAGAAACTGCAGCCAACTGAGCCCTTTGAGCTGATAGTCACGTAAGGTTGCACTCAGCCCTGCCGGGGCAGGAACATTTTCAATCCCTTCAAAATGGCGCAGACGTTCGGCCAGGGCCTTGAGCTCCTCTCCCCCGCGCCACAACGCCGGGGATCCATCCTGCGCTATCCTCTCTTCCATACTTGAAAGAGCATGCACCCGGGCCGTAGGCAATGACAGCGCCCCCGAAGCATCCAGCGCCGGGGCGTCGTGCAGCTCCAGGAGAGTCTCCACCACGGGCCGCACTACGCTGCGAGGGCACTCCAACCAGCGTCCATCCTCCAGCTCGATAAGCAGCGGTGCAGTATTTTCCCCCTGTTCGAGATATTGAATCACCAGAGGCAGCAGAGCAATTTTACGTCCTTCGAAACCAATCTCCAGCCCTACATCAAACCATCCAACAGACGATTCGTTCACATCCAGGGTGAGTTCTTCCGGCTCGACAAACTGAAGCTGAAAACTCGGATCAATCTCCACCTTCCACCCTTCAGCTTCGAAGGCGGGAACACGGTTGAGAACACTTTTCCATGCGGCTACAGATTCAGGTATTGTATCGGCAGGAAGAACCAGATCCATATTTTCGGACGGAGGCAGACCAACCGTTTCGCATGGTTCAAAGCCCATATCATATATGCGGGTTAAAGCACCGTCTTCATATTCCGCATCCCGCTTGAGCTTCCAGTATTCACCCTTGTGCTCAACTACATCCACACTGGTTGAATTATCCACATCTGCAGCGGGGATGGATAATGGGGCGTACTCAAACGTCAGGCGGGCTACATGTACCCGTTGGTTATTTTCCAGGGCACGGCTAAGAAATTGAAGACAGGGCACACAGTTATCATCAGCATCACGCACCTTGACCTCAACAGGCAGAGGAACATGCTCCGGATGGAAATTGTTGAGTAAAAACATGCCCAACTCATGCGCATCCTCAGCGCCAACCTCGGGCAGTTGCGTAAGTAAACCCAGGTCCTGCACGGAAAGATGCGTTTTGAGTTCGCCACACCTGCAGGTCTCTACATCGACGTAGCATGGTGGCTCAGACGGAATAACAACCACACAGCGTTCACCATCATGATCTTCCACCTTCCAGTTCAGTTTCCTTGCTGCCGAAGATGTTTCCTCCCACTCTGCCTTCAGGGTACACGCCTGGCCCAAGCATAGTGGTGATATCGAAGGGCGCGCCCAGAAACAGCGCCCGGAATCCAGCATTTTACGCAGCGCAAAAAACCCCAAATCGCCCCTGATCTCAAGCGTCAAGTTAAGCGGGGACAATCTGTTATCCATCAGAGTGACGATCTCAACATCTTCAGGGGTAACCCACTCCGGACGGCTGTACCACTGTAATACCTGATTCGCCATCACAGGAGTACTCCTGCCCCACTCTCCGCGCTTCAGCCAGCGGCTTTTTATCAGGCGGCACGTACATATGCCCTCTTCTTTTTCCAGAACATACAGAAGCTGGTTGTTCTGAGAAGATGAACGGGAAACAGCTTTCCGACCTGTTTTCTCCCTGAAACTAAGGACATCAGCCTTCCATGAATTAAGTGCTGTGCCTTTGCCCGGATTAAAGAGAGCAGGCTCCGAATCAGTTCTGTCACACTCCAGGTCATCCAGATAATCCAGCAGAGCGGCTACCACGTGCTTGCAATTGATTCCCACAGGACAGGTGCAGATACCCCTGAGGAAAGACCTCCGCACAAGAAAAATCTCCTGCTCGTAGCTGTTACCATAACTGCCATATACTATCGCCTGCAGAGTATCCCTGGAGCTATTGTACGTATAATCAACCACATGAGCAGAGTTGAAATAATCGAGGCCACGTTTATATGTACGCGCATCACACATGGCGCGGATGGATTCTTCTGTCAGTTGATCAGGAAGCATGGATTGATTCTTTCGCAGAAAGTAAAAAATCAGCTGGCTAAGCAAAAAGCGCCAAATGCAAGGCGCGTGATTGTCTTTGTAGAGACGTTGCATGCAACGTCTTATACGTACGTCGAAGCAGCGAGATAATTACCATTATTCTCATAATGGCGCCGCAGTTGGTGAGTTTTTGCGCCGCCATCATAGTTGTCCCCCACAGTTGCCCCTATCCACGATCAAACGAGTACCACGCGCCCCTGCAATATACAAATTCAGGCAATTCGCACCAATTTCAGGTATTAGCCCTCTCAATCTCGATAATAGCTCTGAATAACACTGGCATATCCTCTTGAATAACATTCCAGACAATATCCAGATCTACGCCAAAGTATTCATGAATAAGCATGTTACGAAAATCTTTTATGTCCTGCCAATGAATGTCAGGGTAATTTTTCTTGACTTCGTCGTTTAGCTTACCAACAGCCTCACCTATGACTTCAAATTCTCGAATAACGGCGGAAAACCTCATTCGATCCAATTTAAAATCTTCACGAGAAATTCCATCTACGTAGGAATAAATCGCCTCTATAGCTTCTTTAATATCCAGAACATAAAGCCTATCAGAACGCTCAGACATAGATTACGTCCTTTGAGATTTCGTCTTTAACTGCAGGTTTCAATGTGCTTTCAATTCCCAAATCAACTTTGCGATTTAATTCTTGTTCCAGGCGACGCTTAAAGGCGAGAAAATTATGCAAATTCTTTTTTTCTGCCACAATTTCTATAACGATATCTATGTCGCTTGTAGCTGTTTGTTCTTTTCTGGCAAAACTCCCGAACAAACCAACGCGATAAATCCCGTATTGTGCATAAAAATCCTGTTTGTTCTTCTGTAAATAAGAAAGCACGTCACGCTCTATTTCCTGACTCATAGGTTACCCCTGACAGCTATTAAAATCAAAAATTCACCGCCTGCAGTGCCGCTATGGCAACAGTTTAATTGCCGCGCTGCCTTTACGTTCATAAGTGCAGAGGTTGTTTACAACACCTTGCCGTCATTAAAGTTTTTCGAGTCCCCACTCTGGACGCTGATAAAAGCGGATGCACGCTGATCTTAAACCACAAAAGACGTTGATCCTGGCTCTAAATCATGCCCTTTCAGCGAACATCAGCCTCCTATCGCCCTTGACCCAAAAACCATAACAGATACTTACTCATGTGCCGCAACAATGCGAAAACCTACCAGTTTAAAATGATGTCGGCGTAGAATATAACGTGGGCGGGGAAGACAAACCAAAACATCTGCTTGACAGATCAGAAGCAATTCGTCACTTTGCAGCCAATTTCATGACCTGACGCGCAAAGTCTTTAAAATCTTCCAGGTTAAGCGTGGCAATGCTAAACACAATATGCCAATCCAACTCCTGATATGCATGGACGGCGGTATTTCTGAAACCAACAGCTTTACTCATCCGCTCTGCAACCCGGCTTTCCAGAACTTCTGCCTTCTCTAAAACCTTAAAGGTTTCAGCCATTGTTTCCGGCGGCGGCATCTCCAGATCGCTGATAATGTGTAAACCAATATCTACACTTATTTGCACCGCGCGCTCAAGATTGAGAGCGATAATATCCTGCAAATCATAGTCATCGACAAGTTCCTGGTATGTCGCAGGTGTTTTATCCTCTACCCGCTTAATGCAGCGTCTCAGGCTTTCCAGCTTATTCAGTACAACATCTCTATCCATTCAAAAACCTCTGCTGCCGCTCCAGCAACGTTCGGGTCACATACGGCATCATATCCGCCTGATTATAGACCATTCTCTGATAGAGCCTGGTTAATGCGCCGGTATCATTATTAATCACAATCCGGCCCTTGCACAAAACCTGTTTAAGGATGGTTCCTGACAGATTAAAGAGGTCCACCAGATCTACATCGCGCTTCAGTTCTATCTCCAAACGACTTATAAGATCAATTTTTTCTTCAATACTCAACGGATTATCAAACAGAACCGCTACATCGACATCGCTGTCATGGCGCATTCTCTCCGCTGCTGCCGAGCCGTACATTAATACCAGTTTCAGCCCCGGTTCCCGCTCCAGCACATTTGCAATGCGGTCAGATATATCCTCACGATTCAGCTGGTTCATGTTGTCCATATATAAGCACCATCCTGTCCTTTCAGCATAAATCAGCGTCCTATTGCCTTTGACCCAAAAACCAAAAACCTCTGGACGCTGATAAAAGCGGATGAACACTGATCTTAACCCCCAAAAAGCCTTTAATCTTGATTCCCTCCATATCCAAGCTGGGGGAGTAATGGGTGGTTAAAGCACCAGAAACCTGACATGACATCTTTTTTCACTCTTCATCCCCAAACACGAACCTGTGCACCTGGGTATAGTATCGCTCAAAATCATTCAGATGGTGCTCAATGATTGACACAACGATCTCACCTTTTATTTCCTGATACTCATGCACCGCAACATTACGGAAACCCACCATCTTTTTAAGATCTGCCGCCGTCTCCCTGTCAATCACCCCACGTCCCCGCAACAGCTCAAACGCCTGAGCATACCCGGAAGGCAATCCCAGGCCGTAGCGCGCAATGACCACGTGGGCCAGATCAATCGCAGCCTGGATTGCCCGCTGCAGATTAAGCACGCATAGATCCTCGCACATCCACTCCGGCATATCCGCAGAATCCCTGACGAGTTCGACAGTGGCAACACATTTTTTCATAATGGCGATTTTAGCCAGCACTACATCGGTTTCAGGTTGCATTTGAGCGGAATCCATCAACAGGCCTCACTAAAATACTCTCTTCAATTATCTTACGCGACTGCTTGAAATCCACATAGCGGCTCATCACCTGTGCACTGAAGCATACCAGAGCATCCTCAGAATTCACAAACACCCTCTCCCCGGTGCGGATTATCTGATTGGCAATTATAATGTCCGCCGTATTCAAACATATTATATCCAGCTTGCGCCCAATTCTTGCTCTGAAGGTTTCCGGTATGTCTGAATAGAGATGTTCGAGGCTGGGCACTTGTTTAAAGTACACCCCGCAGTCCACATCGCTGCGCGCGGTTACACGCTTCCCCTCACCAGACCATGAACCAAACAACAGCACAAAATCCGCCTCAGAATAAAGGAGATCCTTCAGGCAGTTGAGAATAATCTGTTTCTGTGCCTGGAATTCCTTCTCATCAGAAATAGATTCCGCGGAAAAGCCCTGTGACCGCTCCAATCTGGACTCAAACATCTCTTTCTTAACCATGTTTTCCCCTAGAGCTACTCTTCTTTCAGGAACTTACGTTTGGTGTAGCACAGATATTCAGCATAAAAAATCACGAACCGCGAATAAAAGCCAATGCACGCGAATCTAACCCCCCAAAGGTTCAGGCCTCGGTTTTAAATCATGCCTTTTCAGCGCAAATCAGCGTCCCATTGTGGTTAAATTGTTCAGAACTTTATCCGTTTCCTCTGTCACAACATCAACAAGAATCGCCCAGAAGGCATCTTGCGACAGGGTTTCCGCTACAACCTGCGGAGGCAGAAATCTCTGCATTTCTGCGAGAAAATCTCTCCTGCAAGTCGTCTCCGCGTGTAACATTTCCACCCGTTCCTTTAAGCGGCTCTGAAACATTGAGCGACCCAACTGACGATCAACAAGCTTGCGCATCACCAAATCTACCGGTAAAACCGCGCCCTGTTGCTGCAGCCACACGATATCCCACAGATCACGGTTTTTCAGGCGGTTCGGTCGCATGGCAAAAGCGACAATTTTATCAGCGAGAATCTCTTCGCGGCTCTGTGCCTGCAGAATCAGACCCGAAGTCCCCATATCCACCCCATAGTGGTTGCGCAACATCATGGGGCGCCGATCATGGCTCGGGAGCGCGCAAATGTCGATATTAATGCGCTGTGCCGCCAGATGCCTGCGTCCGGGGCGTGTCACCACCCGCAACTTCCAGGTGTCGACATTGCCCTCTTCGCGAACCGGGTCACTAAAGCTGATCGGCAATCCATATTTAACCTTCAGCCGCTTCACCAGTACAGAGCCCAACTCAGCCAGATTGTCCCTGGCGAAATCAGCCCCGCCGGTAAAATCCAGATCCTCACTCAAACGCGGGGATCCATAACAGGTGCGCAGGCAGGTTCCGCCGATAAATGTCAATTGCTGCAGAAACCCGGCACGGCTCATCTCGCGCAGGATATCGTGCTGGAGCAGCTCTTTTTCCACCACAACCCGCAGCGGGGCAAACTGCGGCACCTCTCGAATTGCTTCATCGACCAACTGATCAAACAAACTCATCCACAACACTCCAATCCACCAGGTCGGTACTGCGCCGGGTGAGTTTCATATCCAGAAGAGCGAGTTTAACCGAGGCACGCCAGAGACGACAATCATGGTCATAGCTTAACTGCTGCGCAACATCGGCAGGTTTACGCTTGGTGTGGATAAATTCAATATGCCCGAAATTCCCGCAATCAACGATATGGCTGCGCCCGGACGACATCAGGGTGATCCAGTTCAACGGAATCTGCGAAATAACCCCGGCATCGCTCAGCACCGTTTCTAAACTCAGGTAATTAAAGGCATCGGCGCGCAGCTTGGCAGCCGCATGGAAGAGTACGAGTCCTACCGGATACTCAACACGGGGATAGAGATACACGCCCTTGCACACCCTCTTCAGTATGCCGCTCTTTTGCGCCCGGCTCAACAACGCTTTGAGCGCTCCTGCATTCATATCGGGTAACGCGCACGCCAGATCATCAACGGTGAAAAGATAATTCTCCGCACCGGCAAGTTCTTCCAGAATTAAACTGAGTTTCTTCATCGGCTGCATACACAAGTCCACATAAGGTAATATTTTGTATTACCTTATGTATACCACTAATATTGCATCCGTCAATCTAAAACCCTAAAAGGCGTTGATCCTGGTTTTAAATCATGCCCTTTCAGCGTAAATCAGCGTCCTATTGCCCTTGACCTGAAATTGATTGAGTTGATTCAGTAGTGATAGCGGCATTGAGCAATAATGATGCTGCTGTCTGTCACTTTGTAGACAAGCCGGTGCTCACGATTGATGCGCCTGGACCAATATCCGGTCCAATTATGCTTCAGAGGTTCCGGATCCCCGATTCCGGCGAACGGAGAACGCTTGATCTCCTTTATCAATGCATTTATGCGCTTGATCGTTTTTTTATCCGTGCGTTGCCAGTAAAGATAATCTTCCCAGCTATGCTCCGCCCAGCATAAAATCATTCTTGATGCTTTCGCAGAAAGTAAAAAATCAGATGGCTAAGCAAAAAGCGCCAAATGCAAGGCGCGTGATTGTCGAGCAATGAGGCGTACTTACGTACGTTGAAGCCGCGAGACCATCACAGCAACGCCGCAGTTGGTGAGTTTTTGCAACGCCATCATTCTTCAATCAGCTCATGGGTTTCGGCATTTCCTGACTCAATCTCTGCAATAGCCTCGTTGATTCTCTGTGCATTTTTGGGGCTTGCCATCAGATAAGCGGTTTCTTCATATGCCTTAAAATCCTCGAAGCTGATGACAACTGCGGGTTTGCCATTTTGACGCGTAATGAGAATAGGCAAATGATCATCATTCACCTTATCCAGCGTCTTTGCAAGGTTCGATCTGAAAGAAGAGTAGTTCAGGGTTTCCATTTTTACGCCTCCTGCAATATAAGTACAAATAATTGTACCTATATAAAGGTAGAATTACAAGATATTCCACACGTAACAGTAAGAGCTCCTAGCCAAAATCATACCCTTTCAGCGTGAATCAGCACCCTATTCTGCATGCTCGTAAAGCTACGCACTTCAGCAAAAATTTAATAGTAGCGCGAGGCGAATAATTGCGCAATGGCGGGAATGGGTTATTCGATTCTTTATCCAGGGAGGGGCGAGGCAAATGCGGGTGGCATCAACAAGCCATCAGGCAGCAGAGCTATTGCCGTCAAACAACTCGCGAAAGCGCAAGAGAATTCACTTATCACTTGAATCCAGCCATTATGAATATCGTGGCTTGAAGCCGCTCCCGCCGGTTTTAATCTTATTTCCTCAGCCCTCGTAGGAGCCTCGAACCTCGAACCTTGAACCTCGAACCTCGGTTATGCAACTTTTTGAATTTCTTTTGATTCGTATTCAGGAAACATAATAATTGCAGGGTGTACATCAAATGCAGTTGCAAGATGTATCGCGCGTTTTTTCCCAATCTCTATCTTATCATTTTCAAGCATACTGATATTTTTTGCATTAATAGAGCAATATTTAGCTAATTCCTCTTGAGTCCAGCCTTTAAATTCACGCAACATTTTAA
>Ga0182239_1000718_pt1 | contig 11722 bp, 14 predicted proteins | sample hydfrate6_PW_210_FD_132456 | JGI IMG/M metagenome (GOLD analysis project Ga0182239, IMG submission 132456) | Subsurface microbial communities from deep shales in Texas, USA - hydraulic fracturing test 6_PW_210 | ecosystem: Environmental > Aquatic > Deep subsurface > Shale gas/oil reservoir >...
AACTCCTTAATTACACACCATTCTCTGATAGAGTATTAAGAGTAAAACTACCTAAAGAATGGTGATTTTATCTTTAGCTCTTTCATACTCTTGTTTTAGAAATCCCCGTAACTATCTGAGAGGTTACCCAAAAGGGTGGTTAGGGGAAGCAATATGTCAAATTGCTTCAAAAGGTGATGCCATAATTATCCCAATAGTCTCGCCAATAGAGATATATATCCCTTCAGCAGAAATTAGTATTGGCGAAAACAATGAGACTTCCTTGGTTGATTTTGGTTCTCATGGTTGTTATAACAGGATGCTTGGAGATGAATGAGACCTCTAAAAGTACTCAGAGCAGTTCCTTGGAGTCATCCTTCTCGTGTCCAGTTATTCATCCGGGCTATGGGGAGTTCAACGCGAATAATCTCCTTTTTGAAAAACTCGACGGCAAAGTGCTGCAGACTCCAGCGTTTCTAATGCCTCCCAATGCCACTATAAGAATTAGAGGCAAACTCTTCGCCAAGGAGTACAAAGTGGGCAACATAACGTGCTACTATGCAGGGAAAGTAGAGATAAAGGCCTTTCTGGGAACTCCCAGTATGAGTGGAAGCTGGAGCCATATGGCAGAGAATCTTAGAGATATTGAAAACATAAGTGTCGAGATAACTCCGAGAGAGCTTTTTATCTCCCCGGAGAAAAATGCGACCTTCGAGGTGGAAATCAATACTAAAAACACTCATATTGGTCAGAAATATTATGTTTACATAGTGGTGTTTGGAGAAAACGGGTGGAAGAGCTGGGGCAGAATTGAGATAAAAATCTGGGGATCAGAGGAGTCCTCCAACTAGTGCCCTCGTTAAAACGTGGGGCCCTCCGTCGTCAACAGATACCCATTGACCTTTTCCGCAGTAGCCGGGGAACTCGATTTTGAGGTCTCTTCCTATGGCTCTTATGTTTTTGAGGACGTCTAGAATCTTGCCCGAGAGCGCTACATCTCTTATGGGTGTCTTTATCTCCCCGTTCTCGATTATATATCCCTCCTTTGCCCCGAACATGAAGGTTCCGTTCGCTATGTCCACCTGCCCGCCTTTATCTCCTATGAGGTAGAGCCCGTTTTTGACCTCTTCAACCATCTCCTCAAAGCTCCAGTCTCTGGGCTCTATATAGGTGTTGCTCATCCTCACGAGGGGCTGATGGGCGTAGCTCTGGGCCCTTCCGTGGCCGTTAGGCTCAAGCCCAAAGAATGTTGCAGTCTCTCTATCGAGGAGATATTCTTTGAGAACTCCATCTTTTATGATTTCTACTTTTCTCGCCTTAGTCCCTTCATCATCGTAGATGTATGAGCCAAATTTTCCCGGCAAAGTGGGATCATCTACAACGGTGAGCTCCCCAACGGCTATCTCTTTCCCAAGTTTTCCTTCCAGTATGCTTTCCCTGTTTTTAACGGCATCTCCCTCCGCTGCATGTCCAAGAGCTTCGTGAATGAAAACTCCGGCAAGCTCGGGGTCAACTATTACGTCAAACTCTCCTGAAGGGGGCAGGGATGCGTTTAAAAGTTCTTTGGCTTTATTTTTGACAAAAGACGTCCAGTAGTTGAAGTCTATCCCTTCTATCATTTCCCACCCCACAGTTCCTCCAAAGACCTTCCAGTAGGTCTGCATGTCATTGCCTTTTTTTGCAGTAACGGAAAAGCTCAAACGTATTTTGGGAACTACTGTCCTGATTTCACTTCCCACGGAGTTAAAGTAGAACTGCTCTTTCACTCCATCTCCGTAGGCTATCCTTCTGTTGGGTAGCTCTTTTTCCACTAATAGAGAATCCAGCTCCTTTAGAAGGGTTATTTTCTCTTCCAAATCCACATCAGAAAATGGCTTCTTAACACTTATTTCCGCATCATCCTTAACCGGGTCTCCGACATAGATTTTTGAGTTCCCCTTTGTGGCTTTTGCAATTTTCATTGCAGTTTCAATTGCTTTTTCTGCCCTTCTAATGTCATTTGCCGATGAAAAACCCCAAGAACCGTCAAAAGCTCTAACACCAATCCCAATTTCCATGTTTGAAGAGATGTCCTCAAAGTGAGAGTTCTGCATTTCAATATGGGTTGCACTTATTCTGGCTATTCTCACCTCGTAGTAAGGTATCCCATACTTTTGACTGAGCTCCTCGGCTTTTTTGATTAGCTTTTCAACTTCCATAGGACCCCCAAAGAAGAGAGCTAAAGAGGGTTTATATTGTTTTTGGAAAAGGAGAAGAAAAAAGGGAACTCAGTAGTCAACTTCTCCTTTTTCCTTGAGTTCTTTGTACATTCTCCACGTTATAATTGGCTTTTTAGCTGCGAGCACATCATCAACTCTTCTAACTGCCGTGTTGTGTGGAGCACTCTTGACGATTTCTGGGTTTGTGTATGCCTCCTCGCTGATCTTCTTGAGTGCTTCAACGTAAGCATCTAATTCCTCTTTGCTGACAGTTTCTGTTGGCTCGATCATTAATGCTTCATGCACTATGAGTGGGAAGTAAATCGTCGGTGCATGCAGTCCAAAGTCGAGCAATCTCTTAGCAACGTCTAGAGCCTTTACACCTGTCTCCTTCCTCATAGGTTCCGCTGAGAACACAACTTCGTGCTTTCTGAGCTCCTTGTGTGGCAGTTCATATCCTTTCGTGCCCTTTAGCTTTTGTGTAAGGTAGTTGGCATTTAAAACAGCTATCTCCGCAACTTCTTTCAGTCCGTCCCTTCCCATAATCTTGAGGTACGTGAGAGCCCTAACGAGCACATTGAAGTTTCCATAGAACTCCTTAACCTTTCCAATGCTCTTTGGCAGGTCGTAGTTCAGGTAGTACTTTTCCCCATCGAATTCCACCAGTGGGACGGGTAAATAGTCAACAAGGTGCTCCTTTACACCGACAGGCCCTGCTCCCGGACCACCGCCTCCGTGAGGCGTTGAGAACGTCTTGTGAAGGTTTATATGGACAACATCAAAGCCCATGTCTCCTGGTCTTATCTTTCCGAGAATTCCGTTCAAGTTTGCACCATCATAGTACAGTAATCCCCCAGCTTTGTGGACTATCTTTGCTATCTCCAAAATGTCCTCCTCAAAAATTCCCAAAGTATTGGGATTTGTGAGCATTATTCCTGCCGTCCTCTCGCTTACAGCATTTTCTAAAGCCTCTAAGTCTACCATGCCCTGTTCATTTGAGGGTATCTCAATGACCTTAAAGCCAGCCATCGCTGCCGAGGCTGGATTTGTACCATGAGCAGAATCGGGAACAAGCATTTCAGTCCTTTGGGTCTCTCCGCGGTCGAGATGATAGGCACGGATTATCATGACTCCCGTGAACTCACCATTAGCACCGGCAGCCGGCTGAAGGGTGAAGCGATCCATTCCAGTGATTTCTTTAAGCCACTGCTCGAGCTCCCACATTATCTGCAAGGCACCTTGAACAGTTCTTTCATCTTGGTAGGGATGTATGAATGCCACTTTGGGATGGTTGGCAAATTCCTCGTTTATTTTGGGGTTATATTTCATAGTACAAGAGCCGAGTGGGTATATGCCAGAATCCACGCCATAGTTCATCTCGCTTAATCTTGTATAATGTTTGACTATCTCTGGTTCACTAAGCTCCGGAAGCTCAAGGTTTTTCCTCCTTAAGCCTTCTGGAATTTTAACATAAACATCCTCAATAGGTCCTGGAAGGGTAAAGCCGATTCTTCCAGGCTTTGAAAGTTCAAAAATTAGGGGCTCATCCCATTTAGCTTGCCTGAACATCTCTACCACCTCACAGCTCCGCCTCGTTTATTATCTCTCTAACATTCTCTATGAGTGCATCTATCCATTCTTTTCTGGTTGTTTCAGTCACTGCCAATAGAGCACTCTCGCCGAGCTCCGGGAAGTGTGGTTTTAGGTAGAAACCACCGTGTATTCCTTTTTCGAGAAGTCTCTCATGGATCACCGAGTAGGGAATCTCGAATTTAGCTGGAACATCCTTGAAGTTGATTGCATCAAACGGTATTTCAGCGACTTCACTTAATCTCTTCTTGAAATACGCAGTGTTCTTCAGGATTATTTCTCCAAGCTTCTGCAGTCCCTTTGGCCCAAGGGAAGCTAGGTGAATTGCAGCTGCAACTGCTACAAGAGCTTCGTTTGAACAAATGTTTGATGTTGCCTTTGCCCTCCTTATGTGCTGTTCCCTTGTTTGAAGTGTCATGACAAAAGCCCTTTTGCCTTCTGCATCTTTCGTCATTCCAATAATTCTTCCTGGCATCTGTCTTACGAGGGCTCTTTCATTTTTAGTGGCGAATATACCCGCTCTTGGGCCTCCAAAGTTTAATGTACTTCCGAGGAAAGACGCTTCACCAACCACAATGTCAGCTCCTAAGTTACCTGGTGCCTCTATTACTCCTAGAATAGTTGGGTCTACGCCTACAACAAATAGAGCGTCGTTTTCATGAGCTATCTCTCCAATTTCTTTTATCTGTTCTTCGATTATCCCAAAGAAGTTAGGAAGCTCAACGTAAACTCCGGCGGCATCTTTTACCTTTTCCTTCAGATCCTCGAGATCAATCTGTCCCTTTTCATTCCATTTTACGTATTCTATCTCCATGTCCGCTCCTTCTACAAAGGTCTTGAGAACCTTATCTCTTTCCGGATGAAGATGCTTTGGAACCACGAATTTGTTCTTTTTCTTAACCCTTGCTGCCATTCTTGCCGCTTCACCGAGTGCAGTTCCCCAGTCATACATCGAGGCATTTACAATCTCCAGTCCTACAAGCTCTCCGATCAAACTCTGGTACTCAAAAAGTGCCTGCAGCATTCCTTGGCTTATCTCCGCTTGATAGGGGGTATAGGAAGTTATGAATTCGCTCCTCTCTATGAGGTACTTTACATGAGCTGGTACATAGTGGAAGTAAGCCCCAGCACCAAGAAAAGTTGGCATCTCGAGGACAGTCTTGTTTTTGCTGAGAATCTCGTTCATCTCAAGGAAAACTTCATATTCACTCTTGCCTTCTGGAAGATTAAATTCTTTGACAAAGCCTTTCGGAACATCAGAGAAGAGATCTTCAATGTTCTTAAAGCCAATCTCTCTAAGCATTTCCTCCTTGTGTGCCGAGTTTGGAATGTAGTGTTTACCCATGTTCACCACCTTTTTGAAATTATCATCTGAATATTTTGTTTCACTAAAATATATGCTTTGTGGAGGGCAAAACTTAAAGGGAATAGTATTCATTGAGATAGTGGCAGAATAACAAGGGGGATTCAATAATGATAATAGCTTTCGACTTTGATGGAACGCTTGTGGACAGCTACTCAGTTATAGAGGAGGCATTTAGAAGGGCGTTAAAAAAACATTTTCCCTGGCTCCCTTTTAAAGGGGTACTCGCTAAAATTCTCACTAAGATAGAGCTTTACTTTGAAAGACCTAAATTTGGAAAGCATACCGGCAAAATAAAACAACCGAGGTTTTTTAGGACCAAATTCGCTCGTACATGGTTTGAGGAGAGGGCAAAACTTTCAAAACCAATTGACGATTCAAAAGAACTTCTGAAAAAGCTTAAGGAAGAGGGGCATATAGTGATATCCTTTTCTGCGGAGGATTTTTTAGATGGCATGAAGGAATACAGACTGAAAATAGGGGGCTTTTACGAACTTTTTGATGATGTGATAATTTTTGGAAGGGAGATGACGCTCTGCGAGGCATTTCAGCTTGTTAGAGAGAGATATGGAAACGAGATTTTTGTATGGGTTGATGATAAACCATGGCGCTTTATTGGAAGGGGAGACGAGAACACGGAGTACGTTTGGTACTATTTCCCTCCAACGGCAAAATACGTTACCAAAGAAATCTTGGACCAAATTCCGCACCTTCACGTTATCCAAGATCTCTGGAGCATTTTTGATGTAATAGAGAGAATAAAAAGCGAGAGAAGCTAATCCCCGCTTATATATTCTAGGGTATCATCAATGAATTCGTTAAGGTCTTCATCGCTTACCTCCTCAATTTTGAGCTCAAAGGCCTTTCCAAGCGCCCATCTTACCGCTATATTTCCTCTGTCACTCTCGACTATAACAAGACCAAAGGGCATATCCCCTGCCCAATGATGTTTGGAAAACTTTATCTTAAAGCCCCTTCGCTCCAGTTCTTCTAGTATCTTGCTATAGGTCTCGTAAGGGGCTAAGTCTGTCTTTGCAAATCCTATATAAGCCATACTATCACCAGCTTTAGCTCTCAGCTTAAATTTAAATATTTTTCGGTTAGCCTAACAAAATTCAATATGTTTAAAAATTCTGAGGAGTAGTTCCAATCATGTATAAGCTCCTTCCTCAGAAGGCAATTAAAATTAAAAATTCCATCATAATAGCGGATCTACACATTGGGTATGAAGAAAGCATGGCAAAAGAAGGCATCTACCTTCCAAAAGCCTTCAGACAGATGGTTGATTCCGCTGTTGCCCTTCTCAAAGAAGAACGACCAAAACGATTGATAATAGACGGCGACCTCAAGCATTCGTTCATTCCCCTCAAGCGAGAAAAACTTGAGCTCAAGGCGTTTTTTGAGGAGGTAATTCCTCTTGTGGAGGAAATAGTTGTTGTAAGGGGCAACCATGATGTAGGGATAAATTGGATTAGGGAACTTGGTGTAGAGGTCGTTGATGAGCTTGAAATCGGGAAGTGGAAAATAGTTCACGGTCACAAGCTTGTTGAAGGAGAGAAGTTTATAATAGGACATGAACACCCTGCAATAAGGCTTAGGGATGAAGTCGGAGCATTAATAAAAGTTCCGATATTTTTAGTGGGTGAGCCTCTAATAGTGCTCCCAGCTTTTTCTCCGTGGGCATATGGAAACGATATTCTCAGGGAAATTGTTTCTCCCTTTCTTAGAGATGTCAATCTTTTCAACTTTAAGGTTCTTGTCCCCCTGGACAAAGAACTCCTGGACTTTGGAAAACTTGGAGACCTAGTTAAAGCACTCCAAAGAATTTGACCGCAAGGATTAAAATCAAAAAGAACCAAATTCCTTTGGTGATTATATGGATGTATTAAGTGCTATAATATTCTTCGCCTATGCACCAGCTTTGGCACTGCTCTGGTATTTCTATCACGAGGATAAGTATGAACCCGAGCCAAAACGCTATGTTATGGCAACATTTATCTTGGGAGGTACTCTCTCTGTTGGCGTTGCAATGCTCTTAGAGGCCTTTTTAGTACAAGGAGAGTTTGGATATGCTCTCTTACCAGCAACCGCATTTTATATGGCGCTTGTGGCCGGCATTGTGGAAGAACCGGCAAGAGCTCTAGCCATTAGGCTTCCATTTAAGGCAGGGAAAATGGATGGAATAATGGATGGCGTGGTTTACGGTGTTGCAGCGGGATTGGGATTTGCAGCTACCGAGAATTTCTTGTACGGGATTGGCTTTGGGGTCGGGACTACCATTGTGAGAGCTTTCTTAACACCTTTCGCCCACGCAACCTGGAGTGCAATAGTTGGCGTTGGATACGGGTTGAAGGCGGAGGGGAAAATCCAAAGCCTTTCAAGCTATTTTGCCCTTGCAATACTGCTCCACTTTCTGTGGGACTATTTTGCATTTCTAAGCCTTGCAATCCCCTCGTATTACATCTTCACGATATTGCTGATTTTTATTAACATAGCCCTCATTAGGTATTTTATAATGCTTGGACAAAGGGAAGACCTCGAAAGAGCATGGTGGTACTGGTTTGTTAGGAGGTGAAGGCATGAAAGAAAAAATAGAGAGAGCCCTCTTTGAGGTGAGGCCATATATTGAGTACTACGAGGAGCTAAAGAGAAAAGTCGAGGAGATAAGTTCAAAAGCTCAAGATGAAGTCTCTTTTGTAAAATCTTTGGAAGAGGAGATAAGGAACTCCCAAGAGCCCTTTAAAACAGATCTAAGAATATTCCTTCAAAAGTTTAGTTCTCTCTGAGGAAGCTCTCCTAATAATTTTCGGAATTTTCTGTTTTATTTGAAAATTTTTCTGAAATAACGGCAATTCTTGACCATTCATGGTTTATGAAAATACATTCATGAATCCCTTCCTTGCATCTTGTGCTTTTTACATGCCCTATGATAAAAGTGCAACATAGTTGCTTTTTTGTAAGTTACATTGGTTTATAATTCTCGTTAACGGATATAATCGATCTAGAAAACTTTATATGTGCAAAGAAGGCAGAATGTCTTGCTTTTGTATCCTTGGTATATAGAATAGACCACATGTACAAAAATGTACGGAGGGTTGAAAATGGAAAGGTATGTCGGGCAGAGCGTTACAAAGAGGGAAGAAAGCTATAGAGAGGTAACACCAGTTGCCATAATCTTGGGAGTTCTCTGGGGAGCATTTATGGCTGCAAGCTTTACTTACGCTGGAATGGTTATGGGTTTCACCTCTGGAGGCTCTGCAATAGCGGCAATTGTTGGTTGGGGCATCCTTAGAGGACTACTCAAAAAGGGTACGGTCGTTGAAAATAATATAGTCCAGACAATTGCTTCAGCAGTAAATATCTCCGTCTCTGGTGTCATATTCACAATACCGGCACTTTACATAATGGGCCTTCACCAGGAGATAAACACCTTGTACTTCTTCCTGGCAACAGCTGCTGGAGCAATTTTGGGTATAACATTCATAATTCCACTCAGGAAGCAAATGATCGAGATAGACAGACTTAGATTTCCAACAGGTACTGCAGTGGCTACAATACTCAAAACTCCCGGTAGCGGTATAGAGAAGGCAAGATTGTTGTTCTTTGGTATGATTATCAGTGCCCTAGTTTATCTCATTCAGCAGTTCCCTCTATTTGGACTACCACACATAATACCCGAGGTCGTTGACCTTGGCTCAGTGCTCCACCTTCCAGAATGGATTAACCTAACTATAGCCCTCTCACTCATGGTATTTGGTATGGGTTTAATCACTGGAAGGAACGGTCTGATAGTTCTTGCTGGTGGTATACTCTCCTACTACATCATAACACCAGTGGTTAAAGCCCTTGGATGGATTCCAACTGACGTTCAAGGTAGTGCTATAAGCGGTTACGTTTATGGAACTATGACAAGACCCCTTGGTATAGGAATGCTTCTTGGCGGTTCAATAGCAGGACTGATACTCTCACTTCCGGTAATTGCTGTTGCAATGAAGAGCCTTGCACAGGCGAGCAGGGTGAAAGACAAAAATGGAAATAGTGAGGAGCTTCCAATATACTATCTAATTGGTGGAGCAATTTTGGCATTTGCTTTGCTCTTAATAACAGCATACAAGCTTGGAGGCCTTGGACTTGGTAGGAGCCTCCTCACAGCTCTCATCGGTGTTGCATGGATTTTTATAGCCTCACTTCTCGTAGCAATGTCCACCGGAATGACTGATTGGAGTCCAGTATCGGGTCTTTCCCTAGTCTCGGTTATGATACTTCTCTATTTGACCCACAAGAACGTGCCGCTCACCATACTAATGGGAGCAACTGTTGGTGTTGCCATTTCAGGTGCTGCAGATATGATGCAAGACCTTAAAACTGGTCATATGGTGGGTGCTATTCCATCAAGACAGCAAAAAGTTGAGCTCTTAACTGCCTGGCTCGGCCCAATAATCGCTCTAACAGTTGTCGGCCTTATATGGAATGCCTATGGAATTGGAAACGACAAAGTTCCAGCACCTCAGGCAATGGCTCTCAAATCAATGGTAGATGCAGTGCTCGGTGGAAATGTTCCAGTAGACAAGTTCATAGCGGGAGGATTACTTGGCTTTGTCCTCTCACTCAGTGGAATCCCAGGACTTGGTGTTCTTGTGGGACTTTCAATGTACCTTCCAATGCTTTACATCATTCCCTATGGAATTGGATGTATTGTAAATGAGATTGCAAAGAGGAAGAAGGGCTATGAGTTCATAGTTGAAAAAGTGCTCCCATTTGCTGCTGGATTAATGGTTGGAGAAGCCGCTATGACCCTACTCTTCGCAGTGCTCACAGTTGCTGGGGTATTGCAACCATGAGGTGATGAACATGAAGAAGCTAGTTGGGAATGTTATGCTCACAGCCGGTTTAATCACAGGAGCTATAGCTTCCGCCAGAAATCCACCACTCTGGTTTGCAGTTGGTGGGGCATTATTTATCATGGGTGCTGGGATAGTCCTTAGAAGACAGGGGGAGAAGGAAGAACTTCACAGAAACATTACTAAAGGAGAAGGGGGAGAAGTAGAGCTTAAGAAGGTTTTAGAAAACGCACTTACGGAGATAGAAACAGTGATGAAGGAGAAAGAGACAGACCTCGAAAAAGCCAGAAAGAGACTAGGAAAAGTGCTAGAGACGTTGGAAACATTTGCGGAAAAAGCCCAGCCGCTTAGGATAAAAGGAATCAAGTTCTATGGAGAAGTCATGACAAGTTTTAGCAAAGCCGAAAGACATCTAAACAGAGCCTGGAGTGCCTATGCAGATGGATACATTAGAGAAGGAGATACCTACTTAGAGTCTGGATATGCCCAGCTGAGGGAGACTTCAAAACTCTTAAAATCCAAGAGCTGACTTTTCTTTTTTCTTTATTAAATCGATGAGAAAAGATAAATACTCAAGAAGCCAAGATAATTTTGGTGAATGATATGAAAAGACTCTTTAGTCTGATTTTGGTTATTCTTGTAGCTGTCAGTACTTCCGCTTGTGTTTCAAAAGAGAGCTCTACACAGTCTACAACACAAGCCTCTACTCCTCCTACAAGCGAAAGCTCTAATAGTTTCACCACAACTCAAATAAAGATAGATAGGGCCGATATAATCAATGCTATCGAAAAAGTCGAGAAATATGGGTTCACTGTCCAATATTCCACAATTCCAGAGGGGAATACTCAAATAACTTCGAGAGGAGGATTTGACTATAGCAAAGGAGAAGCCTTTTGGGAGATTATCAGCAAAAGCGGAGATTTCGTTACATATTCCAATGAAACCGTTTGGGATGACTCAGTTTATTACTCTGCTCTTGTTAAACAAGATAACGAGATAGTCCAAAAAGGAGAAGTAACCTCCACGATAGAAGATTACTTTGAAAAGGTCCTCAAAGGACATACAGAGATTGCAACGCCGGAAGAATTCAGGCAATGGCTTTTCAAAGGCCCGGATCCTGTAAGGAACCCACTTTATTACGTTAGAGATATCCTCACCAATGCAAACTCAGTTACGGCGATCAAGGAAGGAAGTAATTACGTTGTAACGTTTACTTTCACAAAGGAGGAACGAGCAAGCATTAATTCTGTGCAGAAAGTTATAGTGACCCAAGGAACGGGAAAATTGTGGCTCCGAAATAACTTGCCCACAAAAGGGGAAATAGAGATAACAAGAACAACAAGCTATGAAGGCTTAGAAGAAAGCACTACAACATCAAATGCTAGGATAGAATTTGAAATAGCCTACACTTACCAGCCTCCAGAGTGGGTTGCTGAGGTTACTGGATGATTTTTAAATTTTCCAATTTTTCTACCGAAAAATATATGTATTTTGAATACGTAATACATTTCGGTGAGAGGTTTGAAGAAATCGCTGGCTATCCTCTTAATCCTCTTTGTAGTAGTGAGCTCTTCTGCATGTATGCAAAAGGAACCGACGCCAGAGGCAATTATTAAGGAAATCGAAGACGTTGATAAGTACATGTACTCAGTGGATTATGTAATTGCAAGTAACTTTAGCAATATCACAATCCATTCTCTGGGTGGCTTTAACTATGACAGAGAGGAGGCGTTCTGGGAGCTAATCACAAT
>Ga0182239_1000719_pt1 | contig 11709 bp, 13 predicted proteins | sample hydfrate6_PW_210_FD_132456 | JGI IMG/M metagenome (GOLD analysis project Ga0182239, IMG submission 132456) | Subsurface microbial communities from deep shales in Texas, USA - hydraulic fracturing test 6_PW_210 | ecosystem: Environmental > Aquatic > Deep subsurface > Shale gas/oil reservoir >...
CCATAGACTTTTAGACCCATAAGACCCGCTTCGATAAGGATTCCACCAGTGCCCATAAAAGGATCAAGAACTTCTTTTTTTGCCCTTGCCAGATTAACCATTGCCCTTGCTACTCTTGGAGGCAAAGCTATAGGTTTGTAAAACGGCCTTTGATCGGCTTTTCGTTCATTAAACGGCTTTGCTTTAAAAAATCTCTCTCTAATCCCAACCCAAAGCTTTTTTCCACAGTAAACTCTGATTAATGTTTCGGGAGAGCTTAGATTCACTTTGAACCCTCTTTTTGATATTATTGCCCCCAATTTCTTCTCAACGTTCTCTACTAAATGGGAACAGTTTACCATTGTCTCTCTATCTACTTTAAAGGTTCCCCTGATGTAGTTTTTCCATTTGACATTTTCTGCTTTTGAATACAGCTCCTCCAAGCTTTTAGCAGAGAACAAAAGCTCGCCGTATTCATGTGCTAAGCCAAGTCTGTTGAGGAAGGGGAACGCCTTTTTATCTCCTTTAAGGGCAAGAAAAAGGTAATCTCTTTCTATGATCCTAAACTCTGGACTAGCCATTTCTAGCAACGCCCTAACTTCCCCTTGAGCCATCTCTGGAAGATTCCCAAGTATCTCGACGTAGAGCATGTAGACACCTTCTTTTAAGGGCTTTTAAGATTTTGGAATGAGAATTAGAATGAGTGCCAAAGTGAGTGGTATTAACGAAGAGAGGAAGTTAATTTTAAAGCTTATTCCACTTAGATAGCCTCCTATTAAAGGTCCAACAACCCATCCAATGCTCATCATCGTATTTAGCATTCCCATAGCCTGTGCCCTTATCTTATCCTCTGTGCTTAATGCCACATAAGAAGATGAGGCACTAATAAAGGCCGACCATTTTATTCCTGAAAGGATGGAGAGAACTATCATTGAATAAATGGTTGCGATTATGCCATATCCGTAGAACACTATCATGTAGCCCACTAGTGATAAAATGAAGATCTTTTTCGCGCCCTTTTTATCAATGGCTTTCCCTATGAATGGGGCACCTAATGCTGCTGCCAGAGAATCAACACCAAAGAGAATTCCAACCCATTGACTCCCAAATCTTTCTTCAAAGTATACAGAAAGCACGGAGTAAACTTGGCCAGATGCTACCATTGCAAACAAAACAGACAAGTAAAAGATGCCCAGTTTGCCCTTTAAAAGATTCTTAAAAGCGTTGCCCTCGAAAATAACCCTCTCGCTCTCTCTGCTTTCTTGCGGAATTATTAATCGCTTGGAACGTGAAGGTTGATGGGGAGTTTCCTCTATGAGCATCACAATTCCGGCTGAAACAATTGATATTACAGCTGATATTACAAAAGCGCTTTTGATGCCAAGGAGTTTGATTATCCCACTCCCTAGAAAGTTGCCCAGCATGTACCCTATATTTTCAATGAAGTTAAAGAAACCAAAGGTCGAGCCCACCTTTTCCAGAACCGAAAGCTCGGAAATAAAGGCCGTATGAGCGGGGAAAAGTGAAGAGCCTAAAACTCCCTGAAGAATTCTTATCCCAAGGAGCATGGATGGCGTTGTGGCAAATATTACAAAAAGGTACGCAACACCTGAAGAGAATATTCCAAACGCTATGAACGGCTTTCTTCTTCTAGTTCTATCGGAGAGATATCCAAAAGGATACTGAGCTATGCTAGAGGTTAAATTGAAAGCAACGCTCAAAAGCCCGACAAGAAAAAGCGACCCTCCTAGAATTTTCATGTACACCCCGAGGTATGGGAAAGCTATTCCCCAGCTTATATTGGCTAGAAACATTGAGATTGCCAGGAGAAGGAGGTTTCTTTTTCTCTTTTTTCTTATGGAGATTTTTGCAGTGCGCTCTCTAATGATTTGAAGCAGAGAACGTTCCCGCTTCATGTTCTTACCTCCTCAATTTTTGAGGATGTCTCTGATGAGGGCATTTGCTATCTCTTTGTCTATCGCTCCTGCCCTGAGCTCCCTCAATACCCTCTGAATACCAAAGCGTTTTAAAATCGGCGCACTTTTGGTGGCGTTCTTCCACAGAGGACACCCAAAGCCCAATGCGTATTTTCTGCCAAGTATGCTTATTGCTTCCCTTTTGTCGAGGGCTAAAAAGGCTGGAAGGTTCAGCTTTATTAGGTCTCCCTCTTTATAAATTGAAATACTTCCAAAGCTGAGCAGGTCTCCAGAGGCTACTATTTTTATTCCATTTTTCTCGCATAGTTTTTAACCGCTTCCATTATCATTGAATGGCATTTTCCACAGATTGGAGCCCTTTTCTGTATTTGAGAGCTTATGACTTCGGCATAATTTGGAACTTCAACAAAAACTGCCCCATACTCCTGGGCTCTTAGGAGTATTACATCCCTCATTTGAGGGAGTCTTACCATTACCGGAACTACATCGAATCCTGCCCACCTAAGGATTAAAAGCGATGCCGTACTGTCACTACCCATTGAAAAAGCCAGAGCAATTTTTTCTTTGATCTTATCTCTATTAAATTCCTTTCCGTAAAGTCTGTAATAAACGAGGGCTTTTAATCTCTCGTAAGCTTCTTCACTAATCTCTCCCCTAACCCGCTCGAGGGCTTCAAGGCTTTGGTGTAAACGATAGGACTTAACAAAGTTATCTTTTACTGGCTCTATCATCGTGGTGGGGTTTGGGAGTATGCTTTTAAAGGCTTTCCATTCCCTTTGTTCTCAACGGGAGAGAAAGATTAAATTTTGAGAATTCAATTGGTTTACGGTGGTGAAGATGTTTGCTGAGATAATCACCATAGGAGATGAACTGCTGACTGGCAACACCATCGACAGCAACTCCGCGTTTATAGCTCAAAAGCTCACGGAAAGGGGATATTGGGTAAAGAGAATAACAACTGTTGGGGATGATGTTGAGGACATAAAAAGCGTGATCAGAGAGGCTCTCCCCCGAAAGCCAGAAGTCTTGATAATAGCTGGGGGGTTAGGTCCAACACACGACGATGTTACGATGATTGCAGTTGCCAAAGCTCTTGGTGTTGAATTGGAATTAAGGGAAGATGCCCTCAGGAGAATTGAGGAATTTTACTTGGAGCTCTATGAGAAGGGCTTTATAGATGATCCAGAAATTAATGAGGCACGTAAAAAGATGGCGTACCTCCCAAAGGGAGCCGAGATGCTCAACAACCCCGTTGGGGCTGCTCCAGGCGCTTTTTTGAGCTATGAGAACACAAAAATATTTGTCCTCCCCGGAATGCCAAGAGAAATGAAGGCAATGCTTGAAAACGAAGTGCTTCCCAGACTTGGAAGGAGGGTGTTTATTCAAAAAAAGCTTCTAGCAGAGATAACAGACGAATCGAAGCTTGCTCCAATATTAAATGAAACGTTGAGCAAGTTCAGGGTAAAGATACACTCATCTCCAAAGGGCTTTGGAAAATACATTGGGATAATTCTCTTTGGAGAATCAGAGGAGGAAATTGAAAGAGCAAAGGAATTCATGGAGGAAAAGGGAATAAGGTTTGAAGAGGTTTAAGGGATCTGGAAGATGCGCATTGTATTTGTCCCCACGGTCTTTCCTATTGGTCTTCCCTCTGTTAAAAGCACTGTATCATCTTCTTTGACTATTCCCAATCCCTTTACCAGCATTATTATATCCTTTTCGTTAAAGTTCTCCTCCATGCAGAATGGATAAACGCCATAGGAAAAGGCTAAGTTGTTGCAGACCCTCTCACTGCTTGAAAAAGTTAAGATCCATTGCTTTGGTTTGAAGCGGGATATTAGCCTTGGAGTTAGCCCAGTCCTTGTGGGGGTTAGGATGTATTTTATGTCTATGGCGCAGAGAGCATCTATAACACTACGTGTTATCGCTTCTTTTATAGTGCTTCTTTTTGGTAACGAGTCAATCCAAGCGCGCAATCTGGAATAACCTAGGGACTCCCTATATTCCTCCGTTGTCTTAGCTATCTTTGCCATCATTTCCACCGATTCAACGGGGTACTTTCCTATGGCGGTCTCTTCGGAGAGCATCACCGCATCAGTTCCGTCGAGTATCGCATTCGCGACATCTGTTACCTCTGCCCTTTTTGGTATCCGTTCGGTGGTCATTGAGACGAGCATTTGAGTGGCAGTTATTACCGGCTTTGCTGCTAAATTGGTCTTTTTTATAAGCTGCTTCTGCATTATGGGGAGCTTTTCAATCGGCATTTCAACACCAAGATCTCCTCTCGCTATCATTATTCCATCAGCAGCGTTTAGAATTTCATCGAAGTTCCTCACAGCGTCAGGCCTCTCTATTTTTGCAATCACGAAGAGATCTGCATTTTTCTTTTCAAGAAAGCTCTTTACTTTGAGCACATCATACACCGAACCTACAAAAGATAGGCCTATGGCATCTACCCCATGTTCAATTGCGAACTCTATTATCTCAAAGTCCCTTGGAGTTATTGCCTCTATCGGGAGATTCGCTTTTGGAATGTTTATCCCCTTATGGGAGAACAGTATCCCTCCGTTCACTACAACACATTCGACCTCATTTTCCCTGACTTCCTCAACCCTCAGCATTATGTAGCCGTCGCTCAGGTATATGGTATCACCTTTTGAAACCAGCTTTGGTAAGTCTTTAAACTCAACTGGAATGGTTGTTTCGTCACCTTCGACGTCTCTCGTCGTGAGCACAACTTTATCTCCCTTTCTTAGGGTTACGGAGTCTCCTTTTATCTTTCCCACTCGCATTTTTAATCCCGGCAAATCACCTAAAATTGCAACTCTCATTTCCAATTTCTCGGCGACATCTCTCACTGTCTTAATGGTCTTTGCGTGCTCTTCGAGGGTTCCATGGGAGAAGTTTATCCTCGCAACACTCATTCCGGCTTTTATCATCTTTTTTATGGTCTCTTTTTGCTTAGAAGCCGGCCCTATCGTGGCAATTATCTTTGTCTTATGAGAGGGAAGCTCCATTTCTCTCACCATTTTCTTTTTCCATCTGGGATTAATTAAGTTTTCTGGAATTCGAAAGATATTTTAAAGCCATCCTCTTAACTTTCTTCATGAGAAGAAAACTGATAACCGTAATTCCTCCCGAGGAGATTCTTAAAATCAAGGAGAGTTCCAAGGCGAGAGTTGATATAAAAATCCGAGAAGCTGATGCCTATTTTGGAATGCCCAGATGGGAGATAATCATTGATGGGAGCAACGAGGAAATCGAGAAGTTCATGGACGTCTTGATGAAGTCTAGGGCGGGAGGCTAGTGAAGCCCCTCCAATTTTTCGTTTTCTTCAAATTCTTTCCCTTTTCGTTCCAAATATTCTTCTAAGAGTGTTTTCAAGCCGAAGAGAATGAAAAACAACAGAAAAAGAATTAAAACCCATTTTGTGGAAACTCCAGATGTAACCTGCATTTATCCCACCAGCGCATTCTTTAATCCGAATTCTTTCACAAGTTCAGCCGCTTTAAGCATCTCATCGTTTGTGAGCCTTCTATCAATTTCGGGATATTCATGAGCCCTGTACTCTGGACGGTATTGGAACATTACATTGACCCTAACGTTCCTGCCGAGATTTTCGCTTATCCACTCTAAAATTGGCTTTGTGCAGCACTCTAAATGACCCGGCATTACAAGATGCCTTATCAAAAACTCGGCTTTGTAGTGTTTTTTAGCTAGTAAAAAGTTCCTTGTAACTGTTTCCCAGTATCTGGGAGCTTTTGAGTATTTAAGTGCATCTTCGTCGTTGCCCCATTTGAAGTCCCCAAGATAGACATCGACAATCCCATCCAAAAGTTTCATGCTTTTTTCGCTCATGTACATGTTGGAGTTCCACACTACCGGAATCGGAACTTTAACATACTCTAGAGTCTCAAGGATAAAAGGAAGATTTGGAGTTGGCTCGCCACCAACGAAGTTAACATTCTTCGCCCCCTCAGCATAGGCTACCGCTATCTTAACGGCCATCTCCTTGGGAGAATACCTCAAGCCTACGCGGTATTGGCTTATGTCCCAGTTCTGACAGAACACGCACCTAAAGTTGCACCCGGAAAAGAAGACTGTATAAGACGGCACAAGCTCCGGCTCCTCCCCTATGTGGAGAAAATCACTCGCCACTAAACTTTCTTTCACTCTGCAGTAGCCGATCTCTTCAAATCTATTTGCGTGGCATTTAAACTCGCACAGCTCACAGCTTTCAAGCATTTTATATGCTATTAGAGCTTTTAAATCGAGGAGACTCTTTTTGGGATTCTCTTTTAAATCGTTCTCTCTCAACTTTTCCATCCCTTCTTCGTGTGTTTTCCACAGACTCTCAAGATCCTCATCTTCTCCGAAATTAACCTCTACCTGCTTTGAATAGAAGAAATTTGGCTTTTCTTCTCCGCTTAGGATTGAAAAGTAATGCGGTAATGCATCTTTTGCCCTTTTAATTTCATCGAGTTCTACCCGCCTAAACCACATGACCATCGATTGATAATAGCACATGAACTATTAAAAGTTTAAACCTCTCCGAATGTAGCCCTGAAACATTTCTTTTGTTGAATGATTAATCTTCGATAGCCTCTCACTTTTCTCAAAGATTCTTCGAAAGACTATGCTAAACAAAAAAGCTTATTTAAGCAATAGTCGTTAAATAAGAGCGTTTTCTTGGTTTATGCTAATTAAACTATTTTATGAACCCAAAACCTTTATTAAAATTCAAGCATTAATGAACTTTGGTGATCTTCTATGAAAGGTTGGTGGGGAAGAATCCTAAGGGTTGATTTAACCAACAACAAAGTCTGGGTGCAGGAATATTCTCCGGAAGTTGCAAAGAATTTTATTGGTGGTAGAGGTCTAGCAGCCTGGATTCTTTGGAATGAAGCAAAGAACGTAGATCCTCTTGTGCCAGAAAACAAGTTAGTTTTTGCAAGTGGTCCGTTTAACGGTCTCCCAACCCCAAGCGGTGGAAAGATGGTTATCGCTGCCAAGAGCCCCCTGACCGGCGGTTATGGTGATGGTAACCTTGGAACAATGGCCACCGTGCATTTAAGAAAAGCCGGCTATGATGCCCTTGTCGTTGAAGGAAAAGCCAAAAAGCCCGTCTATCTCTATATCGAGGACGACAACGTTAGCATTCTCAGTGCTGAAGGTCTCTGGGGCAAAACTACCTTTGAAACCGAGAAAGAGCTCAAGGAGATACACGGTAAGAACGTGGGTGTTCTAAGCATAGGGCCCGGTGGGGAGAACCTCGTTAAATATGCCGTTGTTATCTCTCAAGAAGGAAGGGCAGCTGGCAGGCCCGGTATGGGTGCGGTAATGGGTAGTAAGAAGCTCAAGGCGGTTGTCATTAAGGGTACCAAAGAAATCCCAGTTGCTGACAAGGAGAAGCTTAGGAAGCTTTCACAAGAGGCTTACAATGCAATTCTCAACTCCCCAGGTTATCCGTTCTGGCACAGACAGGGAACAATGGCCGCTGTGGAATGGACGAATGAGAACTCTGCATTACCAACAAGGAACTTCAGCGACGGAAGCTTTGAGTTTGCCCGTTCAATAGACGGTTACACAATGGAAGGAATGAAGGTCAACCAGAGAGGTTGTCCATACTGTAACATGCCTTGTGGAAACGTGGTTCTTGATGCAGAGGGTCAAGAGAGTGAACTTGACTATGAAAACGTTGCTTTGCTAGGTTCAAACCTTGGCATAGGAAAGCTTAACGAGGTCTCAGTTCTCAACAGAATTGCAGATGAGATGGGGCTTGACACGATTTCGCTTGGAGTTTCGATATCCTATGTGATGGAAGCTAAGGAGAAGGGCATAATAAAAGATGACGATGCTCCAGAATTTGGAGATTTCAAGAAGGCCAAGCAACTTGCTTTGGACATAGCCTATAGAAGAGGAGAGCTCGGAAACCTTGCCGCTGAGGGTGTCAAAGCAATGAGCGAGAAGCTCGGTGCAAAGGACTTTGCAATGCACGTAAAAGGTCTTGAGGTCAGCGGTTATAACTGTTACATCTACCCGGCAATGGCTTTGGCGTATGGAACGAGCTCAATCGGTGCCCACCACAAGGAAGCATGGGTTATTGCATGGGAGATCGGTACAGCACCAATTGAAGGTGAAAAGGCTCAGAAGGTTGAGTACAAGATAACCTATGACCCAGAAAAGGCTGCAAAAGTTGTTGAGCTCCAGAGACTTAGAGGTGGTCTCTTCGAGATGCTCACTGCCTGTAGATTGCCATGGGTTGAAGTTGGCCTAAGCTTGGATTACTATCCAAAGCTTCTCGAAGCAATCACCGGTGTTAAGTACACCTGGGACGACCTCTACAAGGCAGCCGATAGGGTTTATGCTCTCATGAGGGCATACTGGGTTAGGGAATTCAACGGCAACTGGAGCAGAGAAATGGACTATCCACCAGAGAGATGGTTCAAAGAAGGCCTTAAGAGCGGCCCATACAAAGGCCAGCACTTGGAGAAGGACAAGTACGATGCCCTGCTTTCAGAATACTACAAGCTCAGAGGCTGGGACGAGAGGGGTATTCCAAAGAAAGAGACACTCAAGGAACTTGGCCTTGAGTTCGTCATCCCAGAGCTTGAGAAGGTTACGAAGCTCGAGTGAGCTTTTCCTTTTTTATCTTCTTTGTCTCTTGAGCTTCTTGACTTCTCTTATTTTGAAAAGAGATTTTTCAAAAGAAAATGAAAAAAGTTCAAGTAAGACAATCATACTCATGATAACTTGTTCCTAATATCAGTTCTTTGTGGATTTTAGATCCGTAGGGAGTTTCTATGTTGATAGTTATCTTAGATATCTGGCTGTTAGTTATAAGCTCGACCTTAGAACCCTTGTAAACTCCCTTGAATTCATAAGTTCCAGAGAATACTCTCCTCTGCTTTAGCTGCCACTTGGACTCATTTAATAGGATTTTCAACCTTTCTATCCGGAATGAAGAGTATATTTCCCGTTGTATTAGTTCTTCCCTTGTTATTCCTGCTATTTTTTCCCATTCTTTGTCTTTTATGTCATACATCGTACCATTAACGTTTACGTACCCTGAGACATTACCTCCGAAAAATTCAAAATAAATTGAGTATCCATACTTATAAGCCCCATTTACATAGTACCTTACGGAGCCATTGAAGGTATACTTCCCTTTAGATTTTTTGAGATGTATTAGATGATAAGCAGTTATACGCTCAATGCCCGTGGAGGTGTTTTGAACTGCATATAAGGTCGCGTTTTCTATATAGGTGTAATCCTCTGTGGGGATCTGTTCCAGCTTTGATTGTATTTTTTGGATATCTGGTGCTTCATAAGAGTAACCTAAGAGTGCAACTACCAAAATGGACAATAGACCTGTCACCCAAATAACGCTCTTTCTCATTTTCATCACCAATTTATCACATAATCCCATCCCACTTGAACTCCAACTTTAACATTTACGTGTGGAAATGAATTTGAAGCTGTGTATGTTGGTGAGAAAGAGCCTCCATCCCATTTGTACCCTGCTTCATCTCTTACATTAAACAAGCTTCCGTCGAAGGTGTATATTATGAGCTCAAATGAGACATCCCCTTCCGGCCCTGTTACATAAAGATTGATCCGATCCAAGGGATGAACACTTGCGTACCAGTACCATGTATACACTCCGGCTTCTGTATGACGTGCCCAAAGACCAAACCACAAGTTTGGATCGTCGACGAGCTTTTCTCTGCAGAGAATGACCCAACCACCGGAAGGACCCCAAAATACAACGTCTCCAGTGTCACAATAGCTCCAGGCATTTATAGGCGTAGTTGGTAGGGATACAAAAAATAAAATTCCTACCAGCACAATTATCTTTCTCATTCGCCCCCCCAAGCGTGAGGAAATTTCACAAATAGTAAGCACTCAAACTATATAAAATTTACTATTGGAAAAAACAAAAAGACAAAAGTAAAAACAACAAACAACAAAACAAAGTAAAAAGGACAACAAAATTTATCAGCTGACAAAGAATAGTATCTGTGGTGATGCACATGGTGAAAATCAGGCTTATGGGAGCTTTTGCTCACCTTGCCAAAGCTAGAGAGCTTGAGATAAAGCTCGACAGGCCCAAGACAGTGGATGAGATACTTAGAGAGCTAATCCCGAGGTATGACGAATTCCATGACAAGATAATCTTCATTAACGGCAAGCCTGCAAAGGGAGATGCAGTAGTTGAGGAAGGGGATGAGATAAAAGTCATGCCCGTTCTCAGCGGGGGTTAGAGTATAAGGAGTTCCCAAAAGCATCTATCCCCACTATAAGCGGAAATTCTTCAACCTCTAGAACCCAAACCGCCTCAGGAATTCCAAGCTCCTCAAGCCAGTAAACGTCTAAAACTCTTTTTACGCTCTTTGCAGCCAGAGAGCCAGCGCCGCCTGTAAATGCAAAGTAGACCGCTTTGTGCTCTCTGAAAGGCCCTACTTCCATTCCTCCTTTTCCTATGATGCCTTTGATTCCCATGCTTAGGATTTTTTTGAGGTATCTGTTCATCCTCGCGCTTGTTGTTGGGCCTGCGGAGACTATCTCATATCCGCTTTCCTTTTTTCGCACTATTGGGCCACAGTGATAGATAACGGCTCCTCTTAAATCAAAGGGGGCTTTTTCCAGTAGTTTTCTATGAGCGAGATCCCTTGCCGTGTATATCACTCCCGAGAGGTAAACCAAGTCTCCGGCTTTGAGCTTTAGCACGTCCTCCTCGGTTAGCGGTGTCCTCAGCTTTACTGCCATACTCTCACTTCTCCGTTTGCGCTTATCTCCAGAAAAGCCCTCCTATGAGCCCAGCACTGGAAAACGATTCCAACAGGGAACGAAGCCGGATGCCTATAAGTGATCTCAACCTTGACGTCTAGAGCAGTTGTTTTTCCTCCCATCCCCATGGGGCCTATTCCTATGGAGTTTATCTCTTCAAGCAGCTCCCCCTCGAATTTTGCTATCCTTTTGTCTTTGTGCCTCTCTCCTACGGGTCTTAACAGGGCTTTTTTGGCAAGCTTTAATGCAAAGTCTGCACTCCCCCCAATGCCGATTCCTATTATTACTGGAGGGCAGGGCTTCCCGCCGCATTCTTTGACTCTATCAACAACAGCCCTCTTCACACCTTCAAAGCCTTCTGCGGGAGTAAGCATTGCTAAAGCAGAACAGTTTTCGCTTCCCCCTCCTTTTGGCAGAATAGCTATCTTTATTTTATCCCCTTTTGCAAGCTCCCAATGAATAACCGGGAGGTTTCCAACGTTTTTGTTCGTGAGAACATCAAGGGTATTTGGTCTTAGAGGGATTTCCTTCGTTGCCTTTTCCAGAGCTGAAGCTATTGCCTCTTTGATTTCTCTTAAGTATGGGCTTTCGATTCCAGCCTCTACGAAGAAAGTCACTGTTCCGGTATCTTGGCATACAGGGATTTGCTCTCGCTTTCCAATTTCAACGGCTTTCAAAATGTTTTCGAGGTTGAACTTTGCAACTGGGTTATCTTCCTTTTTGTAAGCCTCTTGCAGGGATTCAACAACGTCATCTGGGATCTTTGTGACAGCAAGCTTTATCGCTTCAAATATTGCTCCCTCCATGTGCTCACCTCAGTACTTGATAATGGAGCGGATGAATCTCAGAACATCCTCAAGCCTAAAATGGCCTGTCTCAACCCCATAGATTCTCTCCACCGGGACTTCCTTAACCCTCGCTCCCTTTTTCACGGCTTTTATTAGAACTTCCGTCTCAACCTCATACCTTTTACTCTCTATCTCCGGTAGGAATTCCCTCTTGA
>Ga0182239_1000721_pt1 | contig 11699 bp, 10 predicted proteins | sample hydfrate6_PW_210_FD_132456 | JGI IMG/M metagenome (GOLD analysis project Ga0182239, IMG submission 132456) | Subsurface microbial communities from deep shales in Texas, USA - hydraulic fracturing test 6_PW_210 | ecosystem: Environmental > Aquatic > Deep subsurface > Shale gas/oil reservoir >...
AGTCCCTGTTCCATGGGGTGAAAAGATATGGCTCTTCGTCACAGGGCATGGAATTTCAGACGGCAAACTCCAAAAATCCACAGGATCGGTCAAAGAACCAAAGATATTTGGCCCCGGGCTGGACATGGGCATTTGCCTGCCTATTCTCGCCCGAGGTTGCGAAATCGGCCTGGGTATTGGACCCTTTGTCTGAACATAGTGCGAGGGTATGGTTGGCGGGGAATTCCCGTATTGAACTATGGTGATGGCAGGAGAGGTGCTGGCTCAGGGTGCTGAAGGTAAAGTCATGGGCAACCGGTAGGGGAGATTGGAGGGATGCGCTCGCATTCACCTTGGAAGAGGGCAAGGAAACCATAGCGGGTGGCTTGTCAGCCGGAGGCGGACACAGTACCTTGACCACCTCGATAGGACTGGTTTGATTTGTATTTTGTTGCGGCCCCGGGCTCAGCTTTATTGCCTGAGACGCGATGCGAGTTGGTCGTGGACCTCAAAGCCCACGTGGAACGGATACAGTATAATGACAGGGGAGAAGATATGGATGCAGGACAGATAGCAGAATTTATCCGGCAGGCTAAAACAGCTTCTTTGGAAGTGGCCAATGCCAGCGGCGAACAAAAGTATCAGGTCCTGACCGGTTTGGCTCAAGGATTGCGGCGTGAGGCGGCGCGCATCCTTGAGGCGAATGCCAGAGATATCGCCAAAGCCGAGGAAAATGGTCTGGATGCCGCCCGGATAGACCGCCTGCGTCTGACCGAAGCAGGTATCGAAGCCATGGCTCAGGCCTGCGGGCATGTAGCCGACATGGACGATCCAGTGGGGAGTATAGAATCGATGCAGAAACGGCCCAACGGACTGCTCGTGGGCCAGATGCGTATTCCCCTCGGGCTGGTGGCCATGATTTATGAATCACGGCCCAACGTGACCATTGATGCTGGAATCCTGTGCTTGAAAGCCGGCAATGGAGTGGTTTTGCGGGGCGGTTCAGAGGCGTTTTTTTCCAATCAGGCCCTGGCTTCTGTCTTTCAGGAGGCTCTCCAAGCAGCAGGTTTGCCTCCGGCGGCCATCTCTCTGCTGCCGACCACGGACCGGGCAGCGGTCCAGACGCTGTTGCAAATGGGGGATGTGGTCGATGTGGTCATCCCGCGTGGCGGCGAGGGATTGATCAAGGCCGTGACAGAGCAGGCAACCATGCCGGTCCTGAAGCACTTTAAGGGGGTCTGTCACATCTATGTGGACGACACAGCCGAGTTGGATGCCGCTCTGGATATTGTCGAAAATGCCAAAGTCCAGCGCCCGGGCGTGTGTAATGCCCTGGAATGCTTGCTGGTTCACAAGGATGTCGCCGAGCGCTTCCTCCCTGCTGTCGCTCAGCGCCTTGGCGCGGCCGGAGTCAAGTTCAGGGCCTGCGCGGCATCACTTCCTCTGTTGGGGGAACAGGCGCAAGCTGCGAACGATCAAGATTGGGGACGTGAGTTCCTGGATCTCATCCTGGCCGTGAAGGTTGTCGAGGACCAGGACGCCGCGCAGGCACATATCCGCCAATACGGCTCGAATCACTCCGAGGCGATTTTGGCAACGGACCACAACCGGGCCATGCGCTTTTTGCGCGAGGTGGACGCCTCGGCGGTGCTGGTCAATGCCTCCACACGTTTTAATGACGGGGGAGAATTGGGGCTTGGTGCCGAAATCGGGATCAGCACTTCCAAACTGCACGCTTACGGGCCGATGGGGGTTCATGAGTTGACCAGTCGGAAGTTTGTCCTTTTGGGACAGGGGCAGGTTCGGTCCTAGCCATGCGTGTGGGCGTGCTGGGCGGGAGCTTTAACCCCGTGCATATCGGACATCTGCGGCTTGCCCTTGAAGCGTTGGCTGTTGAGCACCTTGATCGGGTGGAGCTGGTGCCGGCCGCTGTGCCGCCGCACAAGCAAAACGAGATTTTGATGCCCTTTTCCAAGCGGTGCGAACTGCTTGAGGCGGCTACACATTCGATACCCGAACTCGTGGTCAACCCTCTGGAAGGGCAGCGTCAGGGACCTTCCTATACAGTGGATACCTTGCGAGTCTTCCACGCCTCCGTGGCCCCGGAAGAGCTCTTTTTTCTCCTTGGTTGCGGGGATTTTTTAACCCTGCCCCACTGGTACGCCTGGGAGGATCTGCTGCAACTCACCAATTTTTGTGTTGTCGGGCGCAACGGGGAGGGGCGGGAAGCTTTGCGTGCCTTCGTTGAGGACCACTGTCAGGCCAAACCTCTTGCTGAGGATCTCTGGCAGCTGCCGGGGGCTTCGCGACGCGTTCGGTTTCTTCCTATTCCCCGTCTGGACGTCAGCTCTTCCCTGATTCGCCGGTATTTGCGTCATAACCGCTCCATCCGCTTTCTGGTTCCTGATTGTGTTGTTGAGGTCTTGGAACAAGGCATGCAATGACGTCTGTCGCCGCGTGTGGAGCACCGGTTTTCGTCTGACAAGGCGTTGGAGTATTCGGCGCAAGCAGGCCCACAAAAAAGCCGCTGGATATCCAGCGGCTTTTTTGTGGGAAAAGAAAACCAGGGCCTGAGCGATTGGTTTGCCCCCGGGGCAAGCATTCTCTTTAGTTGCGCAGGCTCTGAAGCGTTGTCAGTTTGCGATCGGGAAGAAAAAAGCGGTCTGCGGTGGCATTTTGTGGAGCCAAACGCCCCATTACCCGCCGGTACCGTTTGGCCTGGTCCAAGGAGGTGTACCCCATTGGATCGTAATCCAGTGCTGTGGCCTGATCGGGATCGTTGAACAAGTCAATAATCACCGAAAGGGTCAGTTGGAGCATATCCTGGAGGTAGTCTTCTTCGTTGGCCATGGGCATCGCTTTGTCTATCATCTCCAACGAAACCCGCCAGGATTTGAGCCGGGATACGGCCACACCGCTTTGGAAAAGCTTCTTCTTGAGTTGGAAGCTGAGTTGGGGCTTTTCCAGGACACTCACCAAGCGGGCGTCGGCGCGATGGTGGGCACCCTGTGAGACCAATTCCAGGGGCAGGTCGCGTCCTTCCTTCTGGTCGGCCTGCATCTCGATGTAGACGTGGCTGAAACGACCAGATCCCGGGGTGCACTGGAGCATATTCGGGACGTAGTAGTTGTGGGCCACGGTATCGGCGGCCAAGTGGGCGAGGTAGCCGTAAGCGTAGGATTGGAGGGCTTGATCCCGGTTGCCTTCCAGCAAACGGAACCCAGTCCGCCAATTATGGCAATGGGTATCGGTCAGGCTTTTGCCCTTGCCAACATACATGTCCGCGCTCAGACACCCATAGAGAAAATGTTGGGGAAAGGCGCTGACCGTATTGGCAATGCTGGGAAGGATGAGTCGGAGGTTTTCCAGGATGAAATTTCCCGTCGCGACATGGATTCCCGGCCCCCAGGCAAGGGCGACATCATGCCACCCCAGGACCATGCCTGCCATAGCTATAAGGAAAAAAAACAGTTTTTTCATACTCTCAATGACAGTACGTCACGGTTTGGTTTTTTGTGCATTCATTCAGGGGGGAACGGCAACCCTCAATGGCGGATTCCAAAGGGGCTTCCTCAAAGTGGAGCGGTAGCCTCTTTACTCGCTCATACCCGAGCAAAGAGGTCGTTTAGGACCGGTCTTTCCACAATCCGACCAGTTCACGCCGCACACGCTTGAATTCTTCGGCGGTCAAGCGTCCTTCACTGTGCATCCGTTTGAGTTCGGCTATCACGGTGTCAATGTCAGTAATGGAATGGGTGGGATACCCCTTGTCCCGGAGTCGTTTGCTCACGCGATTCAGGGTGGAATTTCCCACTTTGCGGGCGATCTGTTTGCCGTGGTGTTTCGCCAAGTGGCGAAACGAATTCAGGAGGGTGCGCCGATTCATTGTGTCCTTTGTGTTCAGCGACTCTGAAAAAGAAGCTCCAAGAAATTAAATAAAAGCCTTTGTGGGCCGTGTCAAGGCAGGGGAGGGAAAAGGACCAAGTGTTCGAGAGCGTTTGTGATTTTGCAGGCGGGGATCAGGCGTTGAGGCGTTCTTCGATACGAATCGCTTGCCGGCCCACTTGGCTGTCTCGCTGGATTTCGCGCTCGAGGTTGGTGATTCCTTTGAGGACAGTCGAGTGGCGGCGATTGAAACGGGTTCCAATGTCCTTAAGGGAGAGGTCGGTGTGTTTTCTGGCCAGGTAAAAAGCGGTGTTACGAGCGACCACAATTTGCCGCTTTCGGCTTTTGGAGCGGAGTTTTTCTCCGGAAAGATTGAAGTTCTGGCAGATAAGGGAAATGATGGAATCGATGTCCGGAACGGAGAGACACCGTTCGGTGAAATGGCCCAGAACTTCCTCGGCCAGCGCTTGGTTGATGCCTTGATTGAGCAAGCGGGCTTTCAGGGCCATGTTTTTGATGCAACTTTCCAGTTGCCGGATATCAGAATGGATGTTCTCAGCGACCATTTCCTGAACTTCCGTAGGGATATGGATCTGGAAGCGCTGCGCTTTAGCCTGGATGATCTTCAGACGCATATCCGCATCCGGAGCATCAATGGGGGCGATGAATCCGGAACAAAAGAGTGAGGTCAATTGGTTGTCCACTTTAGTGAGTTCCTTGGGCAGGAAGGAACTGCTGAAGACAACCTTGCGGCCGTGCTGTTCAAGAAATTTGATGGTCGAGAGAAGTTCTTCCTGAATTTTTTCTTTGCCCTGGAAAAAGTGAACATCTTCGAGAAGCAAGACGTCGAGATTTTTGCGGTAGCGGTCCTTGAAGGTGTCGATGGTCCTGTTTTTCAGAGCCATGATCATCTGATTGGCGAACTCTTCGGCCGTAACATATCCGACCCGCACCTGGGAATTTTTTTGGTTTTGAGCATAGTAATGTCCCACGGCATGCAGGAGGTGGGTTTTGCCCAAGCCCGGCCCTGAGGACAAAAACACGCTTTCCGCCGGGAGGGTCTTGCGGCAGAGATTGGTGCAAGCGGCATGGGCCAGTTGATTGCATTGGCCGATGATAAAGTCGTCGAAACTGTGCCGCCATTGTTGCGGCTGCGGGACATGGCTGTAGTCAATGGGCAAAGCCAAGTGCTCAGAACGCTGTTGAGAAGCAGCAGGTGTGGTAGTGTGATGCGCCGTGCTCGGCTCAGGCGGAGACGGGGGCGGGGCGGTAACGGAGGCGTCCGAGGAGGCCTTAAGGGTGACCTCAGGGGAAAAGCCGAGGAGCTCGGTAGCGGCAGAACGAATATCCTGAAGATAGCGGTCACGAACCCAGGATGCGACAAAGGCATTGGGAGCGACGAGTTCCAGGGATCCTTCCTGGACCTGCCCCTCGAGCGGCTTGATCCAGATTTTAAAGATTCCTGGTTTGATCCGATTTTCGAGAATATTTTGGATTTGACCCCACCGTGTGCTCATAGGTTGTGTTCTTTACCTGCCAAGCGCGGTGATGGAAAATTCAAACATTCAAAATAGACAGGGCCAAGGGAAGAAAATAATCTACAGACTATGCTACTGAAATGTTTATAAAATATTTTGCACTCCTGATGGCTACCCACCGGCGGATTCAATGAAAGCCCGCGAAGTATACAGCTTCTTGTCTTGTCAAGAAGATTGTTTGATCGCTTGTGGAAAAAATTTTCCACAGGGTGGAGTCATGAAAGCAGTCAAAATTTTACAATTTGATTTACGGAGACAAAAAAAAGCGGCCCGGGGGCCGCTTGTGTTATGGGCGTGTCAAAAGAACGACATTTATTTTTTGCGACGCTGTCGATCTATGGCGATGCGAGTCAATCCAGCCAGCAATCCAGCGAGGAATCCCAGAAACAGGGAGCGACCGGGGGGGTATCCGAACCAACTGGCTATAAGGCCTATGGCGCCCCCAATAAGCAGGCCGCGCATAACGGGATGGTTAGTGGCGGTATTGATATATTTCTTTGGCACACGGACTCCTTTCGTGCCCATGCGTCTTCAAAAGGACGCGCTGGGCGTGGATTTTCACCAATGAGGTCCAGGAGGTTGTCTCTGAGGGTTAAAATTGCGGCAAGACGCACTGCATGACGGCGTCTTCAAGCAAGTCCTTCATGTCCGGGTGCTTGGTCAGGATGGACAGAAACTGCGCGGTGCGATGGTCGAGGCGGTGGTAGAGAATCTCGCACATCCGCTGCATCAGCCGATAGCCGATGTCCTGATGGGCCTCGGTTATGGAATGCAGGTCCTCGCGGGAAATGGATAGAACGGTGGAGGCCTCGTCACAGACTGCGGTGTAGGAGTGTGTGCCTTCGGAGATGAGCGCGTGCCAGCCAAACGAGTATCCGGGTTTGATCGATGTCAAGGATATTTTAATATCCTTTGTAACTTGCATCTCCAAAAAAGCTTTGCCTGATAGGAGCATGTAGAAATTATGTGCCTGGTGTCCGCGCTGGTAAATGATTTCCTGGGGTTGGCATTCGAATTGGGAAATATAGGGGAGCAAAATCTGCAGCTGTGAGTCATTGAGAGCTTCGAAGGCCTTCATTTGCTTGAGGTCTTGTAAAGTAACCATACTATATAGTCTCCTTAAATAACACTGAATAAAATGATAAAAACTACTGTTGCGGCAAATGCAGAAATGCCGATTGGTACGCTACAGGTAGTAATCATTTTACGAATTTTTACCTGTTTATTAGCAATGGAGGTTTGAGAGTCTCCATCTAAAGACCATAGCGAACTAAGTAACGAAATAGAAATATTTGAAGCACCGTGTTCCATATATTTTGAGAATTTTGGAATAATTGTTTGCATAAAGGTTTTATCAGCCCAGGCATTGATGGCATTGCCAACTTTGTCGCAAGTATCAAAAATAAAAAGAGATGCTTTGCGATATACCCAGTCAGTATCTACAGTTACAGCGGGAAATGCTCTTAAACGTTGGCGATAGAGATAAAAAACAACTGCAGTAGCAACGAGAAGCTGGAATTCACCAACAACATGGTTCATAGTGTAGGGGTGGTAATGGACTTCAAAAGGCAATAGCGAATACAACGTATTAGGGAAAATACCGATAAAAACACAGAAAAAAGCCGTGATCCACATGGCAATGGGCATGTTTTTCGGCAGTGACCGCGCCTGGAGAGGCTTTTCCCGGGGAGTCATGAAGGCTATATATGGAATTTTCAAGCTCGTATAAAGGAATGTTCCACTGGAAGCCAGAATAAGCAAAAGCTCAACCAGGGGCTGATGCATGCCGCCGGAAGCACTGATGATCATTGTTTTGCTGACAAAGCCGTTGAAAAACGGAACGCCAGAGATGGAAAAGGCGCCGATCAGAAACAAGATCACGGTCATGGGCATTAGCCGCCAAATCCCGCCCAATTCGCTCAATTGCCGCTTTCCAGTGGCATAGATGATGGCGCCGGCGCTCATGAACAGCAGGCCCTTGTACAAAATGTGGCAAAAGGCATGCGCGGTAACCCCATTGACCGCCAGTGAACTTCCCAACCCGACGCCACAGACCATGTAACCGACTTGGCTGATAATACTGTAGGCCAAGACCCGTCGGATATCGTTTTCTAAGATCGCGAAAATGACGCCATAGAGGGCCATGATCGCTCCGGCCCAGATCAGAATCGGGGCGCCGGTAAAGACCAGAGCCAACACCAACACAGCGGTCTTTGTAGTGTAGGCCATGAGATAAATGGAGCCGGTGACCGACCCCTCGGGATACGCATCGGACAACCATGCCGATAATGGAGGGACAGCGGCATTCAGACAAAATCCCAAAAGAATAAAGGCAAAGGCCCAGCCGGGCTCAGGATAGGCCAGGGCAAGGGAGCCGGTCTGCAGCAATTGAAAAACGATCCCTGCAAGTAAACAGGTGCCCCCGAAGATATGGACAAGCAGATAGCGCTGGCCGGCTTCGCGGGCCGATTTGGTGTTGCGCAGGAAAATGATGGCTGCCGAAGTGACCGCCATGATTTCCCAGAAAATGAACAAGGTAAAAAAGTCGCCGGCGAAGGTTACTCCCAGGGAGCTGCCGATATAGGAAAAAGCCGCTATATGTTGGTAGGGCTTCTGCTCGTGCAAGGCGTACAGGCTGGCCAAAAAGGCCATGATGACGAATATATAGGCAAAACACAGGCGAATCGGTTCGACCTGGAGCATGGTCAATTCATATGTGTTCAGAAAGGGCACAACCCAGTGTGCTCCGGGAGAAAAGGTCGTCAACTGGTAGAGGCCGACAAGCGGAACCGCCAAGACAAAGATGTTCCGCGCTGTTCCCCTGAAAAGCGGTATCAGGGCCGCTGCAGCAAGAAAAAGCAGTGCTGGTGGAAACTGGCTAACCATGGATGATCACCTTGTCGTCTACTTGTGTTTGAGCGTCTTGTTGGAGAGGGCGGATATGCACTAGCGTCTCCCCCGGGGTAAGGGTTTCCTGCGCGCCGAAAAAACGTCGATGTATATGTCCGGCCTGGGGCGAGGCCAATGTAAGACGCTTTGAGCCTATTTCGAGCTCCACGAGATCCTGTCCGTATTGCACGAAATCCCCTTCCCGGACGAGCCACGTGCGGACTGTGGCCTCCGAGATTCCTTCGGGAAACGCCTCGGCTGGCGCAGGCACGGCTGTGACTTCCCTCCAAAGCCAGTGGCGGCCAAGGGCCAGGGCGAGAACCACCAGAAGGCTGCTGCCCAAAAAGCCGTAGAGAGCATCGAAAGCGGGCATAAGGTGCCAGAAATACTCAGCATGGTGCTGCATGGGAAAAAAGAGGTCCAGCACGCAAAATGTGAGCAAGGCGTATTTGAGAACCCGAATAGTCATATGGTGCTTAGCCTCCTTGAGTGATCTGCATGACGGCTGTTTGGGCGAGTTCCATGATATTCAAGGGGAAATCAGGGATGATGCCAAGAACAATGGAGTACAGGGCCGTTATGCATAAGGGAACAACAAGCAATGCCGGGGCCTCGGCCATGGAGTATTTTTTCCCCGGAACCCAGTCCGCGGGCTTGCGGAAAAAGGCTCTGTACACAATGGGGAAAAAGTAGGCAGCATTTAAAAGGGAGCTGATAAGGAGCACGATCAAAAAAGTGAACTCTTTGGCTTCTATAGAACCCAGGCAGAGATACCACTTACTGATAAATCCCGCCACCGGAGGAAGCCCGACCATCCCCATGGAGCCGATGGTGAAGGCCCCCATGGTGAAAGGCATTTTATAGCCGATGCCGTCCAATTCGCTGACATTCTTTTTGTGATGCCCGATAAAGATGGCTCCGGCACAAAAGAAGAGCGTGATTTTCATAAAGGCGTGGTTGGCGATATGCAAAGCGCCGCCAAGCAGAGCGCTCGGTGCCAGCAGGGAAGCCCCCAAAGCGATATAGGCCAACTGACTTATTGTGGAAAACGCCAACCGCCGTTTGAGGTTGTCTTGGCTCATGGCGATCAGGGACGCGGCCAGCAGCGTGAAACCAGCAATGTACATAATGGGCACGTTCAAGCCGTTTGCCGCTAATACATCGACCCCAAAAATTCCTGTGAGTACCCGGAATACCGAGAAGGCTCCGACTTTAACGACTGCCACGGCATGGAGAAGCGCCGAAACAGGCGTCGGCGCGACCATAGCTGCTGGAAGCCAGGCATGCAGGGGCATAAGCCCGACCTTGGCAAAGCCGAAAACGAGCATCAGCACCAGGGCAAACAAGAGTCCCGGCGAGGCCGTGGCGCCACTCAGGATTCCTTGGGGGGTAAACTCCAAGGTCCCGGTAATGGAGTAGACGATAATCATCGCCGGCAAAGCGAGGCCGATGGAGGACCCGGCTAGATATCCCAGATATTTCCGGCCGGAAACACGGGATTCCCGGTCCTGGTGATGCGTCACCAAGGGGTATGTGGAAAAGGAAAGTACTTCGTAAAAGAGATACAGGGTGAAAAGGTTGGCTGAAAAGGCCACGCCTATGGTCGAGGACAATGCGATGGCAAAAAATGTGAAAAAACGGGTCTGGCTGTGTTCCTTTTCCGCTCGCATGTAGCCCATGGTATACATGGCGGTGATAATCCATAGACAGGAGGCCACGACAGCGAACAACAGCCCCAGGGCATCCACGCGAAAAGCGATGGAAACCCCGGGGAAGACTTGGGCTATAGTGATGCCCAGTTGCTTCCCATCCAATATGGCCGGGATCATGGAGAGGACGATACCGCATTTGAGGAATGCGGCTACAAAGGTCCAGCCTTCCCGCATATTGGGGCGCTTGCCTGAGGCGACAATCAACGGCGTGGCAGCCAGAGAGACGAGCACAGCCAACAGCGGTTTGAGAGAAAAGAGTGTTTCCATTGGCGAATAATCCAGGTTCACAGTATTAGGGGGATATTGCGTTATGCAATGCGACCAGAATTTGCCCATCGTTCAGCCGTTGCTGTTATCTTAAGGCCGCATGACTGGACACGGGGCCTCAAGCGCGAGGCTGCCGACTGTACGGGCACTGTTCAATGGGCCGTTACGTAATTCCTTTGGGGATAGCCGGATCGATAAGCACGTCAACAAGGGTTCCTGTATACAATCCGGCGACAATGAGGCCTGCAGCCATCAGCAGCAGAGGTACGACCATACTTAAGGGCGCCTCACGTACCGCACCGGAAGCGTGCCCCCCGGAACCGTGCGTAGCGGCAGGTTCAAAAAATCCGATTTCAAATACGCGGAAAAAGAGGACAATATTGACCACGCTGGAAAGGATGAGCGCGGCAATGAAAAAGGGATGCCCCCCGTCCAAAGCTCCTTGAATCAGATACCATTTACTGAAGAAGCCGCATGTGGGCGGAACTCCAATCATGGACATCGCGGTGATGGCCAGTGCGCCCATGGTCCACGGCATTTTCGCAAAGAGGTTCTGGAGATTGCTCAGGCGTAGATCGCCGACAACCTGTTTGATGTTGGCGGCGACAAGAAAGGCGCAAAAGGTCATCAGCGCGTCATTGAAGATATGCAAAATGGCGCCTGTGAATCCGGCCCGGGTGCCCAGCCAGGCCCCTCCAACCATGTATCCGATTTCAGCGATGATGATGTAGGTCAGCATCCGCTTGAAGTCTTTAGCGGTAATCGCCAGCACCGCCCCGCAGATGATGGTGGCGATAGAGAGTCCGACAAGGACGTCGCTTATGTGGATGGCCTCGAATATATAGGCGGGAGTGAAAACGGTGAACATAAAGCGGATCATCACATAGACCATGACCTTAGTGGTCAGGGGAGCTATGAGGCTTGCGGCGGCTGAAGAGGCAAAGGTGTACGAATTCGAGAGCCAGCCGTGCAGGGGAAAGAAGGCCATTTTCAGAAAAATACCCAGCAAGCAGATGGTGAAGGCCATGGAAACCGCTGAGGATTCAAAAAGCGGAGGAAGCAATGCCGCGATGTCCACCATGTTCAAAGAACCGGTGACAATGTACAGGTAACCGACGCCGAGCAGATAAAATGATGAGCCCACTGTTCCTATGAGCAAATAATTCAGACTGGCCAGAATGGCTCGCGGATGGCCCATCGCCAGCAACGCGTAACTGCTCAGGGAGGCAATCTCCAGCAGCACGAACAGGTTGAAAGCGTCACCTGTGGCCACAATGCCCAGCAATCCGGTACTGGTCAGAAGATAGAGGGAATAAAACGCCCCAAGGTTTTCCCCCTGTTCCGATTCGACGTGGACCTTGGAAGCGATCACGTTGACCAGGGCAATACCGGCCACAAGGGGCAGGATAAAGGCGTTGAGCGTATCGAT
>Ga0182239_1000722_pt1 | contig 11693 bp, 10 predicted proteins | sample hydfrate6_PW_210_FD_132456 | JGI IMG/M metagenome (GOLD analysis project Ga0182239, IMG submission 132456) | Subsurface microbial communities from deep shales in Texas, USA - hydraulic fracturing test 6_PW_210 | ecosystem: Environmental > Aquatic > Deep subsurface > Shale gas/oil reservoir >...
ATTTTTAAGTTCTTGAGCTATTTTATGTTTATTTTTGTTTATTTTATTCTGAGATATAGTAAACTGCTTTATGGCCTTTTTCTCTTTTTTATTGCTTTCATCGGATTCGTCTTTATATTCTTTTAAGGCTTCCTTAAATCCAGAAACTGTAGTTATTTCTTGACTTAAAACAAGCTCCTTTAATTCTTGTGGTACTGTGCTTTTAGAAAGATTATATGCTAACGAAAGTGGTAAGTTCTCTATTATTTTCTTTTTTTCTAGTTGGTTTTGTTCTTCTATAAGTTCATAACGATTAATTAGTCTATAAACTTTTCTTCTAGATATACCCATTGAACTGCACCACTTGCTAAACTTACCCTGATAATGATTAGCTAATTTTTCTCTAACGTCATAAAATATCTGACCTAACATTGTATAAAAATTTCTAGCTAATGTATGTAGTTGCTTTTCTTTATTTTTTAGAAATTCCCTAGTTTCAGGATCAAGTTCACTATAATCGAATTCTTCATTTTGTATTTCAATGACTTCATTGTTGGCCTGAGTCACTACTTCGATATTGCTTGCTTCAGTTTCTAAAAAACTTTTTTTATCCTTATCTTTTTTTCTTTGACTTAGAGGGTTATCTAAAAAAGCGTCTTTTTTTCCCATTTTATTTCACCTCTGTCTTTTCTTTTTCTAATATTTCTTGAGCCAAGGAAGTATAATCTTTAGCTCCGTTACTGCTAGGGTCATAGTCTAAAACTGGTTTTCCATTAGCGCTGGCCCGGCGAACATCTTCATTTTTTCTAATATGGGTTTTCATTAATTTGTCGGGCAGTAGTTCTTCCAGTTCATCTTTGAATTTTTTATAAAGAACGGTTCTGGGTTCTATAATGCTCATAAAGATGCCGGCAACTTTTAAGTTAGGATTAAGATCCTGACTTATCATATCTACAGTATCTAAAAGTTCTGTTAATCCTGAGATACTAAAATAACCTGACTGTATTGGGACATATACCGAATTAGCAGCTGTTAAGGCATTAAACGTTGTTACGCTTAAACTTGGTTGGCAGTCTATTATAACAAAATCATATTTTTCCTTTAGTTCAGGATGTCTCAAAACATTTTTTAGCATATGATTTCTTTGAGGTACTCCACCAAGTTCTATATCAATTTTGGCCATACTTATATCATTTGGTAATACGTCAATACCAAAACTTGACTTAAGTACTTGGCTGGGTACTATTTCGTCTCCTTTTAAGTATTTAGACTTCATCATATCATAAACCGTATACTCAACATCATTAGGTTCTATCCCCAGACCTAAGGTCGCGTTTCCTTGAGGATCAAAATCAACAATCAAAACCTCGTAGCCTTGTTTTGTTAAGGCTCTAGCTACATTTAAACTCGAACTAGTTTTCCCACACCCACCTTTTTGATTTACAAAAGCCAACACATTCATTTTATCACTCCTCGTTTTTTTGTTTAAAAATAACATTATCTTACTTTTTTCTAAAGGGCTTTTCTTTATTAAATTAAATTTAGGTAACAACTCCATTTTAACCAACAAATCTAAAGCTTGAGTTAAACTTTGTATAGAACTAGATATGTTTTTATTGTCCCAAGATAAAGGTATGTGACTAGATAGAAGGTCGCAATCTTTTATTATTAGATTCCCCATATCTAAATATCGATATTTTGATATCAATAAAAACAATTTTCTTGCTGTTGCATTATTAATCTCTAGCATTTTATTGACATTAACATATTTAAAAAAAGTTTTTTTAAGATTTGATAAGATATTTTCATTAATTTTTATAATTAATGCTTCATTTAATTTTCTAGTATTAAACAATTCCTTAACTTGTTGTTTAATAAATAGATGGAAAAGATCGCTTATTTCGTCTTTTGAGTTTTGTATTTTATGTATATTGTCTAATAGAGTAAATTCCTTGGTAGCAAGCAATCCTTTATTCTTTATATAAGAGCCGTTAAGCGCCTTTAAGGCCTGTTTAACTCTTTTAATGTTGTATCCATTGTGTTGTATGTTGCCTTCCTTTAAAATGTCATAATGGCTGGTTACGATGGGATTGTTTTTTTGTTTTTTGTATATTTTTAATAAACTTAAAAAAACCTTCTCTTCTACTTTCTTTAATGCAAAACCATTTGGTATAATTTCTATGTTTTGTGAATTATTGATATTGTATATAAGTTTAGTTTCGCCAGACAATCTTTTGTTTTGATTAAATATAGGTAACTCTAATAAACTTAAATTCTCTCTATCAAAATCGGTGTTTAGATTATAATTTTGCACTTTATTCAAACTATTCACCCCGCTTACATGTCTTTTCTGTTTAATTTTCATGCTGTTTAAGTTAATTATAAAAGATATTAAAATTTAAGTCAAGTTTTATTGTGTAAATTAAGCAGATTATTTCCACAAAAACTTTTTGATTTTTTAAAAAATAATTTATTGTAGCAATATGGCTCTTTCTAATACTATGTTTTATGAAAACTTAAGTTGAAGTTTTGAATATCTCTTAAAAGTTAAAGTTTAATTTTTAATTTGAGAAGTAAAAAGAAAAAAGTGGGTTTTAAAAATACTTACTTTTTTTGTTAAAAAATATTGTATTTTAGATTCTATAAATCGTTTATGTTTTATATTTAACTTAAATAATGAAGAAACTACAAAAGAAATGAACTCCCTACAAAGACGATAAATGAATAGTGTATGCAAATTGAGCAAAACCCGGCACTACTCACACTATTGAGGGTGATAAATACTATGTATCTCATCCAATTTTAAAGCGAGATGTTAGACATCAAGCTTTCAAAGACAAGGATTGAATAATTAATTTTGATTGATTGCATATTATTACTAGTTTTGTTGAAGATATGAGTAGAATGTTTTGTCGTTTTGAAAATTTCAACCAAGACATATGAAGTTGGGATACTAGTAATGTAGGAAATATGAAAGGTATGTTTAGCCGGGTCGAAAACTTTAATCAAGACATATGAAATTGGGATACTGGTAATGTTATTGATATGAGTTATATGTTTTATTGAGTTGATACTTTTAATCAAGATATAAGAGGTTGGGATACTAGTAATGTAAATTATATGGATGGTATGTTTGCGGGAGCTAAAAGCTTCAATCAAGACATAGGAAATTGGGATGTTAGTAACGTTACTAATATGTTTTCTATGTTTAGATATGCTGAAAATTTCAATCAAGACATAGGAAATTGGGATGTTAGTAATGTTACTAATATGAGAGCTATGTTTGAAAAGGCGAGTTCTTTCAATCAGGATATAGGTAAGTGGGATACTAGCAATGTTGTTAATATGAGCAGATTGTTTTATCGGGCTGAAAATTTTAACCAAGACATATGGAGTTGGAAAACAAGTAAAGTTACTAATATGGGTTTTATGTTTAAAGATGCTAAAAGTTTTAACCAAGACATATCAAATTGGAATGTTAATAATGTATTATGCAAAAAACATTTTGATACGAACACTAATAAATCTTGGGAAGACAAGAATAAACCTGAATTTCAATAAATTTTCATTTAAAAAGGTGTTGAAATATGGGCTTTAATACTTATAATATTATCACAATAAAAAAGTAGGTTTTAAAAATACTTACTTTTTTTGTTAAAAAATATTGTATTTTATTTTATAAAACAACAAAACAATAATAAAAAAACCTAAATTAAAAGTCTTAATAATCCTTTGTTAAATAAAAAACATAAATGTAAACTACCCCAAACTAAAGACTTAGGGTTTCCTTTTCACCTATGTTTTACTTTATGAAATATTTATTTTTAATCAAAAAAAATGTCACAGCCAAATAATCCAAAAATAGAATTAAAAAAGAAATACACAATGATTTTTCTTGACTTTGTATATGAGTGGTATTGAAATACAGACGATAATGATTTAAGTAAGATTAAAATACTTTTATTATTATTTTTAGTGGCGGCACACGACAAAAAACTGTTGGAAATATTTGATAATTTTGAAGCTTGGACTTATTGACCAATAGAGGGTGATGTATATAAAATTCTAGAGGATTGAATTGATTCTTTTTCATTCAATAACAAACAATTAATTAAAAAATGCAAAATAAATATCGAAAAAAATAAAATAAATAAAATTAAAATAAAGAATAAACTTAATGAGATAAAAGATAAAATAAACGAAAGGAATCCTAATCTAATTGGCTTAGAACTATTTGATTTGATAGACATTATTCACCAATGGTCGTCCTGGAGATTGACTTATTATATGGATTGAATTAAAGAAATCTCTTCTGCTATCATTCTTAAAGACAAAAAAAAATATTGGTTATAGATAAAAAAACTTGATTTTTTAAATAAATTATTATAGTAGAAATACAACAAAATAGAAGTTAAGATTTTTGTCTTCCTTGTTGGTGGTTCATTTATCTTCAATGTTACACTAGTTAAATAAAAAAACTATATGTAGTAAGAAAAATAATTTAAAAGGACTCTTGGTTTAAAACTATATTAAGAGTATAAGGCATATTAAAAGTGTAAAATAAAATAACTAGGCGACTTGAAATACTAGCCCTAGTTAAAGGTCTATTGTAGTATGTTTATAAAAAAATATACACACCTATCAGATCAAAATTTTAAATAAAAGTAGACTTAATGACTGTGTTTTTTTTTGTTGTTTTAAATTTTTAGAAAAAATCTGTTATATTGTACTGTTATTTTTTTAAAATAAAAACACTATGTTTAAAAAAGGAAAAAACATTAAATTTTTTTGATGGGTATATAAAAAAACAATTAACTTAATAGACTGGGTAGCTCATTTAGTAATTTCTAGAGACCCAGAAGAGTTTTTTTTTAGAAAAAAAATATTTAAGGTCATTCCTGAAGCGGCTAGAAAAAAGCATGTTTATATAACAGGTAGATCTTGATCGGGTAAAAGTGAGCTTATTAAATGATTTGTTTATGGATATCTAAAAAAAGCTCAATCAAATAAAACATGACTTAGAAAACATATTATAGTTATGGATCCACATTGAGATTTAGCTAAGGAAATTAGAGATTTTGATATACTAGATTCTCAAGATGTTATTTATGTTGATCCGTTTTACAAAGAAGGCTATTCACCTGTAATCAATCCTTTTTATTTACCTAAAAAAGAAAAAAATCAAGCCAATATTGATAGAATGACTCAAGAACTTGTAAAAGCATTTGAACAGTTAATGAGTGATAGAGAATTATCTAGCTCTATGAAAGCTTTATTAATGCCTTGTATTGCTACTTTATTGAGATTAGAAAATAGTTCAATCTTGGATTTGCAAAATTTTATGGACATAGATGATGTACCAGAAGATTTGATTGCAGCCTGAAAACAAAGTGACAATCCTACTCATAAGAGATTTTTTAATAAATGATTCCATAAAAAAATATACAATAGGACTAAGAATAGCCTATATTTAAAAATACAAAACACGCTAAACTCTTCTATTTTTTCAGATGTTGTACTCTGAAAAAATACTATTTATTTAGAAAAAATATTAAATAACTCTTCAGGCAAAGTAATTATATTTAATTTAGCTAAATGAAGACTGTGAACAGAAAGTTCTCATGCGTTGTGACAATTTGTTTTAGCTTTAATTAGAGTGGTGGCCCTTAAAAGAGATATGATCAATAAGAACAATAGAGTTCCTATTCATTTTTTTATTGATGAATTTCATAATTATATGTGAGATGAAATATTAGAATGACTTGCTGAACTTAGAAAATACAGAGTTCATTTTTGGTTAGCGTCACAAATATTGTGACAATGAATGTCTGGTAAAGATAGACATTTAGTTTTAAGTAATACAAATGTTAAGATTATTTGACAAAACACAAATAAAACTCTAAAGAAAATATCCAAAGAAGCTGGAGTAGATATTGAACTTCTTGAAAATTTAAAAACTTGAAAATTTGTTATTAAAAGGGGAACTTTTAAAGAATTTATATTTGATATGCCTGGATATTTAATTTGAGAAAGACACGAGAAAAATAAAAAAGAAAAAGAGTGAATGAAGAAACATCAGATTAGTAATTATTATAAGAAATTAGAAGGTTAGAGATTTGGTCTATATGGATTCTATATTCAGAATGCTAACAATTTTAATTAGAACATGTTAGATTGATGTTTAATTATATTAATACAAAATATAAGCAATTCATTAATTAAATAGTCAATCACTATAACAATAATTTAACTCTTTTAGTAATTGAAAATACTTTAAATACCTCACAAGACCCTTAATTTGTTTAAATTAAGGGTTTTCTTAGTATTGCAAAATATTTTAAATTATCCTCTTGACTTTTAACAAAAAACCTTTATATTAAATTTATTAAATCAATAATCCAAATTTTAATATTTTATTTAATTAATTTTTAATTTAATAAGCAAGAGAAAAGAAGATAATATAATTTTAACTTCAATAGCGTCGTTATGGTGAACTTTAGTTGCTATACATTTATTTTCTCCATTCGTATTGTGTCCTTTGATATTTTTATGAATTTCTCCATATTCATTTCGAACAAAAGCAATTATATCTTTTCTACCTTTAAATGCTCTTCTTTTTATAGGATTTTTATTTTTTTTGTATGAAGTCTAAACTTGGATATTTTCAAGTTTTTATAGTTTAGGTGATTTATTTTATATTTTAAGTATAATATTTTTAATAACAAGTTTTGAAAATTTAGATAAATTTTGTTAAATAATATTATAAAAACCCTTGTTTTTAGATTAAAAAACATTATAATGTTACTGAAAAATAAAAAGGTTAATAGTTTAAAAAGTAAGAGGATATTCGATTTACATCCAAAAAGTTGCAGCTTCGAATCATATTTAGTTTAAATATTATTTTATTTTTTTTATCTTTTAAATTCTTTTAAATATGAATAACATAGTTACTTTACAAAAAACAATAAAAAAATATAATTCTTTAAATAATAATCAAGAAGAATGGACAGAGGAAAATTTATTTAATATTCTAGCAGAAGAGGTTAATAAAATTACTGATGTAAAAGAAATTAATTATGCTATTAAAGAAATCATAAATTATCTGTGGAATATTGAGGAGTACGATGATGGGGGATCTATTAAGTGGGTAAATACTAAGGTAAAAACAGATCAACACAATAATAAGTTAGGAATAGACCCTAACTACAACAACCATAAACCAGGGCTTTCTTTTTCTAAATCTTATAGAGAAAGGTTTCTTAATGAATATTCTGGCGTTTATACTACTTATAGAATTAAACAGGCTTGTAGAAAATGGGAAGAATTTATTAAAAATAAAGAAAGAGATTTAGAACTAGATTTAAGTGAAATAGATGGAAATTTTGAAAATAATCCTAAAAAAATAAAAGATTTTTTAATAGAGAGATTTAAATATTTTCGGGAAAACCATTATTATGCACTAATAGCTCTTGAATATGCTGAAGATTATATTAAGGAAATAAGTGAATGTGAGTGATTTAAGGTAAAAAGGATCGATAATTTTGAAGAAGCTAAAAAAGATATTCAAGATGTTGTCGATTAAATTTTAAATATTATTATTTCAAAGCAGTCCTTTTCTTTAGGTGACCTTACACATTTAAAGTATAAAAAAACACTATTGTCTTTATGTTTATGAGTCTTATTAATTATGAAAAAATTATTATTAATCATTTTTGTTCTATTAAATTTAACTTCCGTGAGTTTAGCTGATTTTCCTATTCAGATAAACAACATTAAGGGTCAGGAGTTAAAAACTTATAGAATTATCAATGCTTTGGAAGACAATTTTCTTTATGTCGGAGGTAATACACGTGTGGATAAAAATCTTGGAAATATTTTAAAATGAAACTCTAAAATAATAATAAACACTAATAATAAATATAAATGATATCAATATAATAACACAAACAACTGTAAAACAATAAACAAAAAACAGAAAGACTTATTACTGGCTATACCCCATTGAGAGATAAAACGAAAATGGAATAAAGAAAACATAATATGAAACAAAAAGAATTTTGTATGCTTTAAATATAAAGACCAAATATTGGCTCCTGGTATTCCTCAAAATTATACTCCTGATATAGCAGTATTAGAAGACATTAAATTCGTCGCCAACAATTATGAGATTATATTAGAAGATATAGAAAGTATCAATATAAAAGACAACGCAAACCTAGATACAAGTATGTTAAGAATACGAAACTACTTAAAAAATAATATAACTTATGATGAAGAAACGGTTAGTGATGAAAATATAGAGAATCGAACTGTGGAATATAAAGACGCACCTTGATTTTATATGAAATCTTATTATGAAAATTGAGCGTCTGTTTGTTGAGCGATAAGTAATGTGTTTGGAATGTATGTTAATTATCTTGGTTTGACTAATATGGAGCGTGTACGTTGAGATGTTTATTTTCAGAGTAATGTTGGACATGGATTATTAAAAGATGACTTAGGTCTTTATTATGATTTAACATGGAATTTAGGTAAAGAAAGGAATGATTTTTTTGCTTTAGATAAAAATAAGATACAAGTTTATTTTTCGAGCAAGGGCGAATGACTAAAAATAAAAAATAATTTCGACTTTGAGCTCAGTAAGCAACTCTATAAAAACAATAAATCTCTATTTATTCACCATATCAACAATATTCTATTATTAATGTTATCAAATCCATTAATATTACGATTTTTAGCTTTGTTTTTATTTTGATTTGGTTGTTTTTTATATTTTTTATTTAAAAGTAAAATTAAATTTTTCAATCAAAAAAACTAAGCTAAAGGGCTTAGTTTTCTTTCAGTCTTAAACATTAAAATCTAAATCAAATGCATAACCATAACTTATCAATCAGGCCTCTTCTATTTCTTGATATGGCAATGCTCTTTCCACTGTCCTTATTAGTTGTTTAATATTGCTGATGGCTAATTTTCATATTTTAGACTTAACAACTCCTTTAATATGGTCTTTTTCTTTTTTATTTAAAATATAATTAGTCTCCTCATTATTTTTTTGTTTTTATTTTCATTTTTTTATTTTCATTTTTAAATTCAAGTTCTTTTTTAAATTCATTATTAAATTTTTTAGATTTTTCTTCGATTATTATTTTTTCAAGTATGAATTTTAATGGAATTGGTTCAGGTCAACCTGGTAGATTAAAATAAAAACTACCACTTATTGCTTCCTCATGTTTTTTATAATAAGAAAAATCAATGAAAAAAAACAATTTATATAATGCAACAGTGGTTATATAGTCTTTGCGACTATATTCTTCCTTTATTATGTTTATGATGAATGTTATAATCTCTATTTGCATATTTATAATTCATAAATATTTTATTATAAAATTAAAAAAAAACATTTCTAAAGATTAAAGATAATTTCAATTAAATGAAATATTCTAGTGTAATGTTTCTAAACCTAAAAATAAGAGATGTTCTTTTTTGTAATCGTCGTGTTCTATTGTTTTGATTGTATATTTGTCTTAAATAATAAACCCACAAGGATATTGTGGGCCTTTTTAGTAGGTAATGTATTTATTTTAAAACAAATAACTGTATTTTTATATTATAACTCTCTTTATTGGATATTTTTTTTCTCATTTAATTTTAATGTATTGATGACATCTATTTTTATCATACAAAGATTCAGCTTTTTCTAATTGATATTCTGAACTTTTATAGGTATTTTCTTCGCTATCATCCAACTCATTGCCGGCACCTTCATCTATCCAGGCAATATAAGCATTATCGTTTTTGATTCCAACCTTCAATGGAGCTCTTTCATTTTTTCTATCTGTTTGGAAAAAATAAATGTCATCTGTTACTATCATTCCTTTTTCTTCTATTATATTAACTGCTTGCTTATAATCTTTTTTTCAATCTGTCTCTACTTCAAGGCTTATAGGAGCTATTATTCAATAATAGTTTTCTTTTACTTTGGTTAGTAGTTTTTGTTTATTCATTAAAGTTTTAGATTATTTTATAAAAATATACTACAAAATTCTTTCGACTACATTTTGTATCTAAGCTATTTTATATCTAGTTTTCTCTTCGACAATACCGTCTTTTAAATATTTTTGTTTATATTCTTTGAATTTACTTCCTTTCCCTTTCATCTTCTTAACCAAAACATTAGATTTTTTTATAAAACTATCTAATTCTTTTTCTGGAACTATTCAATTATAATAACCATTTTTCTTCAATATCTCTTTAGTATGACCCGCTAGATTTATTAGATCATTTTTAGTTTCTGTTTTTCTTAAATCGGGAGTTTGTGTCTCATATCACCTTGTTACACTAACATTACTATACAAACTAAATCCTACTCATGGTCATTTTGGCTTTATTTCTATTTTACTTTTATGTAAATATTTTTCGTCAGTTATGTCCGAAAAGTCATTTATATTTATTTGATATTTGTTTTTAATATTTTTTATTTCATCTTTTCTAAACCATCAAATATTTTTTTCATATTTTTTTCAATATTCTTCAGTATGCGGCTGAACTATATGGTATTTTAATACTCAATCCACTCTTTTTTTTATTTTTTTCATATTTTTAATTTTTAGATTTATTTTTTTGTATTCTTTTATGATTTCATCTAAGTCATTTTTTATGTTGTTTTCATTATAATTTCATGTAAAATTATTTTTTATTGAAGCCCTCACGTTAGTTTTGTCATTAAAATTTCTTTTAGCTAAAGACTTAAATTTTTTATTCTTTTTAAATATCTTATCAGGAGTTAATACATATTGCCCTTTAGTAAAATCATAAATTCAACTAAACAACAAGTTATCAATATTTTTCTTATAATCTGTGAATTTTGTTGTGTAGTTTCACTCTAAATAATCTTGTTCATTTTTTTGTATTATTAAGCCACTCCAATTGTAATCTTTTTTTAGTAGTCATTTTTCTTTTAGATCTTTATAATGATCATATTTAATGGCCTTTAGGTAATCCCTATAAAATCCTCTTTGTGCTTTAAGATCTTCATAGTTCTGCAAAAAACCACTTAAATGACCTGGATCTGAAAGAATATTTATTACAATTTTTTTAGCTCTTTCTTTATTGCTTCTATCTCTTAAAGAAAGTTTTTTACTTATAAAGTCTTCTAAATTCATAGAATGCTCAAAGTTATTCGCAAATTTAATTATGTCCATAATAATATTTAATAATAATATAAAAACTACTCTTCAAAATTAGGGTATAAAGTTATTTTTTCTCCACTCTCTTTTTTTAACTGAACTATAGCTCAATAGTCCGTTAAAAATTTTAAATTCTCTTGCCAAATCTCAGGAGACTCTTGATATAAAGCACCAATCTTCTTAACTAAGGTTTTTAAAGTGGAAAGGTCTAATTGTGAAGCTCTATAGCTGCTGGATACTGAAAAAGCGTCTGGTCCTTTTAAATTTAACAGATAAGCACTATACACCCCTTCTCAATAACTAAACCATACTTTAGACAGCTCTATTTTTTTCTTGTTATAGTCTTTTAAAAACTGTATTTTTTGTATTTTAGTAACAAACTCTTTTTCTTCATTTTCTGAAAGATTTTTTAAGTTTTCTTGTTCTTCTTCTTTAATTTTTTTAATAAGACTTTTAATTTCATCTTGAAGTTTTTTAGATTTTGTCATTTAGATTTTAGAATATAATAAAAATAAGTTCTATGAATTA
>Ga0182239_1000723_pt1 | contig 11692 bp, 7 predicted proteins | sample hydfrate6_PW_210_FD_132456 | JGI IMG/M metagenome (GOLD analysis project Ga0182239, IMG submission 132456) | Subsurface microbial communities from deep shales in Texas, USA - hydraulic fracturing test 6_PW_210 | ecosystem: Environmental > Aquatic > Deep subsurface > Shale gas/oil reservoir >...
AAGCAGATAGAGATAAATGAGGGAGACGTCCGTTTTGTGATTCGCAGTCAATGCAAGGGACATTGCGGTAAAATCTTTCAAGCAGTCAAAGTTGCACTACCGCCTACAATAAAAGCGGTCAAAGAACCTGGAAATTGAAATACATGGTAGTGCCAAGACCAAAACGTAGTTTTGTATTATATTGTTTTTTCAATATGTTTTCGAATCGTGGTGTTCAAAATCAGTTAAACAATATTCTTCAATGTATTGAAAAGATAGCAAGAGACCCTCGAAGAACTGGCAGCAAAAAAATAAGCGGGCAAGAACGATATCGATATAGAGTTGGCAGATATAGAATTATATACTCTATACAGGACGATGAATTAACCATCTGGGTTGTAAAAGTGGGTCACAGAAAAGAAGTTTATCGCTAAAGTTTGATGGCACCGTAAAAGTTCAATATCTGCGTTACGCGCAATTTCTCAGAATTTCACGTACGGATAAGTACGCTGCATTCTTCGAAATTGCGCAAGCCTTGATCTTGAACTTTTTACGGCGCCATCTAAAAACTTACTTCTAAGGAATGGTATAATCGCCAAACAATAAAAAAATAAGTTTTTGATTTTACTTAACACTTAATCACTTAAAACTTAACACTGCCTGTAAAAAAGACTTTTTACAGGCTTATCAACAATTAAAATCAGACAACTGCACAATCAATTCATCCGACTTCAAGGAGGCGACAATGATATTGAGACGTTTGACAGTTTTTTCTGCGGCACTGGCCGCGGCTTTCGGGATTATGACGTTGGACGGCGCTGTCCTTGCCCAGCAGGGCAGCCCCGACGGATGGCACATGGGCCCGGGCATGATGGGCGGATACGGCTTTATGGGATGGTTCGGGGGCATATTTACCATCGTGGTCTGGGTCCTGATCATTGTGGGCCTGGTTTTGCTGATCCGGTGGCTTGTGCAAACCACCAAATCCGAACCCGGCGCATCAGCCGGAACCGGGGCTTCAACATCCAGGGCCCTGGAAATCCTCAGGGAGCGGTATGCCAGAGGGGAAATCGACAAGGCCGAATTTGAGGAAAAGAAAAAAGACCTGACTTCATAGTATCGGCTTACTTGCGCTGGACAATAAAGGAGATCACCCGGTTGCCCTCGACCTCCTTGACCGTGACCACGTACTTGCCGATCACGATCTGCTCCTGCTCCCGGGGAATCCGGCCGATCTGCTCTAAAATAAAGCCGGTAAAGGTTTCATAGGAGGAGGATTCCGGGATGTTCATGCGCAGCCTGGCATTGACAATGCTGATGTCGGCTGAACCCAGCACCAGCCATTCCTTGTCCCGGATCTTGACCACCGGGGGCTTGACAATGTCGGTTTCATCCACGATATCGCCCACAATGGCCTCGAGCACGTCTTCAAGAGTAACCAGGCCGCAGACCTCGCCGTATTCATTGACCACGATGGCGGCATGCTCTTTTTTGCGCTTGAACTGATTGAGCAGCTGGTCGATCTTTTTGTGCTCGGGAACAAAATACGGGGCGCGCATGATCTTTTCGATGTCCACCCCGGTTTCAGTTCGAATTTCCTGCTTAAACAGGTCCTTGACATTGACCAGGCCCACCACGTGATCAATATTGCCCTCGATCACCGGAATCCGGGTATATCCGGATTCCAGGATTTTTGCCAGATCCGGCTCCCCGCCCCGTTCAAGCACGAACATGTCCGCGCTCGGGGTCATGATCTCCGAGACATTGATATCATCGAGCTTGATGATGTTATAAATCAGCTCGCGCTCCTCGGGATTGATCTGACCGCCTTCATGCACCACGTCGACAAACGTGATCAGCTCGTCTTCTGTCACCGGAGGCGTGCCCCGGGCGGCGCCGGCCAGACGCGGGATGAAATTTAAGATCCAGATCACGGGCAGAAACACGTAGGAAAGCCAGAACAGGGGCAGGATCACCACCCGGGCCACTGCCACGTTGTGCTGGGTGGCCACGGTCTTTGGAAAGATCTCGCCGAACACCAGGATCAGAAATGTCATGATCCCGGTGGCGATGCTTACGGCGTTGCTGGACAAATAGTGCATGGCAACAGCCGTGGCCAAAGACGATGCCCCGATGTTGACCAGGTTGTTTCCGATCAGAATGGTGGACAACAGCCTGTGGGGGTCTTCTTTCATCCGGAAAATCAGGTCGTTGATCCGCCCCCCGGAATTGCCCAGATAGCGGGCCTTTGTTTTGCTGATGGAAAACAGAGCGGTTTCAGATGATGAAAAAAAGCCTGAAAGTAGTACCAATACCGCCAGTACGACAAATTGTGGTGTCATGTTTCGTTTTGCTCCAGTGCCCCTGCTTGTTCAGGGGGCTCAAGCTTGCCGGTTTTCAGATAAACATCCCGCTGGGGAAAGGGAATGGTGATGCCGTGTTCCTTGAACTGCTTGTCAATGTCAGTGCGCACGTCAGTTTCAACGGTTAAAAACCAGTCAATGTGGACCCAAAAACGCAGCTTGAAGATCAGTGCGCTGTCCCCGAAATCCGAAAACAGCACCTCCGGGTGGGGCCGGCGCAGAATCCGGGGATGCTGGTAGGCCACGTCCATCAAAACCTCCCTGACCAGCGCGACATCGGAGCCATAGGCCACCCCCACCTGGACAGTCCTGCGGATCCGGGCATCGCGGTAACTCCAGTTGGTGACCACCTGGCTGATCAGATCCGCATTCGGAATAATGAGTTCTGCGTTGTCAAATGTGCGCATCTGGGTGGAGCGCACGTTGATTTCCCGGATCGTACCCCATATGTCGCCGATTTCAATCACGTCTCCGACCTGGATGGGCCGTTCGAACAGCAGGATGATGCCGCTTAAAAAGTTGTTGAAAATATTTTGCAGCCCGAAACCAAGCCCGATACCCAGGGCACCGAAGACCACGGTAAGGGCGGTTCCGCTGATGCCCACGGTGCGGAGGGCAATCAAAATGCCCGCCGACCAGAGCACGTAGCCGGTGATCCGGAGTATGGAATCCTTCAGGCCAGCCTCCATTTCAGTATCCCTTAGCACCCGGCCGCGGAGAAATTCCTTGAAGATCACGGTAAAGGTATGGACAAACAGCAGCACGATTAAGGCATAAACAAAACCTGTAAGGCTTAAGCGGAAATCGCCCACCGTGACCTCGTAATTGATGGCATACAGAATATCCACCAGAAAGGTGCGGGGGGCGCCCCATGCCACAAAAAAAGAAAACAGAGCCCCCGCCCCAACCCCGATCCGAAGCAGCCGGACAATGAGCCACCGCACCGGATAGGGCCGGGGACTGAGCGGATCTATATCCACATCATCGGAACGCTCAATGTGGGCTGCCACATCCGATTCCCGCAGCACCCGATACAGGATAAACACCCAGAACATCAGCACAGCGGTTTTTGCCCACCCGAAATACCAGTATGCGGCCAGCCCGCCAAAACCCATAAGCTCAGCCAGCAGACCCGGCAGCACCAGCCCGTAGCCCATGGCGATCAGAAAAGGGTTGAGCAGCGGAAACCATCGATGCTCGGAGAACTCGGACCCGGCGGTGCTGCGGCGAAATACATGAAAAAAATAAATGCACCAGCCCAAAAGCAAAAATTCAAAGATCAGCCGCCATGCGATCAGGGTCATGCAATTGGTGCAGATTAACCGGCTTAACAACAGATGACCAATGCCGTATATCAAAAACCCGGAAAACAGGCGGCGCAGGGGCGAGTATATGCGATGAAACAAAGGATCCGAGGTCTGCCCGCCCAGGGCCTTTAGAAATATCCGTCCCCATCGCACCACCATGATCAGGGCAAGCAATCGGATGATCAGCGGCAGCAGGGAAAACACCGGTGTGAGCTGGTACATGGGACGGATCGGGAAAAAATGCAGGTAGGCAATGGCCCCGGCCCATGGCAGGGACTTTTGAAACAGCTTGAGCAGGACGTAATGCCAGAAACGTTCCTCATCAAGGCTTTTCTGCATCCGTGGCCCGCAGAACCGGGTGCATGCATACAAAATCGCCTGGAGCACGGCCAGCAGAAACAAAAACACACCCAGAAACAAGCTGTACTCCTCCCAGGTGACTATACCGGTTTTGGTCCAGGCGGTTTCAAAGATCAGGGTGCGGAGAGTCTCAAGGGATTCGCCCAGATTGGTCCGCAGCTCCCCTCTGGCCAGGCGCAGCATCGGGCTGAGATCGTAGTGCAGGATGCGGCTTTTTTTGCGCGCCTCGATCTGTTCGTCGATCTTTGCCCCAAGGGGACGAATCCTTTCCACCAGCAGCCTGCTTAAGCCCTGCTGCTGATCCTTATAAATTTCAAGGATCTGCCCGATCCTGGCCTGCTTGGTTTCAAGCAGGTCAATGAGGGCATCGAGTCTTTCGGCCAGTTCGCTGCTAAGGGCTACCTGGGGCGGCCGGGTTTTGAGGTCCGTACGCTGATCCGTATAGGACGCAACCTGCTCACGGGTCTCTTTCAGGGCTTTTTCCCAATCGTCGATTTCATCCTTGATTTTTTCGAGCCGCTCCCGGATGTAGCCCACAGCAACGTTTTGACGGCTTTTGGCCTGTTCCAGTTTCCGGGCTTCCACCGAGGGCAGCAGGAGGAGATTGGAATAGGTGGATTCCATGAGCTGAATCCGGCTCATCCGCTCTTTCATCTCTTCGGCTTCGGCCTGAAGGGACTCAAGTGCTGTGGTAACCCGGTCCAGCTCCTTTTTTTCCACCTCCATGGCTTCGCCAAAGGACCGGGTCAGGGTCTGATAAAGGCGGCTGGCCGCCTGGCTGGCTTCGGCCTCATTAACGAGCTGGTCCTGCTGGGCCCGCGGGGCCGGAGACAAGACCAGAAAAAAAATGACCACAACGGCCGCAAACCACGGCCAGTGGCCGCCGGCTGCAGGCCGCCGGTCTTTCTGACTTCCGGAAAAGTATCTGCTGGATCTCATTGCCAACTTCTAAGTAACTTCGTTCAAAGTTCAAGGTTCAAGGTTCAAGGTTCAAAAAAATAAAACCAAAGGTTTTAAGCATGGGGCAAAAAGTTATTTGCAGTGTTCGGTCCCGGGCGGAGGCCCGGGGGAAACGCTTTCAAACAGGTGAATCAACCGGGCCAGGGACTGGCCAGGAAACAAATCCGATACGGAAACAGACAGTAAAAAAACAACTTCGCTGTAACTTTTTCTTATCACAGAGCGATATCAAATATCAATGCACTTTGTGGACATCCTTGCAGCCCGCCCCGGGCGGAGCCGGGGGCCTTGCGCCGGCATCAAAAAAATCTTTACACCGCGTGCACCGGCGTAGTAATGCAAATGCCACCATCAATTACGGACAGGTCCATGCGTTCAGTTCATCTGATAAAACCCTATTTCTCACAGCGGCGGAACCTGATTTTCATCGGCATTGTCTGTCTGATGATCGTGGATCTGCTCCAGCTCTTTATTCCCCGGGTGGTGAAATGGGCTGTGGACGATTTGACCGCCGGCCGGGTTGACATGGCCGGGCTGGGCCGGTATGCGGCCATGATCGTGGGCATTGCCGCGGCCATGACGGTGCTTCGCTTTTTCTGGCGCCGGCTTTTGATCGGCACGTCCCGGGTTGTGGAAGAAGGCCTGCGCAATCGGCTGTTTTCCCATATCCAGACCCTTTCCGCCCCGTTTTTTGATCAGCGATCCACCGGCGATCTCATGGCCCATGCCACCAATGACATCAACAACGTGCGAATGGCCGTGGGCATGGGGATGGTGGCCTTAACCGACGCGGTATTTCTGGGAAGCGCGGCCATCGGGTTTATGGCCTATATCGATGTTCGCCTCACCATTGCGGCCCTGCTGCCCATGCCCGTGATCGTGGTGGTCACCCGGATTTTCGGCAGGAAAATGCACCGGCTCTACACCCGGGTCCAGGCCACTTTTTCGGACATGACCGAAATGGTCCGGGAAAGCTTTGCCGGCATCCGGACGGTCAAGGCCTATAACCGGGAACAGACCGAGTTTTCCCGCATGCAGGATATATCCAATGTCTATATCACTGAAAACCTCAAACTGGTGCGCATCACCGGCTCTTTTTTTCCCCTGATGGTGTTTTTCACCAACCTGAGCCTGACCATCGTGGTTTTCTACGGCGGACGACTGGCCATTTTCGAGCGGATCACCGCCGGCGATTTCGTGGCTTTTATCAGCTATCTCAACATGCTCATGTGGCCCATGATGGCCATGGGATGGCTCACCAACCTGATCCAGCGGGGAAGCGCCTCTCTGGACCGAATCGACTCGATTCTGTCCACAGAACCCAAAATCCGGGATGCACCAGACGCCCGGCCGGTTTCCCGGGTCAGCGGCGAAATCGGCTTTGAGCAGGTCAGTTTTTCCTATCCCCAGGCCTCAGAGCCGGCTGTTGAAAACATCGACCTAAAGGTTCCGGCCGGCCGCACCCTCGGAATCATCGGCCCCCAGGGCTCGGGCAAGACCACCCTGCTCTACCTGCTCACGCGGCGCTATGACGTATCCGCCGGGGCCCTCCGGATCGACGGCCATGATATCCGCACCCTGAAACTCGGGGACCTGCGGCAGCAGATCGCCCACGTGCCCCAGGAGCCCTATTTGTTTTCCGGCACCATTGCCGAAAACATTGCATTCGGCAGAACCGTTGACCATGACCGGCTTGTTGAAGCCGCGCGCCGGGCCGCCCTTTATGAAACCATCTGCGAGTTTCCAAGGGGGTTTGACACGGCAGTTGGCGAAAAGGGGGTAGTGCTTTCCGGAGGGCAGAAACAGCGCATTGTACTGGCCCGGGCCCTTCTTCGGGATGCGCCTGTTTTGCTGCTCGACGATCCCATCGGGCAGGTCGACAGCCGGACCGCGGCTGAAATCATTTCCGTGATCCGGGAGCTGGCCCGGGAAAAAACCGTGGTCATCGCCTCCCACCGGATACCGGCCGTGTCCTTTGCCGACCGGATCATTGTGCTCGACAGCGGCCGGATTGCGGAAACCGGGACGCACGAAGAGCTGATGGAACATAACGGGTATTATGCGAGGACTGAGGTGCTGCAGAGATATGAATAGGTTCAAGGTGAAAGGTTCAAGGTTCAAAGTTCAAGGTTCAAAGTTCAACGTTCAAGGTTGGGGGCCGGAATAAGTAAATGAGTGCTGAAAGGGATATATTTGCGGAAAAGGAGCTGGGAAAGGCACGGGATACCGGGCTTTTGCGCCGGCTTTATCCGTTTGCCGCCCCCTACCGGATCCTGCTGGCAGTTGCCCTTGTGCTCATGGCCACGGTCACGGTGCTGGAACTGGCCATTCCTTACGTGACCAAGGAAGCCATTGACCGCTATATCGTGCCGGAAAAAAACATCAGCATGCCCGGGCCCGGGGCTCCGGCTGACGGCGAATCAACGCAAAAAGACCGGGAACCGGGGGCTGAATCTTCTGACGCATCTGCAAACAAACCCGGGGACCAATCCGGAAATCTTTCAGAAGACCAGCAATTATCCGGCCTGAGCCGGGCGGCCCTGGTGCTGGTGGTCATCATCCTGCTCAACCTGGCGGTCAATTTCTTTCACGTGCTGATCATGGAATACACGGCCCAGCACATCATGCATGACCTGCGCCTGAAGCTGTTTGCTCACATCCAGCGGCTGTCTGTGCGGTTTTTCAACCACAACTCCGTGGGCCGGCTGGTGACCCGGACCACCAACGACATCCAGAACATGCACGAGATGCTGACCTCGGTGATCATCTTTGTGCTAAAGGACCTTTTTCTGCTGCTGGGCATCACAGCGGTGCTTTTTGCCATTGACTGGCAGCTTGCACTGGCGGTTTACGTGATTTTCCCTCTGGTGTTTTACGCCGGGTTCCGGTTTGCCGGCACTGCCCGGCAGGCCTTTCGCACCCTGCGCATCAAGGCCGCGGAAATCAACACCAAGTTTTCCGAAACCATCGGCGGGGTCGGCATTATCCAGCTTTTCGGCCAGGAGAAAAACAATTACGATAACTTCCGGCGCATCAACCACGAAAATTTCCTTGCCGGAATGCGCCAGATCACGGTTTTTGCCATGTTTATGCCCTTTATCGAGCTGATGAGCTCGGTGGGCCTTGCCGTGGTGATCTTTGCCGGCGGCTCCGGGATACTCGCCGGCCGGGTGAGCCTGGGCGAACTGGTGGTGTTTATTTCCTATGTCCGCATGTTTTTCCGGCCCATCAGAGATATTGCCGAAAAATACAACATCACCCAGAATGCCATGTCTTCGGCTGAACGCATTTTCCAGATCCTGGACGAAAACGACCGCATCGCTGAACCCCATGCACAGGATGCTGCAGCCGTGCCAAAGCGTTTTGAGAAAATCTGCGCCGATAACCTCTGGTTCGGCTACCAGCCGGAGCAGCCCGTGTTAAAGGGAATCGATTTCACACTGGACGCCGGCCGCACCCTTGCGGTGGTGGGGCCCACGGGCGCGGGCAAGACCTCGCTGATTCATCTGCTGGTACGCTTCTATGACCCGGACCAGGGAGCCATCCAAGTCAACGATATTGATATCCGAACATTTGCGTCCGGCGCGCTTCGCAGCAAAATCGCCCTTGTCTCCCAGGAACCGTTTCTGTTTTCCGGAACCATTTTCAACAACATCTTCGGAGCCAACAGCACTCCGGATGAACAAACCGTGGACCGGGTCCTGGACCAATCCAGAAGCCGCTCTTTTATCCAAAACCTGCCGGACGGCATCCACACCCGCCTCACAGAACAAGGTGCCACCCTGTCTTCGGGTCAGCGCCAGCTGATTTCCATTGCCCGGGCCATAGCAGCAGATCCCGAGCTGATCATATTTGACGAGGCCACATCCTATATTGACTCGGAAACCGAGGCCAGCATTCAGGATGCGCTTTCCAACCTCATGGCCGAGCGCACCTCCATCGTGATTGCCCACCGGCTGTCCACGGCCAGAATCGCAGACACCATCCTGGTCATGCGCCACGGGCAGATCGCGGAATCCGGCTCCCACGCACAGCTCATGGCCAGAAACGGGTTTTACAAAAGGCTGGTGGAAATTCAGGGCTAAGACGAATGGAGGCTGCGAGCTGAAAGGGATAAAAACGTTTTTAAAGTTTTTGTATTTCCGGTGCTGAAATGCGTTGGATTGGTCTTGTCAAAAATGGGCTGAAATGGTATGTAGAAACTTTACATGCTTGTGCAGGCCGTAAACCTTAGATAATATTCATTATCAACCCAAAACGCCAAAGGAGAGAAAACATGGCATACGATGCAGTAAACATGGCTGACTGGCAGATTTCCGAAGCAGCCGAGGAAAACATGCCCACCCCGGAAGACTGGGTGGAAAAACTCGGACTGGAAAAAGACGAAATGCTGCCCATGGGCCGGCTGGGCAAGGTGGACTTTCTCAAGATCATGAACCGCCTCCAGGACAAGCCCGACGGCAAGTACATCGAAGTCACCGCCATCACACCGACGCCCCTTGGCGAGGGCAAGAGCACCACGTCCGTGGGGCTCATGGAAGGCCTTGGCATGCGCGGCAAAAACGTGGGCGGCGCCCTGCGGCAACCCTCGGGCGGGCCTACCATGAACGTCAAGGGAACTGCAGCCGGCGGCGGCAACTCCCTGCTGATTCCCATGACCGAATTCTCCCTGGGCCTGACCGGCGACATCAACGACATCATGAACGCCCACAACCTGGCAATGGTGGCGCTGACCTCCCGGATGCAGCATGAAAGAAACTACACCGACGAGCAGCTCCAGCGCCTGTCGGGAATGCCCCGCCTGGACGTGGACCCCACCCGGGTGGAGATGGGCTGGATCATTGACTTCTGTGCCCAGGCCCTGCGCAACATCATCATCGGCCTCGGCGGCCGGGCCGACGGCTACACCATGCAGTCCAAGTTTGCCATCGCGGTGTCCTCCGAGCTCATGGCCATCCTGGCCGTGGCCACCAACCTGGCCGACCTCAAGGAAAAGATCAACAACATCACCGTGGCCTTCAGCAAGACCGGCAAGCCCATCACCTGCGGCGACCTGGAAGTGGGCAACGCCATGACCGCTTTTATGAGAAACACCATTAACCCGACCCTGATGTGCACCGCCGAGTATCAGCCCTGCTTCGTGCATGCCGGCCCGTTTGCCAACATTGCCGTGGGTCAGAGCTCGATTATTTCCGACCGCATCGGTCTGAAGCTCTTTGACTATCATGTCACCGAGTCCGGGTTTGCCGCAGACATTGGTTTTGAAAAATTCTGGAACGTCAAGTGCCGCAACTCCGGCCTCAAACCCCATGTTTCGGTTCTGACATCCACCATCCGCGCCCTGAAAATGCACGGCGGCGGTCCCAAGGTCGTGCCGGGCAAGGAAATGCCCAAGGAATACAAAGAAGAAAACACCGAGCTGGTGGAAAAAGGCGTGGAAAACATGGTCCACATGATCAATGTGATCCGCAAAGCCGGCATCAACCCGGTGGTCTGCGTCAACCGCTTCTACACTGACACTGACGATGAAGTCGCCATTGTCAAGAAGGCCGCCGAGGCAGCCGGCGCCCGCTGCGCCGAGTCCAAGCACTGGGAAAAAGGCGGCGAAGGCGCCCTGGAATTTGCCGATGCCGTGGTTGACGCCTGCGAGGAAGGCAATAACTTTGACTTCCTCTATCCCCTGGACATGAAACTGCGCGACCGCGTGGATGTCATTGCCCGGGAGGTCTACGGCGCCGACGGTGTGGACTGGCAGCCCGAAGCCGAGCAGAAGGCCAAAATGCTCGAAGATGATCCCAAGTATGCGGATTACACCACCATGATGGTCAAAACGCACCTGTCGCTGACCCATGAACCCACAAGGAAGGGTGTTCCCAAGGGATGGCGGCTGCCCATCCGCGACGTGCTGATCTACTCCGGCGCCAAGTTTCTCTGCCCGTGTGCCGGCACCATCAGCCTGATGCCCGGAACCGGCTCCAACCCGGCCTTCCGCCGCATTGACGTGGACACGGATACAGGCAAGGTCACCGGCCTGTTCTAGACAGCAACGACTCATAAGTCATATTCAAACCATAAAAAACCGGGGCGTTATATAACGCTCCGGTTTTTTTATTGCAGCCGCAGTGGAATTGACTTACTTTCAAAACCATAAACCATGAAGAGCATGAAGGACATGAAGGAATATGGAATTCAGTGAGCTGTCAAATCGTGTGATCGGTTGTGCCATTGAGGTCCACCGGGAATTAGGGCCGGGCCTGCTGGAATCCACATATGAGCAGTGCCTGGCGCATGAATTGAAGCTAAACGGCATTGAATTCATGCTGCAACACACCTTGCCGGTGGAATTTAAAGGTATGCGGATAGATTGCGGATATCGGGTGGATGTGCTGGTTGAAAACCAGCTTATTATAGAACTCAAAAGCGTTGAAAAATTAACCGGTGTGCATCAAGCCCAGTTGCTGAGTTATATGAAGCTTGCCGGCATTTCCCATGGACTTTTGATCAATTTCAACGTTTATCGATTAAAAGACGGATTGAAAAGCTTTGTCTTTTAACTGCCTTCATGTCCTTCATGCTCTTCATGGTTTATGGTTTGATGGCGCCGTAAAAAGTGCAATATCTGCGTTACGCGCAATTTCTCAGAATTTCACGTACGGATAAGTACGCTGCATTCTTCGAAATTGCGCAAGCCTTGATCTTGAACTTTTTACGGCACCATCTGAA
>Ga0182239_1000726_pt1 | contig 11686 bp, 12 predicted proteins | sample hydfrate6_PW_210_FD_132456 | JGI IMG/M metagenome (GOLD analysis project Ga0182239, IMG submission 132456) | Subsurface microbial communities from deep shales in Texas, USA - hydraulic fracturing test 6_PW_210 | ecosystem: Environmental > Aquatic > Deep subsurface > Shale gas/oil reservoir >...
CAGATGTCTAGACTTTTTTTATTTGAAATTATATCAATATGTTATGCTGCATTCGTCATAATTCCAAAATCGGACGATAGAAAGTGCGGAATGTAAGCTATAAAATTCGAATATCGAAATTCGAAACAAATCCGAATGACGAAATATCAAATCTTGATAAACTCGTAAAAATTCATTTTGAGCGACCCTCAGAGAAATGCTTTTTTTGCGCTCTTGCGAAATTGCAATTCGTGGCACTGACGGCGGTGCGAAAAAGCGGGTTTCCGAGCGGAAATTGAGGCTCCAGGAGGCTCCTGGAGCGAGGAAACTCCTTTTTCGCACCGCCGATCAGCCAAGGGGTGCTTAAAGATTTCCTTTAGGCAAAAAACTTCTCCAGGGGCGCCTATCCGGGCGATTTGAGCCATGCCCGGGTCGCACCCCATCCGCCGCTCTCCGGGGCCCGGGAAAAATCGTCCACCAGCCGGTGGCGGGAAAGCACCGCGTGCACCTTTTTTCTGAGCTTGCCCGTGCCCTTGCCGTGAATAATGCGAACCGTGTAAATTCCCTTTTCCAGGCAGGCCTCCAGGTAATCATCGAGCAGCGGCCCGACCTCGCCGGGCCGAAACGTGTGCAAATCCAGCTCGCCGGTAATCGGGATATGGACGGGATCGTCTTCCATTTACATGCCTCCCCACGCCAGCAACAGGGCCAGGATGCCGGCGAACACGAAGTGACTTTCCATGATAAAGCCCCGCAGAACCCCCAGAAACCGGCCGCTTTGCTCATGAACGTGCAAAAAAACAAGCATGGCGGCCGGAACAAGGCTCATCACCGAGGCGGAAAGCGGAAGCACCCCTGCAAGCGCACAAATTGGCAAAAACACGACCGTTGCCGCCAGGACGATTTTCAGCAGCCGCATGGTGCGGCGTTCGCCCAGGAGAATGGGAATGGTTTCCCGGCCCGCGATGCGGCTGCCCTGCATGTCAATGATATCAAAAAACGCGGTGCGCACGAAAACAATTGCGGCAATCCATATAAAAGCGGCCACTCCGGCCGGGGCGATTTGTCCGTATACATCCAGGGCCGGAAAAAGTGCGGCCACAATCGCCCAGGCCAGGGTCACCAGCACGGTCTTGGAGCCGGGAATGCGCTTTAACACGGGCACCCTTTTCAGGCCGGGGTGCCCGTCCTTGATTTCCAGGTTATACACCACGCCAAGCAGGCTCATGACCAGCAAAAGAATAAAAAACAGCGGCCCCATCATCCATGCAACGGCAAGCCCGCCGATCCCGGAGGCTGCGGCCAGGCCGGTCAGGGTATACCGGTTGTCCTGGTAAAACCGGGCCCGCTCGGGATCGTTGTAGCTGTCCACGATCCGGTCAAACATGTGGTGAAGGGTATGCATGGAAAGGATATAAAGCCCGGCGATCCCGATATATGCCGGTTTTGCCGCAGCTCCCTGCAGCCACGCCCCAGCCCCGGCAAGGCAGGCCGCGCCCAGGGCCAGGTAAAGATTGGACAGCATGAGGTTTCGCACCAGCGTGTAGCCCCATCTCCGGATCCGGCCATCTTTTCCGGCCAGCCGCTTTTCCAGGTGCTGCATTACCTGGCGGATAATCCAGTTGGGCGTGGAAGCGCCCGCGGTAACAGCGATGGTGCGGCATTCCGAGAGTTCGGGAATCGGCAGGTCCTCGGCCTTTTCCGCGTGAAGAGCGGTTTTCCCGGACTGACGGGCAATATCTGCAAGCCGGCGGGTATTGCCGCTGTTGTATCCGCCCACCACGACCACGGCATCCACCTGCCCGGACATGTCCTGGACTTCGCGTTGGCGCTTTTCCGTGGAATCGCAGATGGTGTTAAACACGCGGTAATGGGGATTGTGCTGTTGGGCCCACTTCTGCACGCTTTCGAAAAAAGCGGTGTTCTGCGTGGTCTGGGCAACGATAATGGCCCTGTCAAAATCCGGCAGGGCTTGGAGTTCTTCCAGGGAATTGATCACGTATCCGTGCTTTCCGGCATACCCGAGCAGTCCGGCGACTTCGGGATGCTCCCGGTCTCCTGCAATGATCACCGAATATCCATGCCGGGCGTGCCTGGAAATAATGGATTGCACTTTGATCACCCGCGGACAGGTGGCATCAATTACATGAAAGCCGGCATTTCTCAGCGCCTCCCGATCGCTGGGCGGCACCCCGTGGGCCCGGATGATAACCGTGCCCTGCCCGGAATTCGGAATCTCCTGCAGCACAGAAATATTTTTCTGCGAAAGAATTGACAGGACCTGCGGATTGTGGATCAGCGGCCCGTAGGTATAGATCTGTCCCCCGCTGCGGTTGGCCGAATCCAGGGCGAGTTCCACGGCCCGGCGCACGCCCATGCAGAACCCGGCTGTTTTGGCAATCGTAATCTTCATTGCGCTTGGGCAAGCTGCCGGTCAAAGCCGGGCTCAGGAGTCATTTTTTTTGAAAAAGACCTTGTGATCCACAAGAGACAAAGAGTGAATCACGGCCCTGACAAATTTCTGCTCTCCGAAAATATTGACCAGCCGGAACCCGTCGCTTTCCGGTTCAATGGTGTCCACGGCTTCCATGAGCAGTTCCTGATCTTCACCTTTTATCATATAGGCATTGGCTTCACACATGATTCGAATCTTCCCGGTTTGATTTGGATGCGTCAAAAAACGGCACCAGGTGCTCCTCCACGAGAATGTCGAGAAGGTGCGGCAGCGGCTGGTTCGAGGCGCCGACAATCACCACGTTTTCCTGGGAAAGCGGAACCAGCAGCTTGCGGGCCTCGCTGGAAGCCACGGCCCCGGCGATTTTCGGACTGACCTCGCCCATCATGGCATTGGCCATGACAATGCCCACCGGACCGATGATGACATCCATCCGGGGCACGGTCTGCACAATGGCATTTTCCCCGGACGCGCCCCGGTTGGCCCGGGCCTTTAACATCTGTGCCGTGGCAATGGCATTTGTCCCCAGCGCAACGATGTCAACGTCCTCCTCAAAAAGGGCCCTTAGCCGCTTGATGATGGTGGCGCCGATACCGCCGCCCTGACCGTCAATTACGCATATGGTTTTCATATTACAGTTTTTTAACCTTCCGCATCTGCCGGCGCTTGCGCTTGGGCGGGCGCCTGGCCGGTCCCTTTTTCCGTGTGGTCGGCTCCCAGCCCGCGTCTGCTTCGTCTTCCGGATCCAGGCCCTTTGTTTCCACAAGCTGCGCCATGGCCATTTTGTCTTCAAACGGCTCCGGTGCGACCACCTCGGCCCCGGCCGCGGCCACGGCACTTGCCAGCGGCCGATCGGCAGTGACCACAAGGGCTTTTTCCCCTTCATGCCGGGCCATTTTCCGGATCACCGCGTCAGCGGTCTGGCCATGGCGTGAAAAGCGGATGCGGATACCCTTTTGCGAGGTATTGGATTCAAAATCATCATGATTTGCCGCACCGTCAAAAACCACGGTGATCTTGTGGCCCTTGACCCGCTTGTATGCCGCCAGCTGGTCGATTAAGGCACTGCGCCCCAGTTCCAGGCTTTGGCGCTCTTCTTCCCGCAGGGGAGCCGAACGCCGGATGAGATTGTAGCCGTCTATAATCAGGTGCAGTGACATGGATCATTACAGCCCGGATCATGATTTGAGCATCGACAGCAGCCGGTCCAGGTCCTTGTCGTCGTAGAACTCCAGTTCCACGCGGCCCTTTTTCCCGTGCCGGCGGATCTTGACCTTTGTGCCGAAATGGCGGCCCAGGTCTTCCTCGAGGCTGGCAAAATGGACGTCTTCGGTGCGGGCCGGCTTTTCCGGCTGCGCGTCGGTTTGTTTATTGAGATGCGCCACCAGCTTTTCGGCCTCCCGGACCGAAAGCATGCGCGACAGGATGGTCCGGCAGGCCTTGTTCTGAAGGGCGGCGGTCTTTGCGCCGAGCAGTGTGCGGGCATGCCCCATGCTCAGTTCGCCGGCGCGCACGTGCGCCTTGACCGTGTCTGTAAGCTGGTTTAAGCGCAGAAAATTGGCCACCGCGGACCGGCTTTTGCCCACCCGCTCGGCCACCTTTTCCTGGGTGAGCCCGAAGTCCTCGAGCAGTCTTTGATAGGCCTCGGCTTCATCCATGGCATTGAGATCGGCGCGCTGAATGTTTTCAATAATGGAAAAAGCCAGCAGATCTTCATCGCCGATGGTTTTCACCACCACCGGCACCGTGAACAGCCCGGCCATTTTCGCGGCCCGCAGCCGCCGCTCGCCGGCAATGAGTTCATAGCCGCTGGCTGCCTCCCGGACCAGCAGGGGCTGGAGAACACCGTGCAAGCCCACGGATTCGGAAAGCTCGGCCATTTCCTCCTGGGAAAACTGCCGGCGGGGCTGAAACGGATTGGGGTGGATCAGGTTGATGTCACAGGTAAAATACTCGGCGCCCCGGGTGCCGTCGCCTGCTTCCATATCCGGGAAAAGCGCATCCAGTCCCTTTCCGAGGCCTCTTTTGCGTTTTTTTTCATTGGCGCCGGATTCATCCGGTTTCATGCACCCACCTTCTCAAAATTGACTTCTTCTAAGTAGTAACTTAAAATTTTATCTTATAATTTAAGTTACTTGTAAATTCGGGTTTCGCCCCCGGCGAAATGGGGTGCTTCCAAGGAAGTCCTTTTTTGCCCTCTCACGAAATTGCTCTTCGTTACCCTGACGGCGGTGCGGAAAAGCGGGTTTCCGAGCGTAAATCGAGGCTCGCAGAGGCTCCTGGAGCGAGGAAACTCCTTTTTCGCACCGCCGATCAGCCAAGGTGCTTACCGCTTTCCTTTCTGCAAAAATACCGTCCTATCGGTATAATCAGCTTTTTACGAAACCGTCAATTTATTATTCTTCGTGAACTTCGTGTCAACCGGCGGTCTGTTCCACTTTGCCGGCCGCGGGTGCCCCGTGCTTTCGGGTCATTTCCCTGGCCAGGGCGTCATAGCTTCTCGCCCCCGGAGAGGTCGGATCATAGGCAATAATGGGTTTGCCGTAACTGGGGGCTTCGGCCAGTCGAACAGCACGCGGTATGCGTGTATCGTATACCAGATCGCTGAAATATTTCTGTGCATCTTCGGCCACCTGGCCGGAGAGATTGGTCCGCCTGTCAAACTGGGTAAGCAGGATGCCCTCGATTTTCAGGGAAGGGTTCATCCGGTGCTTAATCCGCTTGACCGTCTGCAAAAGCTGACCCAAGCCTTCCAGTGCGTAAAACTCGCTTTGCAGGGGGATTAACACGCCGTGGGCCGCGGTCATGGCATTTACGGTCAAAAGGCTCAAGGAAGGCGGACAATCCAGCAGCACATAATCATAGGCCTGGGTACAGGGCAGCAGCAGCCGCTGCAGCAGCCGCTCCCGGGTCTCGTCATTGATCATCTCGATTTCAAAACCGATCAGCTCCACCCGGGAAGGCATCACCCAGAGGTCAGGCACCCCGCTTTCAATAATGAGATCGGAACCCCCGGCATGGCCGATTAATCCGTGATACAGGGTATTATCCAGCCGGCTTTTGTCAATGCCCAGGCCGGTGGTAGCATTGGCCTGGGGATCGCAGTCCACGAGCAGGGTTTTCCTGCCGAGTGCAGCCAGGGCCGCGGCCAGGTTGATGGCCGTCGTGGTCTTGCCCACCCCGCCCTTTTGGTTTGCAATACAGATAATATGTGCCATAATAAAGTACGTGTAACATAAAAAATGCTATTTGCAAATTTAAGAATTCATCCGCGGATCAAACCGGAATCCGAATGCTTCAGAAAATGACCCGCACCAGACAATGTATCGCGTTTTTCATGGCAATCTGCCTGGTTTCCCCGGCAATGGCCCCTTCGGCCCGGGCCATGACGATCGGAGAAGAAAAGGAACTCGCCGAAGAGTTCCTGGAAACCGTGCGGAACCGGTACACGATCGTGGAAGACGCCATGATTGATAAATATATCAATGATCTGGGCCAATCCATCGTATCCGAGCTGCCGCCTCAGCCCTTTGACTACAGCTTCTACGTGATCAAGCAGGACGCAATCAACGCATTTGCCGGTCCGGCGGGCAATATCTTCGTATTTTCCGGCCTGATTGAAGCCATGGACACGGAAAGCGAGCTTGCGGGCATCCTGGCCCACGAAATCGCCCATGTTTCCTCCCGGCACATTTCCGAACTCATCGCGGAATCCAAAAAAAGCCAGATGATTTCCATGGCCGGGCTGATCGCCGGCATCCTGGTCGGACTCGGCGGTGCCTCGGATGTGGGAAGCGCCCTTTCCGTGGGCTCCCTGGCAGCAGGCCAGAGCATGATCCTGGCCTACACCCGGGAAAGGGAAATGGAGGCGGATTATCTGGGCCGGCGATATTTGACACGATCCGGGTACAGCCTGTACGGGCTGCGCACCGCACTGCAGAAGATCCGGGATCGGGAGTGGTACGGAGAAGAGCAGGTCCCCACATACCTGAAAACCCATCCGGCCACCCGGCAGCGCCTGGCAAGCCTGGACAGCGCCCTGTCGGAAAGGCCGGACCAGGAACCGAAAAACACCTTTGCCTTCAGGCGGGTTCGCGCCGCGCTCATGGCCGCATACGGGAATCCGGCCAAGGCCGCAGATCGGTTCCGCGAGGAACTGGCAAGGAACCCGGACAACGCAGCGGCGCAATACGGACTGGCCCTGGCCCTGGCCGAAAGCGGCCGGCCGGAAACGGCCCTGGAAAACATGAAATCCGCGGTTTCCATGCGGCCCGAAGACCCCTACCTGGCCGTGGACCTGGGCCGGCTCGAGTTCATGGCAGGCAGATATGAGCAGGCTGAAAAAACCCTGACCGGCATCGAGGATCTCTCGCAATACGGCCCCAAAGGGCTGTTTTTCCTGGGCCGGGCCCGCATGGCCGGCGGTGAGACCGAGGCCGCGATCGCGGATTTCAAGAAGGTTGCAGAGACCTTCCCGGACTACCCGCGCGCCCTGTTATTTCTCGGACAAAGCCTGGGAGAGCAGAAAAAGCTGGGAGAGGCCCATTATTACCTGGGACGGTATTACCGGGAAACCGGGGAACCGGAAACCGCCATGTTCCACCTCAAACGGGCCCTTCGCGAAACCGGGGACCCGGTGCTTACCGAAAAAATCCACGAGGCACAGGAAAGCCTGAAGGACAAACAGGCGAAAAAATCAGAGCGGGACAAGGAAAACCGCTCCGAAGGCCCGGGCGAAAACTTCATATTCAGTCAAAGTGGGAAAACTTCATGGTAAACGTGCCCCGGCCCTGGGAAGCCGAGCGCAGTGCGGTGGTGTATCCGAACATCTTGGAAAGCGGGGCAATGGCGGAAATGATCTGATTATCGCCCTTGGCGGCGATGGATTCGATCTTGCCGCCGCGGGAATTGAGATCGCCGATCACATCGCCCATGAACGTTTCCGGAACAAAGACCTCCACGTCCATAATCGGCTCGAGCAGGTAGGGCTCCGCATTTGACAGGGCATGCCGGCATGCCATGGATGCAGCCACGGAAAAGGCCAGATCAGAGGCCAGGTGCTCCCGGTATGAACCGCCGGTGACCACGACCTCCACATCCACCACCGGATATCCCATGAGCTCGCCGTATTCCAGTGCCTCCCGGATTCCCTTTTCCACGGCGGGGCCATATTGTTCGGGGATGGTTTCTTCAGAAACCCGGGATGTGACCTTCACCCCCTGCCCCCGCGAAAGCGGGTTCACCGAAATCCCGACCTCGGCAAAATGGCGCTGACCGGCCACTTCCCGGTCAAAGACAGCATGTCCGGTGGCGGCTTTTGCCGGGGTTTCCCGGTAAACCACCTGGGGCCGGCCCACGTTGACACTGGTATTGTATTCCCGCCGCATCCGGCTGATGGCCACTTCCAGGTGCAGCTCGCCCATGCCCGAAAGAATGGTCTGCCCGGTATCCTCGTCCTGCTTGACATTCAGGGTGGGGTCTTCGGCCATGAGCTTGTCAAGTACCTGGGGCAGCTTTTCCTGGTCATCATGGGTCTTGGGCTCGATGGAAACCGAAATCACGGGCTTGGTGAATTTCATCTGCTCCAGCAGCACCGGGTTGTCCCGGTCGCAGAGGGTCTCGCCGGTGGACGAGTCCTTTAAGCCCACCACGCCCACGATGCTGCCGGGGCCGGCCTCGTCGATGCGCTCGCGCTTGTTGGCATGCATCTTGAGAATCCGGGAGATCTTTTCCGCCTTGCCGCGCACGGGATTGTAAATCTCGCTGCCCGCCTTGAGTTTGCCGGAATAGACCCGCACGTAGGAAAGCTTGCGCCCCTCGATCATGGAAACCTTGAAGATCAGGGCCACGGTGGGTCCTTTTTGTTTTGCCGCAAAGGCGACGGTTTCCCCGCTATCCGGGATTTTTCCGTGAATGGGCGGGGCTTCTTCGGGGCTCGGCAGAAAGTCGACCACCGCATCGAGCAGCGGCTGTATGCCCTTGTTTTTCAGGGCCGAACCGCAGAGCACCGGCACCAGCTTCAATCCGAGGGTGGCCCTGCGGATGGCCGGGATCAGCTCGCGGGCGGTGATCTCGGATTCCTCCAGGTAGGCCTCCATGATGGTATCGTCTGCCTCGGCCACGGTTTCAATGAGCTTTTCCCGGTATTGCGCTGCCATCTCCCGCAGTTCCGGGTCGATCTCCATGGTTTCAAACGGCATGTCGGGCCGGTCGGTTTCCCATACCATCTGGCGCATATTGAGCAGATCCACCACGCCCCGGAAGCTGTCTTCTCCACCCACGGGGAGCTGCATTACCAGCGGCACGGCATTGAGACGTTCTTTCATCATCTCGATGGTGCGAAAGTAATCCGCCCCCACCCGGTCCAGCTTGTTGACAAAGGCGATTTTGGGCACCAGGTAATCGTCTGCCTGGTGCCACACCGTCTCCGACTGGGGCTCCACGCCGCCCACGGCGCAGAACACCCCGACCGCGCCATCGAGCACCCGGAGCGACCGTTCCACCTCGATGGTGAAATCCACGTGCCCCGGCGTATCGATAATCTGGATGTCGCAGTTTTTCCACTGGCAGGTGGTCACCGCAGAGGTAATCGTGATGCCCCGCTCCTGCTCATCGGGCATCCAGTCCATCACGGCCTCGCCGTTGTGGACCTCGCCGATTTTGTGCGAACGGCCCGTGTAAAACAGCACACGCTCGGTCACGGTAGTCTTTCCCGCGTCAATATGGGCGATAATGCCGATATTTCGTATCTGTCCGATCTTTTTCATCTCACCAGCAACATCTGCGATTTTAGCGGTAAACGGATATCCACGTGTCCGGCCAGGGTGAGGGCTTCTTTTCCGTTAACCAGGATTTTGACAGCCCGGATGCCGTCGGTATTGAGGATCAGGGTATTGACAACACTGTAGACGCTCAGCAGTTCGCTGCGCACGCCCCGGGGATGGTGTTCGGAAACCGCCCCGTTGAAATCCACACAGGCAATCCCGTCATCGGTGATATACAGCGCCCGGAGCGCTGTTTGCCCGGGCAGTGTGCGCATCAGGCCGTTTTCCGGACCGGCGATCAGGGCCTCTGTGATCTTTTGGCAGAAAACCGCCGGATCGGCCGCACGCGGAATCCGCCGGGCTTCACTGGAAAGGTAACCTGTTTCCGGATCGGCAAAATAGAGATAAACCGGCCCGCCGGATTCCTGCATGGTTTCCTGCGAGGCCGCCTTGCGGTCGGCAGACCGTTGTTGACCCAAGACTGCAGGCCCGGCGCCGACAAACACGATCACGGCCGCAAGCAGGCCCAGCACACCGATGCGGGTTGTTGTTTTCTTCATGAATGCATCATTTCCCCTTGAAAAGCATGTATCATAAGCCACCCGCCCCGGTATGTCAATCCGAGATGGAAACCGAAACCCTGGCTGCCAAATATAACGTTTTCGGAAAAAGCTGTTTATTCCCCCGGGGCGGTATTTTTGCGAAAAGGAAATCCGTAAGCATCTTGGCTGATCGGCGGTGCGAAAAAGGAGTTTCCTCGCTCCAGGAGCCTCTGCGAGCCTCAATTTCCGCTCGGAAACCCGCTTTTCCGCACCGCCGCCAGGTCAACGAAGTGCAATTTCATGAGAACGAAAAAAAAGGATTTCCCTTGAAGCTGTTCATCCAGCCAAGGCGGTATTTTTGCAATTGTACTTGACTTGGCCGATGGTTTTGTGGCAGGAAAGATTTTTGACAAATTCCCACCAGCCCGGGGGGATTTATTTTTTCCGGGAAGTGATTATATTGGACGTGAAACGCTGAAAAGGCGTTATTTACAATAATGAAATCGGCTGCTTCCGCCAGCCGGCCAGCCCGGGTCCGGCACAGGAGGCACAAACGGAGGAAACGCTATGGGAGAACCAGCAATCAAGCTTGGCGGAAAACGCAAAAGCATATTCATGGACAAGGTCAAGGAAATGCTGCCCGAGGGCGGCAATTTGGACCTTTGCCTGACTTGCGGTGCGTGCGCATCGGGTTGCCCGGCCACGGGCATCGGCGGGATGGATGCCCGCAAGTTTCTGCGTATGGCCGCACTCGGCATGGACGAGGAAATCCGGAAAAACGAATGGGCCTGGCACTGCACCATGTGCCAGCGCTGTATCTATGTCTGCCCCATGCAGATCAACATCCCGCAGCTCGTATTTTATGCCCGGCAGAGCTGGCCCAGGGAGGAGCGTCCCAAGGGTATCCGCGGATCCTGCGATATGGCACTGAAAAACGACACCTGCAGCGCAATGGGCGCAACAGAAGAGGACTTCCAGTTCGTGGTCGAGGACGTGCTCGAGGAATACCGGGAAGCCCAGCCGGAATTCAAGGACATGGAGGCACCGGTCAACAAGCAAGGGGCTTATTACTTTCTGAACCAGAACTCCCGCGAACCGGTCACCGAGCCAGACGAGATGGTCCCCCTGTGGAAGATCCTGCACCTGGTGGGCGCGGACTGGACCTACGGCACCAAGGGCTGGGCCGCGGAAAACTACTGCATGTTCATGGCAGATGACGAGTCCTGGAAACACATCGTGGAGGTCAAGGCCAAGGCTGTGGACGATCTGGGATGCAAGGCCTGGCTCAATACCGAGTGAGGGCACGAACTCTTCGCGGTCCGGGTCGGACTGCAAAAGTTCAACATTCCCCACAACTTTGAAATAGAAAGCATCATTCGCCTTTATGCCCGGTGGATCCGGGAGGGCAAGCTCAACGTCACCTCTGACTGGAACAAGGACCTGGGCGTGAAGTTCACGGTGCAGGATCCCTGCCAGCTGGTGCGCAAGTCCTTTGGCGACCCGGTGGCCGAAGACCTGCGATACGTGGTCAAAAGCGTGGTCGGCGAGGAAAACTTCATCGACATGACGCCCAACCGCTCCAACAACTACTGCTGCGGCGGCGGCGGCGGATTCCTCCAGGCCGGTTATCCGGAAGAACGGCGGAAATACGGGGAGATGAAGGCCAACCAGATCCTGTCCACCGGCGCACAGTATTGTATCACCCCGTGTCACAACTGCCATTCCCAAATCCACGATCTGAGCGAAATCCGGGACCATGCATGGAACAACGTGCACTTGTGGACCCTGATCTGCCTGTCTTTGGGCATCCTCGGGGAAAACGAGCGGGAGTATCTCGGTGAGGACCTGAAAAACGTAGCCATGTACGGAGCATAAGACGGTGGTCGGTGGTCGGTGGTCGGTGGTCGGTAGTCGGTAGTCGGTAGTCGGTGGTCGGTGGTCGGTGG
>Ga0182239_1000729_pt1 | contig 11668 bp, 9 predicted proteins | sample hydfrate6_PW_210_FD_132456 | JGI IMG/M metagenome (GOLD analysis project Ga0182239, IMG submission 132456) | Subsurface microbial communities from deep shales in Texas, USA - hydraulic fracturing test 6_PW_210 | ecosystem: Environmental > Aquatic > Deep subsurface > Shale gas/oil reservoir >...
ATCCATCAACGGCGGCAGAGCGGCACGATCAATGGCGCAGATGCAGGAAAGCATATTGACACCGAATTTCTCATGCACGTACTTGACCGCATTGGCCCGCGGCAATCCGCCCAGCATGCGCAGTTCCATGATTTCCTCGGTGTTTAACCCCGAGCCGCTGCCGCAGCAGAAGGTCTGCTCCCGGATCGTGTTTTCCGGCATATCGTAAAAGTTGTTACACACGGCGTTCAGGACATATCGCGGCTCATCGAGAAGACCCATGGCGCGCGACGGGTTGCACGAGTCATGGAAAGTGACCACCTTGTTGTCGTTTCTGGAAGGATCGAGCTTGAGCTTGTTGTGGCGCAGCAGATCCGCAGTGAATTCGGTAATGTGAACCATTCTGGTGGATGCCGCATTTTCGAAAACCGTGCCGGTAATCGGGGACCTGGGGGTCTCGCCGAAATTGGGCGGCCCGTTCATGGTATCCATGTACTGGTGAATCACCCGCCACATGTGGCCGCATTCGCCGCCGAGAATCCATTTCACGCCCAGGCGCTCGGCTTCGGCAAACATCTTGGCATTGAGGCGCTTCATCATTTCCGAGGAGGTGAACAAGCCGAAGTTGCCGCCTTCCGAGGCGTAGGTGCTCAGGGTATAATCAAGCCCCAGGTGTTCGAAAAGAAGCAGATACCCCATCATCGTATAGGTGCCGGGATCTGCGAACACGTCGCCCGAGGGCGTGATAAACAGGATTTCGGCGCCTTTGCGGTTAAACGTGGGCTCAATGCGCACGCCGGTGATTTCTTCGATATCGTCGCAGAAGAAGTCGATCATTTCCCTGAAGGCGTGCGGCTGGATGCCCAGGTGGTTGCCGGTGCGAAAGCAGTTGGCTGCCGGCTCCAGGATCCAGTTGATGTTAAGGCCCAGCAAAGAGAGCAGTTCCCGGCCCATCATGGTGATTTCCGCGGTATCAATGCCGTAGGGGCAGTAAAGCGAGCATCTCCGGCATTCGGTGCACTGGTAAAAATAGGAAAACCATTCCTTGAGCACCTGCTTTGTCAGGGGCCGGCCGCCGGAGAGCTTTTTGAGAATCCTGCCGGCGGTGGTAAAATCATTCCGGTAGACCGAGCGCAGCAGTTCGGCGCGCAGCACCGGCATGTTCTTGGGGTCGCCTGTGCCGATAAAGAAGTGGCACTTGTCCGCACACGCGCCGCACCGCACGCAGACGTCCATGAAAATTTTCAGGGAGCGGTATTTTTCCAGCCGGTCCTTGAACCCCTCGTGGATGATTTCCTGCCAGTTGTCCGGAATCGGCCATTCCTCGTCTGCCGGGGACCACTCCTCCTTGGTGGGAGTGGGCATGTCGAGATATTCCAGGTTCTTCGGCTTGGTCGGATAGCAGAACTTGCCCTTTGAAAAATCGGGCGGGATCTCCTCCCACGCCTCATCGGGCATGGTATGGTCAATATTTTGATACAGATCTTCTGGTTTCGGCGTCTCTGCCATAGCTACTCCTTTTCAACTGGAAGGCCAGCCTCTTTCATTTTATCTCTGAACTCGTCTTCATACTCTTCATATGTATGGGTTTTGACCGGGTAATTCCAGGGATTGACGTGCCGTTTGGCACGGGTGTTGTTGGCCTGATTCCGGGTCGGGCTCAAAAACACCCCGCCCATGTGCATGAGTTTGGAAAACGGGATATATGCCACCAGAATGGAGACAAAAAACAGGTGCACGTAAAACAGCCCGCTGATGCCGCCTTCCGGGATGCCCGGCTGAAGCGTGGCCAGGCCCATGGTCAGCTCCTTGACCCGGACCACGTCCACCTTGTCCAGATACCGCATCATCAGTCCGGTAACCGCAATGCCGATGATCAAAAACAGGGGAAAATAATCCGCCGGCCTGGAGATATAGGCCATCTTGGGCAACAGAACCCGGCGCAAAAGCAGCAGCAGGGCCCCGCCCAAAAGCAGCACGCCCGAGAGAAACAGATGAGGCAGCAGAATCTGGAGCATACCGTCGATTTTTTCGAGGAAATTGACGAAAAACGGGACGGGTTCTGCAAAAAACCGCAGGTGCCGCAACACCACCACAAAAAAGGAATAATGAAACAGGATCGCAAAAAGCCACAGCCAGATCACCCACTTGTATGCAATGTGCTGGCCCTTGCCAAATCCCACCCGGCTGTTTCGAAACAGGGAGCGGAACAACAGGATTTCCAGGATCATCCGGACCACCACCTGGCCGGTTGTATACGGGCTGTCAAACTTGTTCTGGCGAATCCAGGAAAGGCTTTTCTGCTGGCCGCCGGTTGTGGGAATCTTGAACGGAACCGCCGATTTCGTCCAGTCCAGGATTTTGTTGGCAAACCCGATGAGAAAGACGATCAGGGCGAGATAAGGGATAATTATACCGAAAAACACGTCGAGTCCCGCTGTTTCCACACCCGCATACGCGATCAATCCGAGAACCACGACTGCAATGAGGGAATACAAATACGCTACGTTCATTGACCACCACCTCGCTTTGCCCGGCTTCGGCATAAGCCTTGCTGCGGCTTTCTCCGTCGTGCCGGTCTGCCGGTTAAACTTGTTTATTTGTTCCTAAAATGCCGGATCCACATCCGGCAGCTCACTGATCAGCTCCTTTTTGATCAGCAACTGGCTCACGCTGTCGCGGGCCTGCCTGGCCCGAAGCTCATAGACCTTCTTCTTGCAGTTCATGTAAATGTCAAAGGCGGCAAGCAGGGCCCGATCCGCGTGATCGCCGATCTGCTGAAGCTTTTCGGCCTGCGGGTGCGCCGCCTTGGACCGGCCCGCATCCCGGCGGATAATCGACTTAATTTCCGTGACAAAGCCCACGGCCTGCGATGGGGAAAATTCCTGTATCGCACGCACCCGGATCATCGGCTCAAGTGCCGCATGCGCGGCTTCCGGGTCAAAGGCTGCCGCGGTTACCACGTCAAAGAGTTCGCTGATCCCTTTTTTCATGGTCGCGCCCACCGGATTTGCAAACGGATCCGTGGTGTCTTTAAAAAAACGGGCGGATTCGTCCGGATAGGTCTGCATCAGGGCATCGAGCCATTTTTCGATCCATCGCTGTCTGCGGGCGGAAATGATGTCGTCGCGGTTTTTTTCAAACATGGAGAAAAGTCTTTTTTATGTTAAATTTTAATGAATTACGTATTTTAAAGGTGTTGACTATATGCAAAAGGCGCTATATTGTCAAGTAAATTTAAAAACGCCGCCGGAACCATGCGGTAAAATAAACGCGACACGCGGGATGCAACGTATGGTCATGCTGGTCACCGGCATCGCCAACATCCGGGACGTGCTGCCGTTTGCCCGCACACCCGGCAATATTGACTTTTAGGAAAAACATGGATATTAATCAGCTTGCCCGGAACCTGGACATGGACCCGGAGTTCTACCGTGAACTGCTTGCGCTGTTTATCGACAACTCACAAAAGGAGTTGGCCGATCTCCGGGAATCTTTAAGCCGGCAGGATTTTACACGCGCATCCCGGCTGGCCCACTCCCTGAAGGGTGCGGCCGTGAATCTGGGCTTAAACGGGATTGCCGGGCAGGCCGAATCCATTGAAACTGCTGCAAAAAATCGGGATTCCATAACTATTGACGCCATTGCCGGGCAGATGTCATACGAAGTAAACGAATTGGCCCGGCTGCTTTGAAACCGGAAACCATAAAGGCTGGAAACGCAATATGAAACAGATCATGGTGGTGGACAATCATCCGGTAATGCTCAGGTTCATGTCCAACCAACTGCAAAAAAACGGGTATATGGTGGCCACGGCCGCAGACGGACTCTCGGCACTGGAGACGCTGAAGACCTTCATCCCGGATGTCGTATTTATCGACCTTGTGATGCCCAATATCAGCGGCGAAAAGTTGTGCCAGATCATCCGAAGCCGACCTGAGCTAAAAGACTGTTTTATCGTGGTCCTCTCGGCAATCATAGCAGAAGAGGCCCCTTCCTTTGAAACGTGCGACGCCGACATGTTTTTGGCCAAAGGCCCTTTTAACAATCTTTCTCAATACGTGGACACGACCATGCAGCGCCTGGAGCAGGGTCAGGCCGAGAGCCTGAAAGGCACGGTACTCGGCGGCGAGCAGCTTTTTAAACGCGAAATCACCAGGGAGCTGCTGGACTCCAAGAAACAGTATGAAGCCACGCTGAACCACATGTCCGAGGGACTGGTGGAACTCGTGGGGCAATCCGCCGTTGTTTTTGCCAACCCGGCCGCCCTGGACATCCTGGGTCGGCCGGAGGCGGACCTTTTGTCCGCCGACTTTGCCGGCCTGTTTGTACAGGCCGATCAGGAGAAAATCCGCCGGCATATCGCAGAAGCCGCCGCCTCGGGCTGCCAGACCGAACCCGAAGATCCGGTGGAATTAAACGACAAACGCATCAATCTCAAGATCATCCCGGTGGCGGATGAAAACACCCGGACCTCCGTTCTGATCATTCTGCGGGATGTCACACTGGAAAAGCAACTGGAAGCCCAGCTTCAGCGGGCCAAGAAAATGGAGGCCGTGGGAACGTTGGCCGGCGGCGTGGCCCATGACTTAAACAATGTCCTGTCTGCGATCGTGACCTATCCGGATTTGATTCTGCCGCAACTGCCGGAGGACAGCCCGATTCGAAGACCCGTGCTCACCATGCGCGAGTCCGGAAACAAGGCGGTAGCCATCGTGCAGGATCTGCTGACCCTGGCCCGGCGCGGGGTTCCCACCAAGATGATCGTCGATATCAACCGCATTATTACCGAGTTTTTAAAAAGTCCCGAATACCGGAAGATCCAATCCTATCACCCGGGGGTTTCCGTGGTAACCCGGCTGGAAGACGATATGCCTGCGCTGTCAGGTTCTCCGGTGCATCTGTCAAAAGCGCTCATGAACCTGATCTCAAATGCCGTGGAGGCCATCGAAGACACCGGTAAAGTCGAAATATCCACGCAAACCGCGCACCTCGACCAGCCCGTGCATGGATATGAAACCGTTCCCAGGGGAAAATATCTCCGGATCCGGATCTCGGATACGGGCGCCGGTATTGCCCCCCCGGATATGGAACATATATTCGAACCGTTTTACACCAAGAAAAAAATGGGCAGAAGCGGCACCGGTCTTGGCATGGCCGTGGTCTGGGGAACTGTCAAGGATCACGACGGCTATATTGACATAGAAAGCACGGAGGCAAAGGGCACCACCGTCACCCTGTATTTTCCGGCGAGCAGACGGGACTTGGAACCGGAAAAGCCCGTCACGGCCAAAGCCAATGTAAAAGGAAAGGGGCAATTTGTTCTGGTGGTCGATGACGTGCGGGAACAACGGGAAATCACCTCGGCCATCCTGTCTTCGCTCGGCTACGGCGTGGACACGGTGCCCAGCGGAGAGGCGGCGGTCTCCTTTATTCAGGAAAAACAGGTGGATCTGCTCATCCTGGATATGATCATGGATCCCGGTATTGACGGGCTGGAAACCTACGAGCGGATCCTGGAAATCCAGCCGGATCAAAAGGCCATTGTTGTCAGCGGATATTCAGAAACGCCCCGGCTTCGAAAGATCCAGGAGCTGGGCGCAGTTGAATTCCTGCGAAAACCCTACACCATGCAGTCACTGGGTGAAACCATTGCAAAAATACTCAACCACAGCGAGGAGGAATCTTGAATATCCGGCAATTTCGATATGGTGCGGATAACCTGGGATACCTTTTATACGGGGAAAATGCCGCCATGGCTGTAGACGGCGGCGCTGCGGCCGAAATGCTCGAATTTCTCAGCAACCGCGGCCTTTTTCTCCAATACGTGACCAACACCCACACCCATATGGATCATACCGTGGGCAACCGGGAGCTGCTGGCAAACAGCCGGGCGCAGTATCTGGATTTCAATGCGCTGCTGGAAATGAAAAAAATCGAGCTGGACGGACAAACCGTCGAGGTATTTCACACGCCCGGGCATACCCGGGACTCGGTTTGTTTTTATCATCCGCCGTTTCTGATCTCCGGAGACACCCTGTTTAACGGTAAGGTGGGAAAATGTTTCACCGGCGAACCGGAGGCGTTTCTTTCCGCCATCAAGGGGCTGCTTGTCCTTCCCGATGAAACCATCGTGTATGCCGGCCACGATTACGTGGCCGAATACGTTGCCTTTGTCCGGGACCTGGAGCCGGACAATCCCCATATTGACCGCTACCAGGAAAACTACGACCCCGGCCACGTTTGCGCCACCCTGGCAGACGAAAAAAAAGTGGACCCGTTTCTCCGCTTCAACGATGAGAAAATCGCCCGCATTCTCGCCGAAAAAGGGCTGCCTGCGCAAACCGAAAGCGACCGGTGGCACTCACTGCTGTCTCTGATGTAATACCCGTTGCATCCGGAAAAAATATCGGTTATAAATAAAATCACAGCGTACGCAATTGAATCGATCATACATCCCATCAACCCGCTTTTCGGTTAAAGTCCCGGGCATCGGTTCTCAATAATAATTGTGCGATTGATTAGTGTTCATCCAGAGATCGGATAATTTGTTCAATTTCTGGATGGGCACTGATTAAAAAACGGATGCACGACCCGCCGTCAACCGCACACGCATCAATGATTGAAAGGAATGACTATGAATATTTATGTGGGGAATCTGTCTTATAACGTATCTGAGGACGGTCTAAGGGATATTTTTACCGAATTCGGCGAGGTGGAGAGCACCAAGATCATTGCAGACCGGTATACCGGGCGATCCAAGGGATTCGGGTTCGTGGAGATGCCCAGCAATTCGGAAGCCGACCAGGCAATCAAGGCATTAAACGGCAAGCCTGTGGACGGCCGGAGCATGAAGGTCAACCCGGCAGACCCGGGCGGGAAAAAGGGCCGCCGCGGCGCCGGCAAAAAGCGCAACAACCGCCGCTTCTGATCGCGCAAGCAAACAGCGCTTTTTGTATATTATCCCCTGAAAAAGCCTGGTTGAAAGCCGGGATTTTTCGTTAAGATCAAGGACGGCGAAAATTTTAACCGCAGGAATACTTGCCGTATTTCGAGGATTAAAATTTGAGCCGGACGAAGATATTGACGAAAAAGACGGTTTTCAACCAGGCTTTTATATGTCGAGCATGCTCACTTCCAGGGCATTGCTCTGGATAAAATTGCGCCGGGGTTCGACTTCATCACCCATGAGAATGGTGAAAATATCGTCTGTGTCAACGATATTTTCCACCCGCACCTGGAGCAGGGTGCGGCTTTCCGGGCTCATGGTGGTGGCCCAGAGCTGATCGGGATTCATTTCGCCAAGACCCTTGTAGCGCTGGATGGAAAGCCCTTTTTTGCCTTCCTCCATTAAGTGGTGAATCAGCGATTCCTTGCTTTCCACCACCACGGGCGTATCCTCCTGCTTGCCCACCGTGTAGACCTCGAACTGCCCGGCATCATAGGCCGCGATATTTTTATACAGCACCAGGGCCTTCTGATAATTCTTGGAATGCACCAGGCCGCGTCCGATTTTCACAGTGATCTGTTTCTTCTCGGAAAGATCCTTGAACATCTCCTCGAGCTCATCTGCCTGCTTCGGATAAACCATGAGCTCGTATACGTTTCGCTCCTCGTTAAACTGGGGTTCGCTGGAGGTAAATCCCTGTTCCGCCAGGGCGATACGCAATTGCCCGATTTTTTCCAGATCCTGCAGGAAACCCTTTTCCTCCACACCCGCCTTGATCATCAACTCGATTAATTCCGGGTAAATCCCGTGGCGGGAAAGCCGGCCCAGCACAGAAAGGTACTCTGCCAGGTCCGTGACAAACAGGTAGAACTGGTGGCCGGTTAAGACCGCCTCCTGATCGTCGCCGGCGCTGCGGGCCTTGATGTATTTTTCATCACAGGCGCGCTTGAGAATGCTTTCCGTGTATTCCTTTTCATCCTTGAGATAGGTCTCGCTTTTGCCCCGGACCAGTTTAAACAACGGCGGTTGGGCGATGTAGAGATATCCGTTTTCAAGGATTTCCGGCATCTGGCGATAAAAAAACGTCAGCAGCAGGGTACGGATGTGGGATCCGTCCACGTCCGCGTCTGTCATGATAATGATCTTGTGGTACTTGATTTTGGAAATATCGTATTCTTCACTGCCGATGCCCGTGCCCAGTGCGGTGATCAGGTTCTTGATCTCATCGCTTCTAAGCAGCTTGTCAAACCGGGCCTTTTCCACGTTTAAAATCTTGCCCTTAAGCGGCAGAATCGCCTGGGTCCGCCGGTCCCGGCCCTGCTTGGCCGAACCGCCGGCCGAATCGCCCTCCACGATGAAAAGCTCCCGCTTTTCCGGATTGGTCTCCTGGCAGTCCGCCAGTTTGCCCGGCAGGGAGGAATCCACCAGGGATCCCTTGCTTCTGGCCAGATCCCGCGCCCGCTTGGCCGCATCCCGGGCCCGGGCCGCATCAACCGCCTTGCCGATCACCTTTTTGGCCACCTGGGGATTTTCCTCGAGAAACACGCTTAATTTCTCGTTGATCAGGGATTCGACAATTCCCTTGACCTCGCTGTTGCCGAGCTTGGTCTTGGTCTGGCCCTCGAACTGCGGCGACATGATCCGGATGCTGACAATGGCGGTCAATCCCTCGCGCACGTCATCCCCGGTGATCCGGGATTTCATCTTTTTCATCGCATCCGAGGTGGCGGCATACTGGTTTAACGTGCGTGTCAGGCCGGTTTTGAAACCGATCAGGTGAAATCCCCCTTCAGCCGTGTTGATGTTATTGGCAAAGGAAAACAGTTTTTCATTATACGTGTCATTATACTGTATCGCGATTTCCACCTCGATGTCGTTTTTCGCACCCTCGATGATGATGGGTTCATGAATCCTGTTGTTGTGCCGGTTCAGGTATTCCACGAATTCGGCCAGACCGCCCTCGTAACAAAACGCTTCTTTCTGGTCGGTGCGCTCGTCTTCGAGAACGATCCGGATGCCCTTGTTTAAAAAAGCCAGTTCGCGAAGACGCCGGTTTAACGTATCATAATCGAATTCATCCGTGGTCATTATCGATGTATCCGGCTTGAACCGGATCCGGGTGCCCTGTTTTTCGGTTTCCCCGACGACTTCCAATTCGCTGGTTTTATCCCCGGCGGCATAGGTCTGGTAATAAATTTTGCCGTCCTTGTACACCCACACTTCCAGCAGGGAGGCCAGTGCGTTTACCACGGAAACGCCCACGCCGTGCAGACCGCCGGAGACTTTGTAGGAATTGTGATCAAACTTGCCCCCGGCGTGCAGCTTGGTGAGCACTACCTCCAGGGCGGGAATATTTTCCGTATGATGCATTCCCACGGGAATTCCCCGGCCGTTGTCCTCCACGGTCACGCTCTTGTCCGTGTGGATGGTCACCCAGATGGTGTCGCATTCGCCGGCCATGGCCTCATCGATACTGTTGTCCACGATTTCGTAGATCAGGTGATGAAGCCCGTCAAAATCCACGTTTCCGATATACATGGAGGGGCGCATGCGGACCGCCTCCAGTCCCTTCAGCACATTGATACTTGCCTGGTCGTAGGTATAATTATTGGTTTCCATCATATTTTCATCGGCATAATAATGTTTAAGTAGTTCAGATCGCCTTCTGCCCGGACAATGCAGGGATTGTCCTCATTTTTGACATTGAGCAGCACCTTGTCGGTATTGATAAAATTCAGCGCATCAATGAAATATTTCGGATTAAATGCGATTTCCTGGGCTTGCCGGTCGTATTCAATCCGCATGGTTTCCTTTGATTCTCCCAGTGCGGCATTGACCGTGCGCATGGTCAATTCGTTGTTTTCCAGGTGAAAGATCACGCCCCGGTATTCATCTGATGTGAGAATCGACATTCGTTTTAACATCATCAGCAGCAAATTGCGATCAAATCCGATATCAAACTCTGAATCCGGCACCAGCAGTTCGTTGTAGGCCGGAAACGCCCCGTTTAAAAGTTTGACACTAACAGTTTCGTTGTCCTTTTTCACGATAAAATAATTGTCCTTGATCCCGAGCTGAACCCGGCCTTCTGCGGGGAGAAACTTGTTGACCTCGTTTAATCCCTTCTTGGGGACAATGACGCTTTCTCCAGGGACAAACCCGGAATCCGGGTCAAACCGGTAATCCACCTTGGCCAGTCGTTTGATATCCGTGGAAACCATCCGGAGCAGCTTATCCTCGTTGTTTTCGATCCACTCCACGTTGACCCCGATCATGTGGGCCCGTTTTTCCTCGCCGGCCACCCCGATCGCTGCGGTTTTTTCAATCATTTTCTTGAGATCCGGGGATTCCACCAGGATGAAATCCACCTCGTCGATTTTCGGGGTGTCCGGAAATTCGTCCGGATCCATTCCGACAATGTGATATTCCACATTTTCACAGGAGATCTCAATCCAATTGTTTTCCAGTTCCGCAATCCGGACGGTCTCTGTGGGAAAATTGCGGACGATTTCATAAAACTTGCGCGCATTCACGGCCATGGCCCCGGGGGCATCGACTTCGGCCGGAAAAAAACCTTCAAACCCGGTTTCCAGGTCTGTTGCGATCAGTTGAATACCGTCATCGCCGGTTTGAATCAAGACGTTTTCCGTTATGGCCAGGCTGGTCTTTCTGCCAGTCAGGCCCTGGATCTGGGACAATACGTTGGCGACATCGCTTTTCTGAATGGTCATGCGCATTTTTCATTTCCCTTATTTATATATTCTGAAAGGAATAAATAATAATGAATAAGGATTGTCAATAAATGGAGCAACTGTATAACATGCTTGATTTAAATCAAAAAACATAAGGATCAGGGTTTTGATATGTATTTGAAAATCTTATTCACAACTCAATGATTTTGTGACGTCCTGCAAAACCTGTTTAAAACTGCCGGGTTGTTAACAAATTATCAATATGAAATTGTTGATGAGCCTGTAAAAAGTCCTTATGCGTATTACACCGCCGCCGAAACCCGATGAACGGGAAGCATTTTCAGATTTGTCCCCGAGTACCAAGTTATTCGCATATACGAGGGATTTATTCGTGCCGGTGGGGCATGTTGCCGAGCATATGGGCATGCTTGTGCCGATGGATGTATATACCTTCATCTACCATAATTTTACCATCTTTCATAGTGTAAATTTTTTCGGCGGTCGCCTCCAGAAAGTCGATATCATGGGAAATTACCATATAGGTTAAATCAATATCCAAAAGGATGGAAACAAGTTTTCTCTGGGTATCCTGGTCCAGCCCGGTCAGGGGTTCATCCAGCAGAAGCACCCGGGGGGACATGGCCAGCACCGTGGCCAGGGAGACCAGTTTTTTTTCCCCGCCCGAGAGTTTAAATGTGATGCGGTCTTCAAATCCGGAAAGTCCGAGAAAGGATAGCGTCTGTCGGGATATGGCAAGCGCCTCCGGCTTGGATTTTCCCATGTTTAAGGGGCCGAATGCCACGTCCTCGAGCACCGTGGGGGAAAAGAGCTGGTCGTCTGCATCCTGGAACAACAGGCCGATATTTTTTCTCACTTCCCGGAAATCCTTTTCCGTGCGCACGGGTTCTCCGAAAATTTCAATAGTTCCGGCCTGCGGGAAAAGAAGTCCCATGATGATATGAAAAAGCGTGGTTTTCCCGCTGCCGTTGGGGGCAAGGATACCGATGCGCTCGCCCGGGTAGACGTTTAAATGGAGATGGTCCAACAC
>Ga0182239_1000730_pt1 | contig 11639 bp, 13 predicted proteins | sample hydfrate6_PW_210_FD_132456 | JGI IMG/M metagenome (GOLD analysis project Ga0182239, IMG submission 132456) | Subsurface microbial communities from deep shales in Texas, USA - hydraulic fracturing test 6_PW_210 | ecosystem: Environmental > Aquatic > Deep subsurface > Shale gas/oil reservoir >...
ATTTCAGGCAATGCAGATCCATACCAGCAGGTCAAGGCGGAAAACACGGCCAATGCCCTGGCCCTGTACCCGGTCATGAAACAGATGGCCGCGGCCGCGGCCAACCCTCTGGCGGCCGCTGTCCGGATTGCTGCAGCCGGCAACGTGATTGACTGCGGGGTCAATGCTTCCTATGCCATTGAAAAGGAAGTGGATCAAATGCTGGAAAACGAGTTTGCCGTCTTTGACATGGACGCGTTTCTGGCGCAACTGGAAAAAACCGAACGAATTTTGTATATCGGGGACAATGCCGGCGAATGCGTGTTTGACCGGGTGCTCATTGAGCAGCTGCCCAGGCCGGTGACATACGTGGTGCGCCAGGCGCCCATCATCAATGACGCCACAATGGAGGATGCGATTGCCGCGGGTATTGACCGTGTGGCCGATATTGTTTCTTCCGGCACCGATGCCCCGGGTACCGTACTGTCCACGTGCACTTCGGATTTTCTGGACCTGCTGAAGCAGCCCTGGCTGAAAATCAGCAAGGGGCAGGGCAATTATGAGGCCCTTTCCACGGGCCCCTATCCGGTATTTTTCCTGCTCAAGGCCAAGTGCAGTGTCATTGCCCGGGATCTGGATGTGGACGAGGGGCAGATGATTTTTGCCAGCAGCAACCCCCCGGAATTTTCCCGGGCCCCATGAAGCTCCTTTTCCTGGAACCTTTTTACGGCGGCTCCCACCGGGATTTTGCCGACGGCCTGTGCCGGCATTCCCGCCACGGAATTGATCTGCACACCATGCCGGAGCGGTTCTGGAAATGGCGAATGCGCGGGGCGGCCCTGCATTTTATCCGCCGGATCACCGATCCCGGGGCTTATGATGCCATGATCTGTCCGGCGCTGATGAGCCTTGCCGACTTCCGCATGCTGTGCCGGGGCAGATGCCCCCCGGCCATTGTCTATTTTCATGAAAATCAGCTCACCTACCCGGTGGCCCCGGGCGAAAGCCGGGACCTGCATTTTGCATTCACGGACATCACCACCGCCCTGGCTGCTGACCGGGTGCTGTTTAATTCCCGGACCCATTTGGCGGATTTTTTTCATCATGTGCCTGAATTGCTGCGCAGGATGCCGGATTTCCGGCCCTCCTGGGTGGTCGATCAGATCCGGGCCAAATCCGGTGTCTGCTATCCCGGCTGCCGGTTTCCGGCAGAGCCCCCGGAAAGTCACGCTGTCCAGGCATCCGGCCAGGACCCGCCCCTGGTGATATGGAACCACCGCTGGGAATTTGACAAGCAGCCGGAGATTTTTTTTGCCGCTCTGGAACAGGTGGCCCGGGCTGGCGTGGATTTTGAGGTGGCCGTGCTCGGCCGGGCATATGAGAAAGCGCCCCGGGTGTTTGCTGACGCGCGCAGCCGTCTGGGCGGCAGAATCCGGCAGTTCGGCCATGTGGATGACAAGGGCCAATACCTGCAATGGCTGGCACGGGGTACTGTGGTGGTCAGCACGGCCATCCAGGAAAATTTCGGCATCTCCGTGGTGGAAGCCGCACGCTTCGGATGCCTGCCCCTGGTGCCAAACCGGCTGGTTTACCCGGAAATTATTCCCGCAAACCTGCACCGGCCTTGCCTCTATGACAGCTTTGAAGAGCTTGTGGAAAAGCTTGGGGACATGCTTTGCCGCCCCCGGGCATACGATGATATGCGGCGGGCGCTGGCTGTACACATGGGGCGGTACAGCTGGGAGCACCGGATTGGCGAATTTGACCGGGAGTTTGAAGACCTGGCTGCCGGCAGCAGGGGATAGGGGCACTTTTGTTCAATTTTGTCCTGCCGCCGGCGGGTTTCGCAACCCGGTCTGTATTTTATCGCTCCTTTTTCCGGTTGACTGACGCATCAGGCCTGGATTTTTGTGCCCAGCACTTCGAGAAATTTTGCCAGCCATTGGGGATGGGCCGGCCAGGCCGGGGCAGTGACCAGGTTGCCGTCCACGTGGGCCTGATCCACCGGGATTTCTGCATATGTTCCGCCCGAAAGGGTGACATCCGGTCCCACGGCCGGGTAGGCCGAGCAGGTTCTGCCTTTGAGGATGCCGGCGGCCGCCAGCACCTGGGCCCCGTGGCAGATGGCGGCAATGGGCTTGCCGGCCTGGTCAAAATGGCGGACAATTTCCAGTACGGTTTTGTTTAGCCGGATGTATTCGGGCGCGCGGCCGCCGGGAATGACCAGCGCATCGTAGTCCCCGGCCCGGATATTGTCGAAATCCGCTGTAACGGCAAAGTTATGCCCGGGCTTTTCACTGTAGGTCTGGTCGCCTTCAAAGTCATGGATGGCGGTGCGAACCGAATCCCCGGATTTTTTTCCGGGACAGACCGTGTCCACATGGTGGCCCGTCATCAGCAGTGCCTGATAGGGCACCATGGCCTCGTAATCTTCCACAAAGTCGCCCACAAGCATTAGAATTTTTTTGGCACTCATGCACTCCCCCCCTTTAAATTGGTTAGGTTTGAAAGGAAATGGTTGCTCCGTCTGTATGTCTGTCTTATTTTGGACAAAGTATGGATCTTTTTTTTGCATTGATCCATAATAAAACAAACGTAACCCCATTCCGGGATGTTTGCAAGGCGCGCAATAAAGTGCAAAAGGCGTGGTTTGAAACCGGAAACACCAAAAAGCAACAATATCGTGGAGGTGTCATGTACGCACTGGCAATCAGCGGAAGCCCGAGAAAAGACGGCAATACGGATTATCTGTTAAAGGAGGTACTGGACCCCGTTTCCCGGGCCGGGTGGGAAACCGAACTGGTCCGGGCGGGCGGCAGGGAAATCCGCGGCTGCATTGCCTGCTACAAGTGCTTTGAAAATCAAAACCAGCGCTGTGCGGTGGAAACAGACATGTTCAACGAGATTATGGAAAAAATAGTCCGGGCAGACGCCCTGATCATGGGATCGCCTACGTATTTTACAGACGTGAGCGCAGAATTAAAGGCGGTTGTGGACCGCGCCGGGCTGGTGTCCCAGGCAAACGGGGTGTTGCTGCGCGGCAAAATCGGTGCGGCCGTGGCTGCTGTCCGGCGGGCCGGGGCGGTTCATGTTTTTGATACCATCAATCATATGTTTCTGATGTCCCAGATGATTGTGCCCGGCTCCACCTACTGGAACATGGGCATTGGCTTTGACAAGGGCGATGTGGCAGACGATGCCGAGGGTATAAAAAACATGCGCCATCTGGGGGCGGTCATTGCGTGGCTGGGCAGTGCGATCAGCAAACATCCGGATGCCTATCCCAATCCATAGCGGGAATGCAAATTTGCTTTACAGCGCTGCCCCGGCCGTGATCTGCCGGGGCAGCGCCTTTTTTACCACAGGCAGATGACTTTTGCGCCCTGCTGAAGCTGGGCGCGAACCTTTTCCATGTGCCGCAGCGGCGCCATTTCCCGTTCAAACTCATCCATGGTCAGGCCCATGTCCCCGGCCAGTTTTTCCGGGGGTGTGGGGCCGTTTTTTTTGAGATAATCCACGATGGCAGACTGGTTTTGCGTGAGATCCGGTCCTGTGCCGGTTTTTTCCAGATTCTTGGCGCTGTAGACCGCCCAGGGATCACAGGTTTTGGGCTTGGCCGCCATGTCGATATAACAGTCCTCGCATACGGTCTGTCTCCGTGCTTCCATGGCCTGGTCTTTGCTGATTTCAGCTCCGCAATTCCGGCATTTCATGTCTCGGCCTCCTTTTTGTTTCCTGCAGTCGGGCTTTGAAAAAAAATAACCCAATTTTACGAATTTTCAATGCTGTTGAGAATCATGATGCCTGAAAACACCATGGCCATGATGGAGTGTATGGGACTGGCCGGAGTGCAAACACCTGAGGAAAAATCCATGCAGAAAACCCTGCTGGCGGGCATGCGCCTGGCCGGGATCATATAGAGAGGAGCACAGGCAATCGCTGGCACCGGTTTTTCTGCGGCGGCGGTTTTACCGGGCCTTTTCCTGTTTTTCGGATGCGCCGGCCATGGCTGTGATGGTGCCCTGGGCAACGGCGCAGAGGACTTGGTCGCCCCGGGTATCTGAAAACACCTCGCAGCGGCATACCGCCTGGGTCCTGCCCGTATGTATGACCGTGGCCCGGGAGATGATTCTGTCGCCTTTGGCCGGCTTCAGGTAATTGATTTTATACTCCGAGGTGAGCACATTTGGCCCCAGCACGCTGCCGCCGGCAAATGTCAGGGCGTTGTCTGCGGCATAACTGAGCACCCCGCCGTGCACAAAACCATGCTGCTGCATCAGCTGCGGGGTGACAGCAATGGTGAGTTCGGCCGCGCCCTGATCAAACGCGGTGATTTCAGCGCCCACATGTACACTAAAGGGCTGGGCAGCCAGGATTTGTTTTCCCAGCTCCAGCAGATCATCCATTTGTGTTTTCCTTGTATCCGGGGATTAGCACAATTTTTCCTTTTGGCCGGGCCGCTTCAATGTGTTCATGGGCCTGCCTTGCCTCTGCAAGGGGCATCCGGGCGGCGATTTGCGGCTTGATTTCCCCCTGTGCCAGAAGGTCCAGGAGCCGGGTCAGGTCTGCGGAAAACCATTTCGGGTGTTTTTCGCGCATGGCAGCAATGGAGTAAAAGGCAGTCCGGCGGCCGTTGGGAAGGATATTCCAGAGTTTCAGGCGCATGAAATCAAAGGGGATGCTTCCGCCTTTTGCTGTTACCGCGTTGTAGAAGCCGTAACATACCAGCATGCCGCCGGGATCCAGCAGATCAAAGGATCGTTTGAGGCTTTGTCCGCCAATGGGATCAAAGACCGCATCAAATCCGCCGCCGGCAAGACCGCGCAGGTGTGCGGGCCAGTTTTCCCGCTGATAGTCAATCGGGGTGGCCCCCAGCGAAGACACCAGTTCATGTTTGGGCGCAGAAGCTGTGCCATAGGTTTCCAGTTCTGATAATTTTCCCAGCTGAAGCATTGCCGTGCCCACGGCACCGCCGGCTCCGTGTACAAGAATCCGGGCGCCTTTCTGCACTTCGGCAACGCGGTGAAGCAGCTGGTAAGCTGTTACATAGGAAAGGATTGTGCCAACCGCTTCTGCCGGATCGAGATGGTCGGCAACAGGGGTCAACCGATCTTCGGGAAGGCATAAATACTCGGAATAAGATCCAATGACCGTTAAGTCGGCCACTTTCTGGCCCGGGCGAAGACGGGCTGTGCCAGGCCCGGTTTTGTCCACGATTCCGACCATGTCATAGCCCGGAGAGAAGGGCGGCTTTTGTTTGACTTCCGGGTACATGCCTTTTCGGATCATCACATCCGTGAAAGCCGCCCCTGCGGCAAGTACCCGGATTCGCACCTCTTTGGCTCCGGGTTCGGGCAGGGCAGGCTCCTGGATTGTCTCAAGCACCTCAGGGCCGCCAAAGCGGGTTATAACAACACGTTGATAGCTCATTTTCCCGGCCTGTTTGGTTTATTGTCCGAAATTACACCGGGTTTATCAGAAAAACGCCCCGGGATCAACAGCCCCTGATCATTGGTACATCTCTTCAATAATACCGGCAAATGCCTGGTTGACGTACTTGCGCTTGACCTTCATGGTGGGGGTGACCTCGCCGTCTTCCTCGTAGAGTTTTTTGGGCAGGATGCGGAATTTGCGCACGTTTTCCACACGGGCCAGGCCCTGGTTGACCTGGTCGATTTCAGACTGGATGAGCTTGTTGATTTCCGGGTGTGCGGCCAGATCCCCGTAGGTGGAAAACTGGATTTTGTTTTCCTGGGCGTATTTGACCACATTGTCCTCGTCGATCATGATCAGCGCGGAGAGAAATTTTCGCCGGTCGCCGATCAGTACCGCGTCATTGATGTAGATACTGGCTTTGAGCATGTTTTCAATGTACTGGGGGGAGATGTTTTTGCCGCCCGCGGTGATGATGATGTCTTTTTTCCGGTCCGTGATTTTCAGGTACCCGTCTTTGTCGATTTCCCCCACATCTCCGGAATATAGCCAGCCGTTTTTCAGGGTTTCGGCTGTGGCGGTTTCGTTTTTGTAATACCCGGCAAACACCCCCGGGGATTTGACAAGAATTTCCCCGTCTTCGGCGATTTTGATTTCCGTGCCCGGCACCGGGGTGCCAACGGTGCCGAATTTGGCCCGGCCCTCCCGGGAGGTGCAGGTCACGCCGGTGCCTTCTGTCTGGCCGTAGCCTTCAACCAGGTTGAGGCCGATTGCCTGGTAGAAGAAAAGCACCCGGGCCGATATTGGCGCGGCCCCGGAATAGGCCACCCGGATCCGGTCAAATCCGAGTCTTTCCCTGAGTTTGCGAAATACCGCAAAATGGGCCAACCCAAAAGCCAGGGTCAGCCAGAAGGGCACTTTTTGAAAATGCATTATCCGCTCGGCCCGCTTTTGGCCGATTTTCAGGGCGGCCGCATAAGCCAGCTGTTTTGCCCGGGTGGCATCAGACATGCGGATCTGGATGGCGGAATAGTATTTTTCCCAGATCCGGGGCACGGCATAGCCCACCGTGGGAGAGACCTCGATCATGTTGTCTGTGACCGTGTCCGGCTTTTCCACGAAATTGACCACATAGGCGTGTCGCAGGTGTGTGAACACGGAAAACAACCGCTCAAATATATGGCAAAGCGGCAGAAACGACAACACCTCGTCTTGCCTGTCCATGGGATTTTGTTCCACAATGGCGTCTGCCATCCAGGCGACGTTGCCGTGGGTGAGCATGGCGCCCTTGGGCGGGCCGGTGGTGCCCGAGGTGTAGATCAGTACGCAGAGGTCCCGGGGTGTAAGTGATTCTGAACGCTGATCCACCCTTGTTTTGGAGAGGGCCTTGCCGCGGGCCACAAGTTCGTCAAAGCCCATGACCATGGGATCTGAAAATTCCCGCAGTCCCTTTGTATCCCATACAATGACTTTTTTTAGATCCGGAACCGTGTCTCTGAAACCCAGCCATTTGTCGAGCTGTTCTTCGTTTTCAACAAACAGAAAAACCGAATCGGAATTGGACACCACGTACTGGACTTCCTGCCAGGCATTGGTGGTGTAAATCCCCACGGACACGCCGCCTGCGCACTGGATGCCCATGTCGATCATGACCCACTCCGGGCAGTTGTCCCCGATAATGGCCGCACTGCTGCCTTTTTCAAGGCCCATATCGATTAAGGCCGCGCTGATGTTTCTTGCGGCATCAAAATATTGATTCCAGGAGATATCGTGCCACAGGCCCAGTTTCTTGTAACGCATGGCTACCATCTGCCCGCGGTCGGAAACGGTCTGTTTGAAAACAGCAGGGGTTGTGGATGCAGTCAATGGATTCCTCCGTGTTATCGCCAGACTTTTTTTCGTTTCCAGCGCTGATAACCCTTGGCCGATTCTGTGGAGCGCACACCCATGTAAAATTCCCGGACATTTTCATCTTGCATCAGATCACCGGATTTGCCCTTCATGACAAACCGGCCGTTTTCCAGAATCAGGGCCTCATTTGATACCTCCAGGGCTTTTTTCGCGTTTTGTTCCACCAAAAGGATGGTCACGCCTTCCTGGTTTATTTTTTTTATGATTTCAAATATTTCTTTTACAAGCAAAGGCGATAGCCCAAGGGATGGCTCATCAAGGAAAAGCAGCCTGGGCCGGCTCATCAATGCCCTTCCAATGGCCAGCATCTGCTGCTCTCCTCCGGACAGGGTGCCGGCCCACTGTCCGGTGCGGTCGGCAAGGATGGGAAAATAGGCAAAAACCCGGTCCAGATCTTGGGCCACCGCCTTTTTGTCTCTGCGGGTATAGGCCCCCATCATGAGGTTTTCCCTGATGGTGAGTTCTTCAAACACCTCCCTTCCCTCGGGCACCAGGGATATGCCCATGCGCACGATTTTCTCGGTGCCTGCGCCGTCAATCCGCCGGCCTGCAAATTCAATGGTGCCCTTGTCCGGCTGATCATCGATGAGCCCCATGACCGTGCGCAGAATCGTGGTTTTTCCCGCCCCGTTGTTGCCCAGAATGGCGGTGATGCTGCCTTCCTCCACGGAAAGCGAGGCACCCCGTATGGCATAGATCAGGTCATAATAGGTCTCGATGTTTTTGATTTCCAGCAAAGCCCCCAAAGTCCGGCTCCTTGTGCAATCATGTCGGGTTTATGCCTGTTGGTGTTGCTTTCGGGCCGGGTCCGGCAAATCCGGCTCATCCTCCCCGCCCAGATAGGCCTTTAACACCTCCGGGTGCATGCTCACCTGCTGCGGGGTGCCCTGGGTAATTTTTCTGCCGAAGTTGATGGCAAGAATCCGGTTGGATATATCCATGACCATGTTCATGTCATGTTCGATCAAAAGAATGGTAATGCCAAGTTCGTCCTGGATGTCCTTGATCCAGAAGATCACGTCCTGTTTTTCTTCGGCATTCATGCCGGCGCAGGGCTCGTCGAGCAAAAGCAGTTCGGGTTCTGCGGCAAGGGCCCGGCCCAGTTCGATTTTTTTCTGAATCCCGTAGGGAAGGGCCCCCACCATTTTGTTGCGAAAGGTCTGCAGTTCCAGCAGATCAATGATTTCCTCGACTTTGCGCCGGTTTTGGATTTCCTCTTTGCCGGCAAAGGATTTTTTCCCCCACATCAGCCCTCCCCTGAACAACCCGGTTTTCATAAACAGGTGCCGGCCCAGCATGATGTTTTCCATGGTGTTCATGTTGGAAAACAGCTCAATGTTTTGAAATGTGCGCGCTATTCCGGCCCTGGCCACCCGGTCCGGAGACAGCCCCCGGATGTTTTTGTCCCTGAATATGATTTTTCCCTCAGTGGGCGGATAAATTCCGTTGATGCAGTTAAAAATCGTGGTCTTGCCGGCTCCGTTGGGTCCGATAATGGCGTAAATTTCCCCCTTTGCCACTTCAAAGGAGACATCATCTGCGGCCTTTAGTCCGCCAAAGGCCATGGTCAGCCCGCTGACTGCAAAAAAGGTCATATATCTGGCTCTTTTCTTATTGGGACATGGGAATAAACTCGGTTGTCTGCCAGTCGGTCAGAATCTTTGAACCGCCGTCTGCCGTGCACTGCTGGAGAAAGATCTCCTGCTGGCCGATCCGGCACAACGGATCATCCGGGTCATAAGGTCCATAGGTGATTCTTCCCATCAGTCCCTGAAAATTTTCCATCTTTTCCAGTTCAGCCACCAGCTTTTCCCGGGTAAGGTCCCGGCCGGCCCGGCGGATGGCTTCCACCAGGGGCTCGGCAAGCCCGATGCCGGTGGTGAAGGTATATCCCCAGCGCTCGTCGGCGGCGGCAAATGCGTCATAGACCTCGGTTTTGTATTTGGCCATGAGTTCATGGTTGGGGTTGTTGATGTGTTCGATACCGCCCACATTGCCGGTGGGCTGCGCCATTCCGAAGCTGGCCGTGATCACGCCCTCGTAGAGCCCCTTGGTGATGGCGATCATGAGCGGAAAATCGCCGCATGTGGTGGTGCTCATCCACTGGGGTTCAAAGTTCATGGCCTTGCCAGTGCCCAGAAGCCTGGCCACGTGGCCCGGTGTGACAAAAACCAGGACCGCGTCGGCTTCGGCCTGGCGCAGTTTCATGGTGTGGGGACGCATGTCCGTGTCTGAAATCGACACGGGAACTTTGGCGGCAAGCTCCATGCCGTGCTGTTCAAGCACGTGTTGGGCCCCTTCAAGTCCCTGTTTGCCGTAATCGTCTTCCTGGTAGACCACGGCGATCCTTTTTTTGTCCATTTCCGTGACGGCATATTCCGTCAGCAACTGGGCATCGCCAAGGTAGAGGGGGTAGACGTTAAACAGATGCTTCTGGGGCGGGGTCACCCAGTGCCTGGACCCTGCAGAGGGCCCCACCCATGGAATTTCCCTTTCCATGAGATAGTCTTTGACCGCAAGGCCGCATGCAGTGCCCACCCCGCTGACCCATGCAAACATGCCGGTCTGTTCCTGGAGCTGTTTTACCCCCGCAATGGTCTTGGCCGGGTTGTAAGCGTCGTCAAAATAGTGATGGATCAGTTTTCTGCCGTGGATTCCGCCGTTTGCATTGATCCATTTGAAATACGCGTCTGTGCCCCGGGCCACGGCCCCCCAGGGAGCGGCCGGTCCGGTTTGGGGCGACCACTGGCCGATATGGATTTCAGTGTCTGTCACCCCGACTTCTGCGTGCCCGGTCGGAACAAAACCCAGCACCAGCAAGGCACCCATCACCACAGCCAAAAATGTGTTTTTCATTTTTCCCCCTCCAATCCGGTTTGTTGTTGGTGTTTACACCTTTTTCACGTAATGCCGGGCAAAAAGGCCGCTCGGTTTTACGCACAGGACAATGACGATGACGGCAAAGGCCACCACCGCCTTGTACTCCATGGATACATATCCGCCGAACAAATGCTCCACAATGCCCACGATATAAGCCCCGAACACGGCTCCCGGCAAAGAGGTCATCCCGCCGATCACGGCAGCGGCAAAGCCTTTTAACATGGGGTCCCACATCATATAGGGCTCCATGAACACCGGCGCCAGAAGCAGCCCCGCCACCGTGCCCACAGTGGCCGAAATACCCCAGGTAATCATTTTTACCCGGTTGGTGCGGATTCCCATGAGCCGGGCGGCGGTTTCATTCTGCTGGGTGGCTTTCATGGCCACGCCCAGCCTGGAAAACCGGAAGAACAAAAACAAAGACACCATGATCACAAGAGCGGCCACCAGGGTGAGCAGATCCAGGGTGCTGATATAGACATTGCCAAACATGACACTGGAATAAGAGGAGATGGGAAATGGCATGACCCGCTGGTCTGCGCCGAACTTCCAGGACACGAATCCCAGCAACACCATTTCCAGGCCGATGGTGATGATAATCAGGCCAAGTATATTCGGATTTTTGGCCCTTCGGACAACCGCAAACTCCAAAAAGCACCCCAGAAACATGGCAAACGCCAGTGCCCCGACAAAAGCCGTAAACACAGACTGGCCGTAAGAATAAATCAGCATGTAAGCGATGAACACCGGCAGCAGGGCCATTTCTCCCTGGACGAAATTGGGCACCTCAGAGGCCTTGTAGATCAATACCATGCCCAGGGCCATCAGGGCATAGGCGCTTCCTACGGCGATTCCGCTGACTGTCATCTGGACAAAATCGATCATCTGCCAAATCCTTTCAAAAAGGCCATGGTTTCCAGTATTTTTTCATGCGAATCCAAAGGCCGTATAGCCCCAGGGGTTCAAAGAGCATAATGGCAATCAGGATCGAGCCAAACACGATAAACTGAATGTTGGAAACCCCGGTCAGGGAAAAATAGCTGGCAGAAAGATCCCGGAGCCAGTCTCCGATATAGGGAATCGACAGAATGTTTCGCAGCTGCAGATCCAGAAACGACAGCACAATGGCCCCGGCAATGGGGCCCATGACAGATCCCAGCCCCCCGACCACGGTCATGGTCAGAAAAAACACGGAAAGAAACAGGTTAAACAGCTCCGGCTCGATAAATCGTAGTACAAAGGCGTAGAGCCCGCCGGCCACACCTGCGTAAAATGCACTCAGGGCAAAGGCCATGGTTTTGTATAAAACAAGATGGGTGTGGCTCTTTTGCAACCACCTAAAATTTGATCACTTTTTGTTCTATCCAGATTCATAGCATAACGGAAAAGTCTACTTGATTCGTTTCAGCGGTACCCGCTTTTTTGGTGGCGGCGTG
>Ga0182239_1000732_pt1 | contig 11621 bp, 10 predicted proteins | sample hydfrate6_PW_210_FD_132456 | JGI IMG/M metagenome (GOLD analysis project Ga0182239, IMG submission 132456) | Subsurface microbial communities from deep shales in Texas, USA - hydraulic fracturing test 6_PW_210 | ecosystem: Environmental > Aquatic > Deep subsurface > Shale gas/oil reservoir >...
CATTCGAGCAGAACACGAGTTGTTACCTTCCCGTGCATCGAATATGCTAGCCGTCCGAACCGGGCAATTGACGGCAGGGGACTTGCACCCCATAAGACTCGTAGCCTTGCCGGCTGCTCCCGCTATATGCGCACCCGCTTTGGGATTCGCCATTTAAACATCTACGACGACCTGTTCACCCTCCGGCGGGACCGAATTGCCCGTTTGTGCGATCTTCTGGCATCCAGACCCCTGGGCATGCAGTTTAACTGTGCAGCGCGCGTGGGTCACACAGACGACGAGCTGCTGGAAATGCTCAAGGCGGCCGGATGCCTCATGGTGTCTCTGGGCATTGAAACCGGTGATCCGGATCTGCTGGAAGTCCATAAACCCGGGGTCTACCTTGATGCGGTCAAAGATACGGTCCGGCGGATTCAGGCCGCGGGGCTGCGGGCCAAGGGCCTGTTTATGATGGGACTGCCCGGGGAAAGCGTTGAATCGATCCGCAAAACCAGTGATTTTGTCATGTCTTTGGGCTTAGATGACATGAACATGGCCAAGTTTACCCCGTTTCACGGAGCCCCGGTCTGGAAGACCATTGCCGATCATGGCGCTCTGGAAGAGGACTGGCGCAAAATGAACTGCCTGAATTTTGTTTTTGTCCCGTCGGAAATCGGCTCCAGACAAGTGCTTGACCGGCTTTACAACGAACATGTCAAACGGTTTTACTCAGACCCGTACTGGCGGAAAAAATTTTCTCGCCGGCTGTGGCAGCACCGCCACAGCCTGTGGCGCATGGCCAGGCATCTTCCGGACATGCTTTCAGCCATGCGCTCCTTTGAAAATCCGCCCCGGAAAAAAAGCCCGGCGTGACCTGTTCTGCGGACCGCGGGCTTGATTTCCAATCTGCCCCTGTGATATCAAAAAGTATTTTGGGAATACCTTACATCAACGGACACAGGGGGTACCTATGTTGGGATTTCTGCCCGGCCCGCTCCGCGGCGCCATTGCCCTGCTTTTATATACCGGCAACACAGTGGGCGCTTTTACCACTCTGCTGCCCTTTGTTGTCCTCAAAACCCTGATCCCCCATGAAGGCACCCGCCATTTTCTCACCCGGATACTGACAGGCATTGCCTGGATCTGGATTTACCTCAACACCCTTATCCTGTACCTAACCCAGGATATCGCCTGGGACGTGCAGGGAGTGGACGGATTTGATTCAACAGCCTCTTACCTGGTGCTTTCCAATCACCGTTCCTGGGCCGATATTCTGGTCCTGCAGCATGTTTGGAAACACAGAATCCCCTTTCTCAAATTTTTTCTCAAACGCCAGCTCATCTGGGTTCCGCTTCTGGGCATCGCCTGGTGGGCCCTGGATTTTCCGTTCATGAAGCGTTATTCAAAGCAGTTTATAGAAAAACATCCGGAATTAAAGGGAAGGGACCTGGAAACCACCCGCAAATACTGCGAAAAGTTCAAAAAAGCCCCCATATCGGTGATCAATTTCGTTGAAGGCACCCGTTTTGACGAAAAAAAGCGTCAATACCAGAACTCGCCCTACCAACACCTGTTAAAGCCCCGGGCCGGCGGTGTGGCAACGGTACTTTCGGCCATGGGAGAGAATCTGGATGCCATTATCGACGTCACTCTGGTGTATCCCGAAAACAAGGCCCCGCTGCCTTTCTGGGACTTTCTCAAGGGCAAAATACCCCGGGTGGTGATGCGGGCAAAACGAATAGAAATCCCACGGGAATTTGCGCGGCCCGGCGCTGAAACCGACCCTGAATTCAGGCAGCGTTTCCAGCAGTGGCTAAATGCCCTGTGGGATGAAAAGGACCGGCAGATCACAGAAATTCTTCAGAAATATGCCCAAGCAAAGGGAGGAAACCCATGACCCGGCAGGCATCCAACCTCAGGCAGACATATCAGGTCATACGAATACTGCCGATGCATAAATAAAAACTGCCCGGCAAACCGGGCCGGATAAGGAAAGCACAGGAAGGGGGCTGCACGGCACTCCTTATTCCGGCGGCCTGAAATCCTCAAGCAGATAAAGGGTCACGGCATCCTGGATCCCTTTGAACCGCGCAGTAAAGGGAGGTTTCACAACAAGGGCGTCACCGAGCAACTCGGAAATTCTCCGGGAAACCACAATCTGTCCGCCCTGAATTTCAGTCTCCATGCGCTGGGTCATATTGACCGCCAGGCCGACAATGCCATATTTTGACCGGCTGGCTGATCCGATATTGCCCACCACCACGGATCCGGCATGGACCGCTATGCGCGTTTCCAGGGCGGAAGACAGGGGTTTGCTTTCCATTTCTTGATTTAACCGGACCATGCTGCGCTGCATGGCCAGGCTGCACTGCACGGCCCGGGCTGCTGCCGGGGCAACAGGGCCGTCGTGCGGGTCAAAAAACACCAGGACCCCGTCGCCGTAAAAATCCACAATTATACCCTTATGCTCATGGATCACATCGATCATGCGCCCGAAATAATGGTTCAGCATCCCGATGGTCTCCTCGGGACTCAGGGCTTCGGAAAAGGCTGTAAAGCCCCGGATATCAGACATCAGTATCGCAACCTCGCGCTTCTGCCCGCCCAGGCGTGAGGCTTCGGGTCTTTTGAGCAATTCCCGGGCCACTTCGCGATCCACATAACGGCCAAAGGTATCCCGTATAAAATCCAGTTCCTTTAAGCCATCGACCATCTCGTTAAACCCCGCCTCCAGCCGGCCGATTTCATCCGTGGAGGAAACCGGAAGCCTTACCATGTAGGAGCCTTTTGCCACCATCTGAAAGGCCTGCAAAAGCTTCTGAATCCGGCGAACCATCCGGCCGCCGGCAAAGTTTATCAAAAGCAGGATCACTGCTATACACAGCCCCCCGGCAATGGCAAAATAAAAACGAAATTCAATGATGGGCGCCAGGATCTGCTTTCCCGGGGCATACATGATCAAAACCCAGGGGGCCTGACCGAGCCAGTAAAAACCGGCAACCATCTCCGGAGGCCGGCCGCTTCCAAGCCAGGTACCGTGGGATTTTTCCTGCATCTGCTCCAAAACCGCCAGTTCCACCGGATCCCCGGTTTCCCCGAGCCGGTTGCGATGGCCCCCCATGGCCTCGCTATGGGCAAGATACCGGCCCCTGCTGTCCACCAGGCAAACCTGGCGGCTCTGCCACCACCCCAGGTTTTCCACATCTTTCATCAGGTAGTCAAAACGAACCGAGACCTCAAGTCTTCCGGGCTGTCCTGTTTCAGGATTCGAAAACTCGGAAATCAGGAACACGGTCTCCTGTCCGCCGCCGGCCTCATAACGCGGCAGGGTGATTTCAGAAAGGGTTCCCCTGTAAAGCTTGGTCAGCGAGCCGCCTTTGCCGGGCCGCTGCCGGGCCGCCTCCGGCTGAGTGTCCCGGGGCTCCGGGTTGTGAACCAGACGCACGGAGATCACTCCCTGCAGGCTTTCCAGGCGGGATAAAATAAACTTCCGGGCATCTTCCCCCCCTGGATCATTTGCGGCTTCATCAAACAGGCCAATCCATTCAGCCACCCGGGCAAGGCGCATGTCCATGTAATGCGCCGCCCGCTCCAGCCGGAGCACAGCGGTCTGGCGCCATTGATCCACAAGCAGGTTCCGGGCATAAAGAAAACCGGCAAAACCCATGGCAAAAAGCAGCAGGGCCGTGGGCAGAATCAAAAACACGGCCATTCGTTTTCTCAAGGTGTTACGCATGACCGATCACTTCAAAGGCCTCTACCTTGTAAAAATGGCCCTCTACTGCATGTTCACCGCGCGCCCGGAGATCAAATCCCCCCTGGAGAAGTTCCCGGGTCTGCCGGGCAATCAAAATTTCACAGGAAAAATCCTTGGTCAGTTCCTGGATCCGGGAGGCCTTGTTGACGGTATCACCGATCAGACCGTAGGCCGGATGATCCTTGCTGCCCGTATTTCCCGCCAATACCGGCCCGGAACAGATGCCCACCCCGTGCTTGAAAACCAATTTGCCTTCCTGCTGCCGGGCCTGGTTGAAACGGGAAAGGCTTTGGCGCATCTGCAGAGCGGCATGCACGGCCTTGTCCGCATGATCATCAACCTCCAGGGGGACGCCGAACACCGCCTCGATCTCATCTCCCACAAACTGCAGCACCAGTCCGCCGTGATCCCGCACCGCCTTTTCCATGAAGGTAAAATATTCCCGCATGCTCAATATGACTTCCTCGGGTGAATGGGATTCCACGTAACTGCTGAATCCCCGCAAATCGGCAAACAGCATGGTGGCCTGCTTTCTTTCACCGTCCAGCGGGATTTCACCGGAGAGGATTTTGTCCCGGATTTCCGGAGTCACATACCGGCCGAAGGATTCGCGTACCCGCTCCCGCTCGGCAAGGCCCTGGATCATCCGGTTGCCCGCTTCTGCCAGCTCGCCGAGCTCATCATTGGACACCACCCGGATGCGCTGGGAAAAATCCCCCTGCTCCACCTTTTCCACCACCCTGAGCATGGCATCAATGGGCTCGCGCACGGAGCGGCCCACAAGCACATTGAGCCGGAAGCCAATGGCAACAAAAATGGCACAAAGCACAATAGTGAAAAAAAAGATATCCAGGACCAGTTGTGCGGAAAACTCCGGCGTTCCAAGCACATCCCATACAACAAAGGCCAGGGTCACCACCAGGATCAGCATGGGCGTCAGGGTGCCGGCCAGGTTCAGCAGTCGGATTCTGCGCATGACATTGACCCGGAAGGCACCGGGCACCTCTGTGAGTCCGCCGTCGGGAAACACCAGGGGAATGGAAATATGCCGGGTATAGCTCTCCACAATAAAAAAGGAAAGGCTTGCGGTGATCAGGCCGATCATCACGGACCGGAAAAACAAAAGAGCCGCGATTTTGCCGTTCATGGCCCCGGGTGTGAAAAACAAAATATAGACGATCAGGACTGCAGGCACAACGATATAGACCGCCAGGTTCGCAGCCGCCAGGATTAACGGCAGGTTCAATATCCGCCGCTGCACATATTGGCGGCTGTACTGGTCGCAGGGCAGACCCTGCGCCCTGGCGGTCAGATAAAGACAGACCGGGCACTGGACCTGGTACTGGAGCACCGCGATAATAATCAGAATAAACGGAAAGAGACTGATCAGATAATGACCCTCGCCGTTTTCCAGAAGCGTTCGGCCCACCCAGCCGGAGGTCATGGGGGTAAAAAAATTGAGTACCAGGATAATGACAAACCCGAGCAGGTTGGCAGAAATATTGCGCAGGTATAGGTGGAAATAAATTTTCAGACGGGGAAACTCCCCGTTTGCCGGTTCATACTGCATTTTCCGCCCCTCCGGGATGCGCGATCACATTGGCCGGGTCCCACCATCCCCGACACGACCGGCTCAGAAACTGTACAAATAATGTCTGATGCATTGCAGTGCCCTATTTTTCCGCCAGTTTGCGCTCTATGGTTTCCACCAGATCCATTCTCCCCTGCTGCCTGAGCAGGGGCAGCAGCTCCAGGTAAAAAGGTTCCCTGTGGCGGATATTGATCTTAAAAGCATCAAACATCTCCGGGGTCACATCGTCTTGCACAAATGCCCGGGTCTTGTGCAAAGCCCCAAGGGCCGCCAGTCCGGTCATGGTCCGGACGCATTTTTCACACCGGCCGCAGTTGAGCCGGTCCTCCACGTTGGCCAGACACACACGGAAATTATCAAAGCCCGGTTTCCACCGGGTCACCATGCGCAGTTTGTCCAGCCTGGACAAGTCCGCGTCCCGGTGCCGGATGCGCAGGTCATAACTGGAATACTCGGGATCAAGCATGGGATGGCTGCCGCACGGCCCCAGATTGTCAAAATCATAGGATGAAGCAATGTAGAAAAGATTGACCCTGGAGGAAAATCCGTGGGCCACGGCCGCCAGCACCGCCCCGAAAAACCGGTTGAGCCACAAATCCCGGTCATCGCACAAGTGGCGGATATTGGTATACACGGCAATGGTGTTGACCCCGGCTGCGGCCGTCACCCGTTCCATGGCCGCAAGGCCCCGGTCAAACACGTGATATTTCATTCCCCGGGCCGGCACCCCGCCGATATCAAACCCATGCACGAAAAGACAGTCCCGCACCCTTGCGGGATGGGATTTCGGGTATTGGGCCATGTTGCGCCAAAGTGCGGCAATGGAGTCAATCCCGCCGGAATAAAACATTGCGGCATGACGCCCGGGCTCACCGGCGTTGTCAGCGCTTTTTGAAATACCGGCCGGCTCTATTGCCAGTGGCTTGTATCGTTGCCGGGTCCAGACCCGCATCAGGGACATCACAGCCGACAGCCCTTCCATCAGAAACGGGCAGACAGTGCCGTCCACGGCTATGCGTTTTTCCCCGAAATGCAGGGCCGGTATGATGCAGCCTGTGACAAAGGCATTGGCATCGGCGTTCAGGCTGCTGCCCAAACGATCCGGGGCCTCGATAAAAATCTCTTTGTCCGGCTGATCACAGTCCTCCCACACCACGGTGGCCCGGGCCCTGCGCCCCTTGTCTTTTTTTTCCAGTTCCAGATCTTGAATCTTCAAAACAGGCTATCCGTTTTCCGGGCACGGGTGAGGCAGAAATCAATGATCCGCATGGCAATATCGTCTCCGGTTGCAGCCTCAAGACCCCTGAAACCCGGCGAGTAGTTCACCTCAATGACCCTGGCCCCGCCCCGGCTGTCTATAATAATATCCACGCCCGCAATATCAAGACCCACCGCCCGGGCTGCGGCCAGGGCCATTTGCTCGATTTCCCGGCTCAATTCAAAGGGCCGGCTTCTGCCCGATACGTGAAAGTTGGACCGAAAATCCCCTTCTGCCGGCTCCAGGGCCATGGCCCCGGCAATTTTTTCCCCGATGACCAGCACCCGCAGATCCGTGCGCCCTGCCGGAGGGATAAACTCCTGGAGCAAAAGCCCCTGGCCCGTTTCCATGTGCCCGATAATGAATTGATCCGCATCCCGGCTGTTTTCCAGAAGAAAAACGTCTTTGCCCTGTCGGCTGCTGAGTTTTTTGACCACCAGGGGAAAGCTGTTCAAATGCTCCATTCCGGCATAAAACAGCCGGGCACTGTGGGCAAACACCGTGTCCGGCACCGGCAGCCCGCAGGCGGCAAGGGCCTGGAGGGTCAGAAATTTGTTGGCCGCCGTCCGGATGGCGGCCACTTTGTTGACCAAAGGGACATTCATGGCCATGAACTGACTGAGCACGGTCAGGCTCGAAGCCCCGATCTGCGCGCCCTGCCGGGGCAGAATCACCCTCGGCAGGGTGCCGGCCAGGGTCCCGCCCATACCGGCCCGTCCCCGGAAAATCCATGGGCCGGCCCGGTACGGATCAACAAGGCCCAGTGCGCATCCCTGCTTCTTCGCGGCTTCCAGAAGCCGCCGGTTGGGCGGATAATCACTGTCTCTGACCGTGATAACACCGATGTCCATGGCAGCGCTTTCCAGAAAGGTTTGGGTCCTGCACCGGGATCACAAGCTGATCACTGCGGCATCACAGGACAATTGAATCAATTCCGCAGCCGTACCCAAGCGGGCGCCATCGATCAAATCCTCCCCGGCAATCCGCCTGGCCTTTGCACACGGAGTACAGGCCAGAATGGGCACCTCATGGGCCTGCAGGTAGGCGATCAGATCATCTGCCACATCGCCCGTGGCTGCCCGCAGATTGTCGGCAAGGCCTTTTTTTGCAATATAGACCGCTTCATCAAGCAGAAACAGTGTGACATTCTTTCCTTCCTTGTGGGCCACAGTGGCCAGGTGCACGGCCCGGGTGGCCCGGTTGGGATTGTCTGTGCCGCAAGACAGACAGATCACCACATTGTTTGTCATATCCATCTCCTTTAAACTTTGTTGGTCTGTATCTCCAATACCGGAGCAAATTTACTGCCGCCCTGCAAAGCGGCCGCCCACGTCGGCCGGATCACCTTCATATCCCAGGGCGCGGAAATCCATCACCTTGTCACAGCCGTGGCAGTCCAGGCAGGAAAATGCCTCCTCCTTGGGGGCTACCTGATGATTCAGCCGCCAGTGCATGATGGTTTCCACAAAAACCACTTCCCCGGAAAAATCCAGGCCCGCCGCAGCCATGCCTTTTTTCGATGCATCAACCCAGTCATAGGTTTCAAAATAACCGCCATCGCCAAAAAGTTTGGGCACGATCAAATGTCCGTTGACCGGATCGGCCGGTTCCACGCCTTTCATGATCTTGTAGGGCGTAATTTTGGCTTCCGGGTCATGGATATCGCCCTGGGGCGGATTGATCCGGGTGCCGGCTCCCCGGTTGATGGGATCTCCCTTGAGATACCGCTTGTGAGTGCCGTTGTACCACTCATATTCGGGGGTCAGATTTTTTTCCCGGATCAGCAGCCCTTTTTTCTTGCTCAGGATTCTTTTCTTTTTCCCGTTGTTTTCCAGGACCTTGTCCTCTCCGCCGCTCTGGGACCAGTCCCAGAGTGTTGTGGTGGGCGCATCCTTTGCGTATTCCGGAATATGGCAGGCCTCGCAGGAGACCGTATCCGTGTGATCGTTTAACCTGGAAAGCATTGCAGAAGACTTGTCATGGGGCCGGCTGTCATGGCAGTCCGTGCACGCCACGGGTCCTTCACTGACAGATGATGTGGTGCTTCTGCCGGCAATCTTGTGATTCTCTGTGGTGTGACAGTCCTGGCACTGAAAATCCATGCCGCCCATGTGCACGTCATGCTCCCGTGAGGGATCTGCCAGGGCCGCATCCATGTCTCCGTGCTTGACATTGTTGCCCCCGCCGCCGTACCAATGACAGGAACCGCAATTGGAACGGGTGGGCTTGCCCACGCTTTGGGCGACTTCGAGCAGATCAACAGAACCATCCGTGTACCCGCACTGTCCCTTGCTGCCGGCATACTTGCCGGTCTGGTCGTGGCAGACCAGACAGTCCACGGCCGCGCCATCCTTAAAGTCGAAGGTCTCGTCTTCCATGCCGTACCCGGCGTGACATTTGGTGCACCTGCACCAATTGGACTCAATGCTGACTCAGTAATTGTTCATCAAATCCCTTTTGCCCAGCTGCCGGCCTTCTTCAAGCCCCAACACATGGGGCGAAGGCCCCTTCCACAGCCAGTGGGCGGATTCCAGCACTTCCTTTCCCTCCTCGGCATGGCAGTGCAGGCAGGTTTCCGTGACCTCAGGGCCGGATTCAAAATCGTCATGGATATAATTGCTGTGATCCACCGCCATGGCCGGACCCGCTAACATGGCCGCTGCCAGGACCCCTATAATCCATTTTTTCATATTTTACTCTCCTTTTTCCGCGGCACGTTCAAGAGCCCCCGCAAGGGCTTCCCTGGGCTGCATCCCCACAAAGCGTTCCTGTTCCCGGCCGTTTTTGAGAACAACCAGGGTGGGGATGCTGTAAATGCCAAACTGTTTTGCCACTTCCCGGTTTTCAGAAACATTGATTTCCACTACCCGTACGCGGCCGGCAAAATCATCGGCAATCTGATCGACAATGGGTGCCTGGGCCTTGCACGGTCCGCACCACGGTGCATTGAAATCCACCAGGCAGACTCCCTTTTGCGTAGCATGACGGAAATTCTCACTGTTTTCCAGCTTTTCCGGCCCCATGAATGCGCCCCCCTTTGTTTTTTCCATATCTCTATCAATAATTGTGCCATTTTTTTTGCCACTCCGGGCGCATTCATAAAAAATTATAAATTCAAACAATTATTCCGCAACAAAAATTTGCGCCAATTGGGGCAAAAGTTTTTTGCGCCTGTCCGGCAACACATCCTTGTTTATTGTAACGCTAAAGTAACGTTATCTTCGCCACAATCCGTTTGCTCAAAGACCCGGTATTGACACCCCTGTAAAAACTTCTCACATCCACTGATGTTTGTCAGGAAAAAAGCCCAAGGTCCGGGTCAGTTTTTCCGCCCGCGACCTTGGGCTTTCTTGGAAATGTTCCTCCCCGGGCCGCGGCCCGGGACTGAACCCTGCAAATAACTTTTTAGCGCATGCTGAAAAGCTGAACCTTGAACTTTGAACCTTGAACTTTGAACGAAGTTACTGAGAAGAAGTTTCAATCAGACAGTTTCAGGCGGTTCCATAGGAATATCAAATTTCTTCATGTACTTCCAAACAGACGTCCGGCTCTTTCCCAGCCGGCGGGCCGCCTCTGCCTTGTTCCATCCGCATTCCTGCAGCAGCGCCGTCAAAGACTCCCGGGTCAGTTTTTTATACTTATGAACAGCACCGCTGTGAGGGGGGTTGGCCGACAGGGTATCCAATTCCATCTGCCGGATTTCCACCGGCAGATCAAACACGTCGATCCATTCGGTTTCGCAAAGGACAAAGGCATGCTCAATGGCGTTTTCCAGCTCCCGGACATTGCCGGGCCAGTTATAATCCATCATCAGCTGCATGGCGTCATGGCTCAGACCGGAAATGCCCTTGCCGGTTTTGGTGTTAAAACTATCGATAAAATGACGTACCAGCAGCGGAATATCCTCCCTGCGGCTGCGAAGCGGCGGAAGAAACACAGGAAACACCTTGAGCCGGTAAAACAGGTCTTCCCGGAAATTGCCCTCACGCACAAGGCTGTAGAGATCCTTATGGGTGGCGGCAATCACCCGGATATCCAGATGCCGGGAACTGGTCTCCCCGACCCGTTCGATCTGGCGCTCCTGAAGCACCCGCAGCAGCTTGAGCTGGATCAGGGGGCTGACCTCTCCGATCTCATCGAGCAGGATGGTACCCCCGTGGGCTTCCTCAAACCGTCCCACCCGGTCCCTGTGGGCGCCGGTAAAAGCGCCGCGCACATGGCCGAACAACTCGCTTTCCAGAAGCGACTCGGAAAGGGCGCTGCAATTGACCACCACCAGGGGCCCCTTGCTCCGGTCGCTGTTGTAATGAATCGCCCCGGCCGCCAGTTCCTTGCCTGTGCCGCTTTCACCCTGCAGCAGCACCGAGGCATCACTTTTGGCCGCCATGCGAAGGGCCTGGAAAACCTCCCGCATGGCATGGCTTTTGCCAATAATATTGTGGAACTGATGTTTTTCAAGAAGCTTCTGCTGGGCTTCCTCGGCCTTTCGCCGGGCAGCGGTCAGCTCGGTTAAATCCGTCAGGGTCTCAACCACCCCGATAATCCGATTTTCCTCGTCTTTTAGAACCCGGGCGTTTTTGATTACCGAAACCCGGTGACCGTCCTTATGTTTTAACTGACATTCAGAGGGCTGCACTTCCCCTTTTTTATATATCTGGCATTCATGTATATTTGCCGGACATTCCCGGCCGAAACACCGGCTGAACGCCAGCAATGAACAATAACAGCCAATGGCTTCCCCTGCCCGGTATCCGGAAAGCCTTTCCATGGCCGGATTCCAGGATGTAATGCGCCCTTCGGAATCCAGGGTGAAAACCCCTTCGCCCATGGTTTCCAGCAAAAGGCCGGCAAACCGGCTGTCCCATACCCCGTTTTGATCTTCCCGGTGCATTATCTGATGCTCCATACCTGAAGGCTTCGTAAAAAGTCTGATTTCAGATGGTGCCGTAAAAAGTTCAAGATCAAGGCTTGCGCAATTTCGAAGAATGCAGCGTACTTAGCCGTACGTGAAATTCTGAGAAATTGCGCGTAACGCA
>Ga0182239_1000733_pt1 | contig 11604 bp, 8 predicted proteins | sample hydfrate6_PW_210_FD_132456 | JGI IMG/M metagenome (GOLD analysis project Ga0182239, IMG submission 132456) | Subsurface microbial communities from deep shales in Texas, USA - hydraulic fracturing test 6_PW_210 | ecosystem: Environmental > Aquatic > Deep subsurface > Shale gas/oil reservoir >...
AAAATACTATGAATTCATTTTATACTTATGTTGAAGACGGGAAAAAATTAAATGAAATGTTTGAAGATATTAGTTATCATTAAAAATTACAAGTGTATCTTAAAACATTTTACTATAAGATAGGAAACTCTTTCCTTAAAAAGAGCTTTCTATGTAGTTGAAAAACTTCCATATTTTTTGTTTAAAAAGATTTTTGAAGTTTATTTATCTTTATTTTCATCTTCATCAAGCAAACTATTTAAATACTCATATTCATTTTCAGCATTTTCGAGTTCTTCTGTATTAATTTGCGCAATAAAGTCAGGTTCTGAAGCAAAATATTTTTTATAAAGTTCAAAAATCATTATTCCTAATATTAAAACAATGACAAAATGGATAATAGAAAAATTAATTAAGGTTAATATTGACAAAATTCCTAAAATTAGACCCATTAAAAAACTTATAGTGGAAATATGTGAGATTAAAAACATTTCAATATTGTCTACAAATTTCAAAAATTTATTATCGATAAATATTACCTCCCATTGTTTGTTGTTAATAAATAAAACTAAAAATATGGAAGTATAAAAAAACAACAAAAATATTATATCAATAATTTAACAAAATTACAAATAATTATTAATATTTTTAATATTATCATATAATTAAGCAAGAGCAAAAAATTATTAATAAATTTCGCAAACACAACTTAATGTATCTTATGTTGTATTGATTAAAGATGTATATATTGCTGTTATAGCAGTAAGTTTGGCTATTTAGCTTTAAATTTATAGTTTTAAATACAACTTATCATATTAATTTGTCTTATTAAATACAACTTAATGTATTTTTAGGAAGGTTTTAAAAAGGGGGAGATTTTAAAAATGAATAAAGTTGAGCCAATAAGAGATAAGAAATTAATTTCTGAGATTAAAACAATTTTAATGAAAGATAACTACAGAAATTATTTAATGTTTGTTCTGGGAATTAATACTGGTTTAAGAATTGGTGATATGTTAAAATTAAAAGTAGAAGATGTTAGAAATAAAACTCATATTTTACTCAAAGAACAAAAGACAGACAAAACTAAGAAGCTTTTTATTAATTCTGCACTTCGTGATGAAATTGATAAATATATAAAGAATATGGCTGATTATGAATATTTATTTCAAAGCAGAAATGGAAACAATCAACCACTGTCAAGAAGTCAGTCTTATAGAATATTTAATAAAGCTGGTAAAGAAGTCGGTTTGGAACATATTGGTAATCACAGCACCAGAAAAACTTTTGGTTATTTCCATTATAAGAAGCATAAAGATGTAGCTTTGCTGCAGGAACTATTCAATCATTCAGCTCCTAGTATTACATTAGATTATATTGGTATCAATCAAGATGTTATGGATAATTCTTTGGAGGACTTTTATTTATAATTTGATACAATGAGGTGATTTAGATTAATAAATTAAACTTCTTATCTGATTGGAAAGCTCTTGCAATATATTTTATTAGTTTTGGTATATATAATGTGAGATTTTCTTGGCTAGATAATTTAAGAAATAATTTTAAAGGTTTATTTATAAGTAACTATTTTTGGGTTTTAATAATTTTGCTTGGTTTAATTTTTTTATATTGGAAAGAAATTATTAATATTTCTCAACCTAAAATTTTTACCTTTTCATTTTTGACAGTTGGTATGTTTTTCTTTTTTCAAGGGAGAAGTAATAATTGGGTTAAGTATATTTTACCCTTATATTTTGTAACAAGCTATTATTTTTGGAAATTTTCGATTATAAAAAAAATCAGTGAAGATATAAAATTTGAAAATCCAAACTTTAATTCACCGATTGACAAAATAAAGGATGATAAACTAAATAGGAAAAAAATAGCTTCAAGAGTTTTTAATATTATAAAAAATACTCCAGTAAATGATAACTTAAGAATAGGAATTTATGGAAAATGGGGAGAAGGTAAAACCTCATCAATGAAAATGATTGAAGATTTGTGTGTGCAAGAAGAATTTATGACAGTATGGTTTAATCCCTGGGTTTATGATAATAATTCGGATTATTGGTTAGGACTTATTAATTCAATTGAAAATGCTTTAATAAGATATTCTGAAGGAAGAATCTTCCCTACATTTATTCGGAATATTCAAATGTCAATATATAAATTATTTAATAAAGCTTTGCCTAAACTTACAATTGGCAATGTTTTAAAAGAAATAATTTTTAATAAAAGTTCTTCTATTAAAGATTTTCATAAGAAAAAAATAAACGAGTTAATTGATAATAGAATACCCAAAGGTAAAAAAATCATAATTTTTATTGATGATTTAGACAGAGTTGAAAATAAAGAATTACAAATCAATCTTTTGATGGGGTTAAAAGAATTAGTTGATTTGAATAGATTTATATTTTTAATAGCTATTGATGATACAGTAATATCAAATTCAGTCGATGCTATAATACCAAGTGAAAATGGAAGAAAATTTTTAGATAAAATAATTGATTTTGAAATATATTTACCTGTTTTAACAATTGAAGAAAAAAAACGTTTTATAATAAATGTTTTAAAAGAAATAAATATTTTAAAAGAAGAAGTAGTAATTGATATAGCAAAATTCATTTCAAGTAATCCAAGAAATATAAAAAGATTCATTTATTATTTAGAAACATTAAAACCTAATTTAGAAAATTTTTATGATGATGAGTTGAATTGGCCATTTCTATATTTAGCTCAGATGTTAAGTTTAGAATATCCTAGTATTTTAAAATATATTTTAACTAAAGAAGATTATCAAGAAATATTTTTGCAGCATTTCAGCTTATTAAGTAATGAAAATGAAAGTACAATTGATGATGAAATAAAAAAGTTATCAGATGAAAATATTAATATAAAAAAAGAAGATAAGCAAAGAGTTAGAGAATTATTAAGAGGATTGATTGATTATTCTAGTTTCATGGATAAAAATGAGTTATTAACACATTTTAGATTGATTGAATTTCCTGACTATATGAGTTGGAAGACATTTGATAATAAATATGAAGAAATGAATGAAAAGCCAGGTCAATTTGATTTGTTAGATTTTGAATTCCAAAAAGAATTTATCCATAAATTATTAAAGAAAAGAGATAATTTAATAAATTCAATGATTAGTACAATTGACGAAGAAAATATGAAAAAAATTAAAGAAAAAATAATTTCAAGCGGAAATCATATTGAAAAAATTTTAAGTAGAAATGAGAATATTGAATTTAAGATTTTGGAAACAATGTTTGAACAGATTTATGAGCAGTATAATCCAAAATTTAATAGCTCAATTTATATTGAGATTAGAGAACAAGAAATTGAACTACTTTATAAGATAATAAAGTATGATAAATCACATTCACTAGATTATTTAAAAATAATAAAACCACGAATTGCATCATTTCAACACTTTGAAGAGGGAGATAGTATTGAGGAAATAATTAATTATTTATATAAAATTATTGCTCTTGATATTTTAGAAATATTTAATAAACCTCAAGGTATTAAAAATTTAATGCATAATACAGGTGATAATTATATAGAAATTCAATTGTTATTAAAAGAATCTGTAAGTATCAATAAAGATAATTATGAAAAAATAAAGGCTCTTGCGAGCAAAGCGACAGAAAATAAAATTGTTCATGAAAATTTTTATGACTACTTTTCATGGTTAGTTGAAAGTGCACAAACTAATAAATATATAGTGGATAATCAAAAGTCAAAAGAGTTACTTTTGGACAAAGATTTTTTGCAAATAATTTGGGAAGGAGTTATTGCTAAAGTTTTGAATAGGAGACATTTAGGAACAATTGATAAAGAATACTGGGACTATTTAAAAGAATTATATGAAAATAATGACAAGGATTTAGAAGAAGTAATAAAGAAACCTGGTTGGTGGGATAAAATAATAGGAGAATGGGAAAATTAATTAAAATAATTTATTATTTAGCTCTATGAAGGTATTTAAATAAGCTATCTAATTATTTTTAAAGTTTTAACAATAAATTATTAGGAGGATTTAGATGAGTTTCTTTAAAGAAAATAGTCCAACAGACTTAGAAATATTAGAAGCTATTTATAATAGGTCTTATAATTCCTTTATTTCCTATAAAGATAATAATGAAGTTCGAGAAAGTAAAATTTATGTTCCAATAGATATAGAAAAAATAGCTTATGATTTAAAGGTTGATGAAGATATTATTTTTGGAAGACTTCATTATCATTTAGAGAATAAATATGGTTATGTTAATGAAAATGACAAACATGTTTATTTTTTTGCAAACAGATTTGGAAATGATATTCACTGTGTGAATTTTCCATATCTTTCAGCAGTTTTATCAAAATTGAGAGATAGAAACAATAAATATTTTATAACTCAGGCAATTGCAATTACTGCTTTAATTATATCTATAACATCTTTGTTTATTACTTAACTAAACTTTTTGAAAGGAGTTTTAAAATGAAAAATTTAAAAATATTATTTTTATCGTTATTTATAGTTATCTTTTTTTCTTTTGTAATTCAAGCAGATACAATGACTGATGATGGTTTTATTAGAATGATGTATTCTGGATTGAAGGATATTGAGAACCTTTATTCAGTTAGTGTAAATATTTATGGAAATGAAGATATTTTTGAAAACGGGAAAAATATGGGTATTTTAAGTGATGATGATGAGGAGATATATAATAGAAAATATAGAAGTGATAACCTGAGTGATTATTTAAAATTAAGAATTAAAAATAATATGGGGGACATAAACATCCTTACTGATTCAGAAGCTAATGATTTTTATAGCGAATTTGATGGTTATTCAAAAGAAAACTTAAAAAAGTATGGTAGATTTAATATAAGAATATGGTTGATTGGTGATAATTATCCTATTGCTTATCATGTGAAAGCAAATTTTGGTACATTCTTAAATAATAATTTATGGAGCGATGAGTATTTAGGCTATTCAAATTCTAATAATATTAAAAAAGTGAGTAAAGAGATTATAAATAAAATTGTCGAAGGAGTTTCAATAACTTATTTAAAAGTTAAAGGAGAGATGTAATATGGTCATAGCATTTTTGTTAAACTATTAAATAATTCATAAGAAGATAAAATAAGTTTATTAAAAAAATATTAATGGGAAATATCAAAAAAATTAAAAGAATGAACTGGTTGTTTATTATGGAAGATTCATATTATCATTTTTATAAGGTCATTAATAAATTTTTTAAAACAATTAATTTTCCTTAGTTTAAATAACATTAAGTGAATTTTGGGAATCTTAATCTTAATTTCAATTGTAAATATTGTATATTTTTTAAAGATTTAGTATAATCTTATATAAGGAGTGGTTATATGGAAAATGAAATTACTAGGTTAGAGAGAGCTATAAAGTTAATACATAGTTACACTAAAGATGAATTGGTCGGAACTCAATTAATGATTTTTTTAGCTGTTGCACAAAAAGAAGGGATGGAAATGTAGGAATTATCGGCGTATGTAGAAAAGCCACAAGGTTCTTTAAGTAGAAATATTAAAAAACTGTCTATTTATAAAGACAATAATGGTAATAAAGCTGGCCATGATTTGCTTGATGTTAGACCATCATATAACAATAGAAGAGCATTAGCAGTTCACTTATCCCAAAAAGGAAGAATGCTAAAAAATGAGTTACAGGAAATGATGGCATAATAAGCCTTTAAGCTTTAAAAAATTTAACTTGAATGAATATTTATTGGCAAATATAAATTACCATATATAATGTAGGCTTTTCTTTTTGGTGGTTGATATAAGTGATTTTCTAATTAAATCATTCTTTAAAATTTATTATTACTATTACTATAATTAGAATTAACCTTTTATTATTTTTAACTTAATAGAAGGTTTTTCTTTTCTTATAAAGAATGTATAAATTAGGTGAAAAACAAATGTTCTCAGGTGAGATGCATTTTGGGTAATCCGTAGGCCAAAGTCCACATATAATCCGTAATACATGCTGAAATGACGAAGCCCGGTCCATATAGAGCGGTTGGAGCGACTATAAAGGTAGTCCGTAGGCCTTGTAGTTGAGTTGAGCTTTTCAAACATCAAACCCTCTCCACCACGATTAAAGGTTGGCGGGGGTTTTAATAATTAAATATACTTCCTTCTAGAGTTTCATTCTAGTTAAAGTTGAATAATCAACTTTCAATTTTTTCAAAATATTTATTTTGGACGTAGACTTGACAAAAAAATAAAGCTATGTTATACTTGTTTAGTATTTAAAATTTAGAAACTTGAAAAATGGATGCTTTTATGATATGCTAATTATAGTAAGAAAAATATTTTTTTATTCTTTCGGCTTGAAACTAAAAATAATACAAAGCAAATTCCGTGAATTGCTTAATTTTGTTGTATTGATTGAGTTTTAAGAAGTAAACAAAACCCAACATATTTTTTTACCATCATTTAATAAAACTAAAAATAATACACACAATTACTTCAAGTTAAAATAATACAAAATAAGGAGATGAGCTTTATGGAAGAGAAAGTTATAAAGGAAATTACCAAGAAAATGAAGAGGCACATTTATGATGAAAGACCTGATTTAAGCAGTGATGAAGCGGTATCGGAGCTTTTGGATGGTTTAACTTTACTAAATGATGGCAAGGGTGTTCCTCCTGAATATGGGCTATATGAGCCTTTAAAGGAGATAGCTCTTCTAAGCCCAAAAGAAAAGCTGCGGGTTATCAGAGAATTTATGCGTGAAGAGAGTAATCAGATTTTTGGTTATTTATTTTTGCACTATAAGATTAGAAAGCTAATATTCGAAATGGCTTTAGAGCTTGTTCCTGATGACAATGTAGATATCTTAAATCCCTTTTCTGTTTTCGGTTCAATGCTCGATGATTTTGCCTTTCATTATCACAACTCACATATTGTTTCTGAAGATGAACATTGCAAGTTTGTTAATTTTCAAGAGAATCTTTTTAAGGCGTGTGGGGTTAATAATGTTGAAGTTAGAAATGTAGACTTCCTAAAATCGGAAGATAGTAGGGTATATGACTTAATTATTTCTCAACCACCAATTGGTACAACAGATTCTTCTGAAGAAAATATTATTAAAGCAAATTCATTCTTTGAAGCTAAAGAAAGAGTTTTAAAAGAACAAGCTTTTTTGATTAAAAGTATTGATAACCTAAAAAACGGTGGAGTTCTTGTAGCGTTATTGCCTTCGAGTATTATGTTTAGCAGCACAAATAAGGAGATTAGAAAATTTTTAACAGAAAATATGAATGTACTTGCTGTAATTGAGAGTCCTAAGTATATTCATAAAGGAATCAATAAAAATTCAGTGTTATTGATAATGCAGAAGAAAGGTGGAAAGAGTGTTGAAAGAGATGATATTTTAGTGACATCTTTTAAATATATCAATGTAGATTCTGACAAATTTGATTTAGAAAAAGAAAAATTGCTTGACCAATGGAAAAAGTATCTGAATAAGACATCGGATGTCAATAATGTAGTATCTACATCCTCATTTCAAAATAATAATATTACTGATTACTACCTGCAAAAAATTGAAGAGCCTGACTATGCAGTTAAAAAGATTGATGAACTTTGCCAGATAAACCCCATCTATAAAAGAATTGATAGAGAAGATTTAGAAGGTTCTTTTAAAGAAATTCAAATAAGTTCAGTTGATGATAAAGGTAGGATAATAAAGCCTAGAATTGTTGGACCTGAAAGGGATAGAAAAAGTTTATTTAGGAAGCTAAATTACAGGGCAGACAAAGGTGATGTTCTAGTTCCCTTAATACAGGTTAAGAAGTTTGTTCCGGTAGTTGTAGATGAGAGTGGGCTAATAATATCAAGCAATTATGCTGTTTTAGATAGTAAAGTGTCAGCTTATTACCTTTATTGGGCGTTATCACAAGAGTATGTAAAGAAACAAATTCAGTTAATGGCTAGAGGAAGTGTTATTGATAGAATTACTCTTGCAGATTTGAGAGAGGTTAAAATTCCCTGGTTAGAAGAAAAAGATAGGCTCAAAAAAGAAAAAGAAATCAAGAATATGCTAGAAGTTAAATCCTTTGAAGAGTTTGACTTACTCAATAAAGCTAAGATTAATGCAATTTTTGAGGACACCTTTGGCTATTCGGCAGATGAGTTGAAAAATAATGATGTTGACGGGGTTGATGTAAATAAACTATCTGATGGTGACGATTTGGAAGTAGACGAATTACTGAGAAAAGATTTAGAAGATATTGTTTCTTATCAGTCAGGAGAAGTTGAAGTTTTGAATTTGAAAGATGTTATTGATTATATCGGGCTTGGTTTGAATAAGTACCGAGTTAAAAAAGGACCGAGAGAAGTTTCTTTAATTCAATCACGAGATTTAGGAGTTATGCAGTACAAAGATGATTTAGTGTCAATTAAAATCGATGAAGCTAAAGTTAAGGAGGTGATGAAAGGAGATGTTCTGATGAAAAGAAAGGGTGGTGTCGGACCGGCAGCAGTGTTTAAGAATGAACAGTTAAGTACTTTTGATGATAGTATAGTTCGTTTGGTGGCTGATGAAGAAATTGTAAAACCAGCTTATCTGGCGATGTATTTAAACAGTAATCTAGCGGATTATTTATTTGGAGGGTATCTTGTCGAGAAGAGTACCACTTACATTAAAGTTTCTGATTTGAAGAAAGTTGAGATATTGGTACCTAATATTAATAGACAAGAGGAATTAGTCGCAGAATTTGAGGGAGGTGATTGAAAATGGTAAGAAGAAAAAATCAGTGGTGAAATAAAAAAGAGTCCAGTGGTGCGGGAACACCTAAGGACTCAAAAGAAAGTTGTATAAAACACTCTAAACATATTATAACAGAAATAATAAAAATTATAAACAAAAAATATTGGGAGGCAAAAAATGATACTAGAAAGAGAATTAGAAAACACAGATAATAAAGGCAAATTAGATACAGATGAGATGATACTAAAAATTGCGCAAGAAAAAGTAGAAGAGTTTTTTGTAAATCAATTTAGAGAATCATATGCTACTGTAAAAGTTAATGAACATTACGAACATATGAAGATAAATGGTAAGAATTTTGAAAATTTCCTTCGTAGGGAATACTTTAAAAAGACTAACAAGACTCCAAAACAAATAAGTGATGCAATTAAACTTCTTGATGCCATTGCAAGTGCTGAAGAAAAAATAAAAATCAATAACAGGGTAGCAATGGGCGAAGATGGTTGTATATATTATGACCTAATAAATGAAAAATGGCAATGTATAAAGATAATGCCAAACGGCTGGGATATTATTAATATTAAAGATGCACCTGTTTTATTTGACAGATATTCACATCAAAAGAAACAAATTATTCCTAAAAAATATGTTGACAGAGATAGAGATGCAAAATTAGTATTGGAATATGTAAATATAGAGCCTGATAGTGAAGAAGCACTTTTGCTATTGATATATATTGCATCATGCTTTATTGCAGATATTCCACATCCAGTTTTATTTCTCATTGGAGAACATGGTTCAGCTAAAAGTTCACTATCAAAGATTATACACAGAATAGTTGACCCTACAATTACTGAACTTGTTGATTTATCTGATAATAAAAAAGAATTAATCCAAAAAGTTAGTCATGATTGGCTAACTATATTTGATAATGTTTCAAGAATAGGGAAGAAAACATCAAATATATTATGTAAGACTGCTACAGGAGGCAGTAGTAGCAATAGAAGTTTGTTCACCAATGATGATGATTATCTAAGAGAGTTTCATAGTTGCGTAGCAATAAATAGTACAGGTTTAGAAAATAAGTTAGCAGATGATTTATTAGATAGGTCAATAATAATTGAAATGGAACGAATAAAATCTCAGAACCGTAAGACTGAACAGGATATGTTCAATAATTTCGAAGAAGATTTCCATAAAATCTTTGCTGGTTTTATTGAAGTGATTGCACTGGCAATAACGATAATTGATGATTTGAAATTTGATGGCTATCCAAGAATGGCTGATTTTTATAAATGGGGTTCAGCTATTGCTATTGGATTTGGATATAAACCAGAGGAATTTCAAAAAGCATATTACAATAATACTTTAAAAGCTCAAAATGCTAACTATATAGACAATACTTTATTTCAAACTGTTCAGAAATTCATTGGAAAAGAAAAATCATGGCGTGGTACAGCTACAGAATTATTAGAAGAAATTAATAATTTCAAAGATAATGATGAAAAATTATTTAGTCAATATGAAAATAATATTGATGATTGGCCTAGCAGTGTCAGTGCTATGAGTAGACGATTAAATCAAATGGAGCGTGCTTTAGATAATTACGGTATTTCATTATCTAGAGTACGAACCGAAAGTAAGAGGGAAATATTGCTAAAGAAAGATAAGATGGAAATAAATATTTAGTTGACTAATTAATCTTTAGCTTTGTTATTTAGCAGTGCTTATTTTAATTTAACTTATAAGGTAACTGCTGCTAAATTTTTTCTCTTACATGATTGGTAATTTTTTTGATTTTTAATGTCAAAACCCTCAGTCAGGATAAATAGTTATTTTTTTTGAAACAACAATATCCTAAACTTTATGTAAGGAATTTGTACTTAAATGACGCGATGACGCGATGACGGCGATGTTCTCTATTTTATTTTTTAGACCTGCACATTTTTACTAGTGCCATGACATGTTATTGTTATACTTTACTGTGTTGTAATAAGATGCGATATATATTTACCCACTTTTAGTAAATTTTTAGAAAAGAATATTATTTAACAATTAAGTTAATTACTTATTTTAAAACTAAAAACTCTCTATCACGAAAAAGAAGATGTTTTGTTTGTGGCTGATAGGTTTTAGAGTTTCAAAGTAGAAATACTGCTTTTAGCAGAAGCATCTGTATTAAGTTGTTATTGAATCTAGTAAAGCAATTATACTTAGTTGGATATAAGATAACATGGAATATCTCTGCTTTGCTATATAAGAAAAACAATCTTTTTTCATGGTAGATAAGGTTTAGGCTTATAAAATAAAATTAAATATATCGCCGTCATCGCGTCATCGCGTCATTAATTTAGAAAATCTTCCTACTTAAAAGTTGAAAAGTTAGTCTTCGTATCTAAAAACTTAAATTTGCACTGAAATTATAGGCTTAAAGTATTATATAGTTTCAAATCTTTAAGATGTAAATTGTAAGATATAAAGGTAGTTTGGGCGTTTTAAAGTTAGACATAAAAGGATTCTTTATGAGCCTGTAATAGTCTACAGAAGTTATTTAAAATTTTATCAAAAATATAGAAAGGTGATGCCATTTGAAAAAGATTGACTGCTACAAGGAAGTGAAAGCTAAACTGAAGTCTAAGGGATATAAGGTGGTGGACCAGAAGCTGATTCAGGATGGCCTGCAGTTTGATGTCCTTAACGGAAAGAAACACACTATTAGAATATATGAAAGTAAGAAGAAGGGGGTTACTGCCGACTTTTCTCAAATTGGCGATGAAAGGCTTAAGTCTAAACTGGAAAAGCTGACAGCTGATGTTTTGGATAAGTACGATAGGAAGAAGAACAGCCGCTCTGTAGGAAAAACAATAAAGGTTGAT
>Ga0182239_1000734_pt1 | contig 11604 bp, 9 predicted proteins | sample hydfrate6_PW_210_FD_132456 | JGI IMG/M metagenome (GOLD analysis project Ga0182239, IMG submission 132456) | Subsurface microbial communities from deep shales in Texas, USA - hydraulic fracturing test 6_PW_210 | ecosystem: Environmental > Aquatic > Deep subsurface > Shale gas/oil reservoir >...
AAGGAAGTCCAAGGGCGGGGTCGGTTTGTAAGCGACATTGAGCGTTTACGGAAAAATTCAGCAAATGCCGGAGCTAAAAAATTTCAAACTGTTTGAGGCCGACAGGCCGAGTTTGTAAATTTTGGGCGAAGGCATTGGCTGAATCCGTATACGGTCAGGAGCGAAAAAACTGACCCCGGCCGCAGGGCTTCCTTCCTGCAACAACAGCGGACGCGGTAAAAAGCTTTTTACGGTGCCATCATTATTGCTCGACAAAGGAAAATCTGGGCTGGGCCTTGATCAAAGCGCGGGTGTAGTCGGATCCGGGGTTGTTGATCACCTGCTCGGACGGTCCGGACTCCACGATCTGCCCCTTGTAGATCACCGCAATGCGGTCGCACAAAAACCGGGCGGCAGCCAGGTCATGGGTGATAAACAAAAGCGTGACCCCCTGTGTTTTGCGCAGATCCGCCAGGAGTTTGAAAATGGTATAGGAAATGGTGGCATCGAGCATGGAGGTGGGCTCGTCTGCAATGACAAATTCCGGGGAGAGCACCATGGCCCGGGCAATGGCAGCCCGCTGGCGCTGGCCGCCGCTTAGCTGGTGAGGGTAGCTGGGAAAAAAATCCGCTGCCGGGCTAAGGCCCGCGGCATCAAGGGCCTGGGCCGCTTTTTGCCTGCGGGCCTCGCTGCTGCGAATGCCGTGGATGATCAGGGGTTCGGCCACGGTGTCAAATATGGACATATAGGGATTCAATGACTGGTATGGGTCCTGGGGGATGAGCTGGACCCGGCGGCGGAAATCTTTTAAGGCCGCGCCTTTCAAACCGGAGATGTCTTTTCCCTGAAACCGGATTTGCCCTGCATCGATTTCCTCGAGTTTCAGCAGCAGCCGGCCCAGGGTGGTTTTGCCCGAACCGCTGGCTCCCACCAGGCCGAAAACCTCGCCTTTTTCAATGCAAAGGCTGACTCCGTCAATGGCAGTCAGCGCCGGGGCGGATCCGGCAAACAGGGACCGATCCTCGCTGTAGGTTTTTTTGATTCCCTGGATTTGCACCATGGGTTCTGCGGGGGTGCCTGGCATGGCTGCAGATTCTTTTTTTACCGGCATAAGCTGCACAATACTTTATGGGTTGGTGTGATTTCCCGCCATTGCGGCGGGCGGCTGCGGCAGGCCTCCGAGGCATGGGGGCACAGATGCACATATCCGCAAAGTTCCTTTGACAAGGGTTCGGCCGGGGTGCACGGGGGCGCCGGCGCCTGCCTGTCCCGGATTTCAAACACGCCGTCAATGGTGAGATACGAAGACAGAAGCGCCCGGGTGTAAGGGTGCACCGGAACCTCAAAGACCTCTTCCCGGCGGCCGGCCTCCACGATTTTTCCCCTGTACATGACCATGATTTCGTGGCATACCCCGGCCACCACCCCGATATCATGGGAGATGAAGATCAGGGCAATGTTTTTTTCCTTCTGGATGGCCTTGATCTTTTGCAGGATCTGGTCCTGGACAATGACATCCAGGGCGGTTGTGGGCTCGTCAGCGATGATGAGATCCGGGCTGCAGGCAAGGGCCATGGCAATAATGGCCCGCTGCTTCATGCCCCCGCTGTATTGGTGGGGAAAATCAAAGATCCGGTCCCCGGGGATCTCCACCAGTTCATAGAGCTGTTCTACCTGTTTGACCGCCTCGGCTTTTGTGATTTTGGGGTCATGGGTGCGGATGGCCTCGAGGATCTGGTCCCCGATGCGCTGGACCGGGTTCCAGGCGTTCATGGCGGCCTGGAAAATCATGGCTATGCGTTTCCAGCGAATCCGCTGCATCCGGGCATCCGGCAGGCCCAGCAGGTCCATGCCGTCAAAGGTGATCCGCCCGCCTTTGACAAATCCGTTTGAGGGCAGAAGCCGCAGAAGCGCCATTCCCAGGGTGGTTTTGCCGCATCCGGATTCGCCTACAATGCCGACGGATCTGCCCCGCTCCAGGGAGAAATTCACCCGGTCTGCGGCAATGGCCGTTTCCCTGCGGGTTTTGTAGGCAATGGTAAGATTTTCAACTTCAAGCAGGGCCATGCTTCCCCTTATTTTTTGAGCGTTTCCGCCCGGTTTTGTCCGATTTACTCAAAAATTTTCCTCCTTTCTCAGCCGCGGGTCGAGTACTTCCTCCATGGCCCGGCCGATGAGGTAAAACGACAGGGTGATCAGGGAAATGCAGATGCCCGGCGGCAGGAGCCAGTAGGGGGCCTGGAACATGTGCCCGGTTTTCCAGACCCACTGGAGCATCATGCCCCAGCTCACGGTGTTGGGATCGCCGAAACCCAGAAAGGCCAGGGCGGCCTCCACGATAATGGCCGATGTCACCCGGAAGGTCATGTACAAACATGCCATGGGCAGTACATTGGGCAGAATGTGGCGGAAAATGATGCGCATATGAGAGGCCCCGGCCACCCGGGCCATGTCGATAAAGGGCCGCTGTTTCAGCGACAGGGTCTGGGAGCGGATGACCCGGGAGACTCCGGGCCACCGGAACAGGGCGATTAACAGCACAATAATCCAGATGTTTAACTGGCCGAACAGGGATGCCAGCAAGAGCACCACTAAAAGCGAGGGCATGACCATGATCATGTCGGCAAACCGCATGAGCGCGGCATCCGTGACCCGGCCGGCATAACCGGCGATCATGCCGATAAGGGTGCCAAACACAATGCTCATAAAAGCCGCGGATATCCCCACCATAAAGGCGATGCGCGCGCCGGTCAGCAGCTGGGTGAAAAGATCCCGTCCCAGGTTATCCGTGCCCAGCCAATGCTTTGCACTGGGGCCGGTGGCGTTTGAAATCGAAGGATCCACCCCGGTCATGGGGTGGTACATGGGATCGATCAGCGGGGGGATATAGCTGATCAGGGCCATTGCCCCGAAGCAGACAAGCAGAAACACCCCGAGTTTTCCCACGGGGTTTTCGTAAAACAAAGCCCAGCCGTCTAAAAACCGCTGGAGATTATAGGAGCGTTTGGCGGCAGCCGTGTTGCCCGCTGCCCGGGTTTCTGCGGAAAAATTCATCAGTACCGGATCCTCGGGTCAAGATAAGCATATAAAACATCCACGATCACGTTTGCCACAAGCACCACAAGGGAGATAAACAAAAAGCAGGCCAGGGCCAGAGGGTAATCATTGTTGCTCACCGCAAAGATCAGCTCTCTGCCGATGCCCGGCCATGAAAACACGGTTTCGGTCAGCGCCCCGCCGTTGATGGAAAAGGCCAGGCTCAGTCCGATGCTGGTGACCACCGGCAGATATGCATTGGGCGCGGCATGGCGGTTTCTGACCCTTTTTTCCGAAAGGCCCTTGGCCCTGGCCGTGAGAATATAGTCTTCTTTTAAGGTTTCGAGCATGCTGCTGCGCATGATCAGCAGATAGGAGCCCACGTGTATGATAAACAGGGTTAGAAGGGGCAGAAGCATGTGATGGCCGATGTCTGCGGCCTTTGCCAGAAAGCCTGTTGACGGATCGATCCACACCTCCGGGGTGATCATGCCGTTTAAGGGAAACCAGCCCACGTGATAGGCAAAAATCCAGATAAACAGCAGAGCGATCCAGGGAAGAAACAAGGTGTGGCAGACCAGGGCCAGGATCGTGACCCAGGTGTCAATGGGCCGGCCCTTGTACCATGCCACGAGCTTTCCCCAGAATACCCCGGCTGCGGCCGACAGGATCACTGATGTGGTAAACAGCAGGATGGTGTTGGGCAGGCGGCGGCCGATGATATGGATCACGGGCTGGCCGTAGTGAAAGGAGATGCCGAAATTGCCGGTAAAAAAATTTTTTACGTAATACAGATACTGCAGCCACAAGGGCTGGTCCAGCCCGAGCTGGGAGATGAGCATGCTGGCGTCTTCTGCGCTCATGCCAGGCTGCACCATCCTGGAGACCGGATCGCCCGGAGACAGATGAAACAGGAGAAACAGCCCGGTGAGAATCAAAAAGAATATGGCCATTACCTCAATGATGCGGCGGAAGATCAGCTTGCGAAAGTGCATACGGGTTCCGGGCTTATCCTGTTATTGGGGTCTGACGCTGCAAAACGACCAGATATTGCCGATTCCCTCCACCATGGGAACCCATCCGCTAAAGGTTCTGGTGTCCACGGCCTCGATGGCGGCCGGGTTGTAGAGGGGGATGTAGGGCACATCTTCCATGATCATTTCCTGCATTTGATAAAGCAGTTTCCGCCGTTTTTTTGTGTCCATTTCCGCAATGGAGGCTTCTGCCAGTTTGTCGAATTCCGGGTTGTCATAGCCGCTCATGTTCCATCCACCGGGCTTGTCGTTGTCGGAATGGAAAAAACTGCGCAAATAATCCGGATCCAGGGCCAGCCGGCCGTAGCCCAGGATAAAGGCGTCAAAATCATGATTCTTTTTCACGGTTTCCAGCAAAGCGCCAAAGGACATGGGTCGGGCCGATGCCGGAATGCCCAGTTCCTTTAGCCATTCCTGGATCAGGATGCCGCAGGTGGCCCGGTTTGGGTCATAATCGGCCGGCGGGGTCAGGATGGTGAATTTCTCCATCTGATTGCCGTCGGGCCGCACAATTGTGGAAGGTGAAACCACCCCGCCGTTTTCATCCACCGGCGGCTGCTTCCAGCTGTATCCGGCTTCAGCCAGCATCTTCCAGGCTTTTTTGATCCGCTCCTCCCGATTCAGTCCCCTGCCGTATTCAGGCATGTTCGGAGCGCACCAGAACCGGTTTTCAGACGGGACGATGGAGTCCATTCTGGCGCCGTGGCCCTGCAGGACCCGTTTGACAATAAAATCGCGGTCAATGATCACGGCTGCGGCCCGGCGCAGGGCCGGGTCGGAAAAGGGCTTTTTTCTCACGTTAAAGCCCATGTAGTACAGGGCGCTTTTTTCATTGATCATCACCCGGATGTTCCTGTTTTCTTCCAGATCCTCGAGATAGCCGGGCTGCACCGACCACCAGAGAAAATCAATATCGCCTTTTTTCAAAGAAAGGATGGCCACGTCGGCTGTTCCGTATACCTTGAAAAGCACGGCATCCACATAGGGGCCCAGCTGGTGGCCCTGGATTGTCTGTCCCCGGCCGAAAAAATGGGGATTTTTCGTGAGATAGACGAAATTTCCCTCCTGCCAGCGCTCCAGCACAAAAGGACCGCATCCCAGGGGCTTTTCCAATCGGGCGTTTAACAGCGCACCCAGCGGCTTTTCCTTTTCTTTTGCTTGTTTGACAATAGGCGCCCATTGTTTTTTTGGCATGACATAGTTGATCAGGCTCCGGGTGAGAAACGTGGCACGGGGTTCCTCCAGATAAAACCGTACCGTCTGTTTGTCCACGGCTTCGGCCTTTTCCACGAACGCCCATTCCGAGTGATATTTGGGCACTTTAAAGGATTTGATGGTATTGACCGTAAACACCACGTCTTCTGCGGTCACAGGGGAGCCGTCCGACCATTTGGCCTCCCTGAGTTCCATGGTGTAGGTGTTTGTATCCGCGTCCCACTCGGGCATGGCCTTTGCCAGCCAGGGGGTGAGTTCCAGGGTTTCCGGGTGCTCGGTGTAAAGGGGCTGATAGATCAGAGACAGAATTTTGTTGGAATTGGCATCGGTTGCCATCCAGACATTGAGTGTTCGCGGCTCTTCGGCAATTCCCACCCGAAGCGTGCTTTCCGCGGCGTAGCCGGAAGCGGGGGGCCAGAGCAAAACCATGGCTGCTGCCATAAAAATCAGAGACGAGACAAATAGTTTGGGAAAAAAGCGCATTTGCATTTCCTTTTTATTTGAGCGCCGCCTGCCGGGATTGTTTTCGGGCAAGGGCCATTTGTTCCACAAAGTCGATGACTCGGGTTTCCATGCGGATATTTTCCAGCCGGTTGATCCGGGGAATACCCCCGGGGCTGACGCAGTTGACCTCGATTAATTTTTCATCTATCAGATCCAGGCCTACAAAATAAAGACCGTCTGCAAGAAGGCGCGGCCGGATCTGCTCGCATATCCGCCGCTCTCTGGCGGTGATGGAATGGGCAAAGGCCTTGCCCCCGGCGTGAATGTTGGTCCGGAAGCTGCCGTCCGGGGGTTTTCTGCACATGGCCCCCAGAATTTCCCCGTTTAGCATTAAAATGCGGACATCCCCCTTTTCCTTGACCCCTTTTAAGTATTCCTGGACCATGATCTGCTCGCGGTCTGCATAGGGCTTGTGGGCACCCACGTAATAGTGAATCAGGGAGTTGAGGTTTTCCGGGTCCCGGGTGCTGACCTTGATAATGCCCTGGCCCCCGAACCGGCCCAGGGGCTTGATGACCATGTCGCCGCCAAAGTTGTCGATGATTTTGCGCAGCCGGGACGGATCACGGGAAATGTGGGTTTCCGGGATCAGATCCGGAAAATTCAGGGTATAGAGCTTGCTGTTGCCCAGAACCATGCCGCAGGGATCATTTACCATAAAGACCTGGTTGCGCACCGGAGCCAGAAATTCAACCGAACTGTAGCTCAGGGGCGGATCCTTTCGCAGAAAAAGCGCGTCGAGTTCCGTGAGTTCCTCAAAGCTGATCGACTCCTCCTGCTGCCGGGCGACGGCTTTGTCCCAGTATTGCTTTATGGAAAGATCCCGGGCCACTGTGACGTCTTTCATCCGGGCCACGATCTGCTGTCTGCGCACATAGATATCATGGGGTTCGAGGAAGAATACGCAATGCCCCCGCTGGTTGCATTCATACATCAGGGCCGCAGTGGTTTCAAAAACCGGATCAATGCCTTCCAGTCGATCCATGACAAAAGCTATTTGCATGGCGTGTCCTTTTGTGAACCGGTTCTTGTCTCAGCCTCTGCCACCATGGATTGCAAATGGCGCAGGCGCTGACTCAGTGCCGTGCAGATCTGCAGGGCAATGCCCGGATACTCGCGCACCAGTTCGTTGAATTCAGGCTTTTCAAGAACCAGGAACCGGGAGGGCTTTAATGTGCGAATGGTGGCCGATCTCTCGGTTTCCTCGAAAAGGGCCATTTCTCCAAAATAATCCCCCGGCCCCATGGTGTCGAGCCGGATTTGCTTTTCCGGCTCCCGGCCTTTGCAAACAGCCACCTCACCGTCGATGATCAGATAGATCCGGTCGCCCGGGTCGCCTTCGGCAATCACTACTTGATCGGGAGGATAAGCCACTTCCCGTGTCACAGCAGCGATGGCGCCGAGTTCGCTGACGGTCAGGCCGGAAAAAATGGCAATGTTTTTCAGCAGCAGAATTTTTTCCGGAACTGTGAGTTCAGTATCCATGATTTGCTCCTTTGGGTCAAGCGCTCCGGACGCACCGGGAATAATTTTTTGGGCCATCTGCCGGATATAAGGATTTTGAGCCTTTTTGAGCTGTGAGATGACGGTTTTTTGCCGGTCTGCGGCTTCTGCGTGATATTCCAGGACGTAAAGTGTCAGCACGGGCTCCAGCCAGTCATCGGCTTCTTTGAGCAGTTCCGGGAAAAGATCCCTGGAAACCGATGCAAACCGGGGCAGCTTGAAGTATTTTCTGCCCTGGGCAAGGCTCTGGGAGATGGATTCCCCTTCGAGCAGGGGGGTGACCATGTTAAACATCTTGTGATCCATGATATCGCCCAGCAGTTCGATGCTGTTTGCACGATGACGGGTGCTGGTGGAAAAAAGGCCCCTGAAAACCGTCCACATGCGCCCCCTGCGGTCATGGATGGCCAGAACCCGGAAGGTGTTTTCCAGAATCAGGTTCTTTTTCTCCATCAGGTGTTCCACCAGCAGGTTCTTGGCCCGGCTTTCCGGAAGCTTTTCAAGGGCCTCGGCCCTGGCCAGGCAGGTATAGGCCTGAAAAAGTCCCTGCCGGGTAAAGCGCGTAATGTCGAGATCTTTGATTTTCAGCTCTTCCAGCAGCTCAAAAATGGCTTCGCGCATCCGGCGGTCAGGCCGGTTTAGTGCTTCGATGAGAATTCTGCCGTTGATGTAGCCGGCGTTTTTGATCTTCTCCCGTGCCATCTGCGCGATGGTCGTATCTGAATCCCCCAGGTGCCCGATAATTCTGGACAATGATTGGTCATCGGTGATTTCCATGCTCTCTATGGCCGCGCGCCGAAGGCCGGGATCCGGCTCATTGAGAAAAGGGGCGGCAATGTCATTTAAATTGCCCGGCGACAGCCGGGACAGGCAACGCAGGATATCGCTCCGGATGGGCTTGTTGTCAGCATCTGAAAGCATTTTTGTCAAAATGCCGGCATAGCCTTTTTCCCCTGTCTGAGCTGCGGCAATCACGCCTGCCTTGCGGTGATCGACGTCTTGGGCGTAAAGCCAGGTATCGATTTTGGGTTTGAGCTTGCCCGGGCTTTTCATGTACAGGCATCCTGCCGCGTTTGCCCGAACCTCGGGGTGGGGGTGCTGGATCAGGGTTTCGAGCCGGTCGCGGATGGCCGGATTGCCAGAGCCGGTTCTGTGGATGGTGCGGATGACCGCAACCGTGAACGCCGGCTCATTGCTGGCATAAAGCATCCTTTGCAGCATCTCTGCGATTCCGGGTCCGGGGGCGTCTGAAAGCATTTCCAGCAGCCGGATTCGGGTGGCCGTATCCTGCCGGTCAATGGTTCTGGCCACAAGATCGTCAAAATTATTTACATCCAGGGTCTTGAGCAGCCGGGCATACCAGAGTGCATCTTCGCCCCGGGCGTTTAAAAAGGCTTCTGTCAGTCCCGGATCCGCCTGGTCCTTTTTTAACAGCTTGCCCAGATTCTGTTGTTCCATGCTTTTTAAATCCAGCATATTCCTGGAAATCAGGTCCATTAGAATAGCGGCATATTTGCGCTTGAGCACAAACGGGGCCGCCAGCCAGACCAGCACAAAGGGCAGGGCCACCAGGGAAAGATAGCGTGGGTGAAACAGGTTTGCAGAAGCCAGGATCAGACCTGATCCGACAAACAGAGCCACCCGGACCACGGTTCCCCGCAGAAAGGGCCGGACCATGGCCCTGTAGGATTCGGGAAACAGCCCGATTAAAATGGAGTTGGCCGGCATGTTGATGGTGGTGCGGATGATGTTTGTGGACATGCGGGCATACACGGCGGAAAAGATGTCAAAGCGCGCCAGAAAAGCGATAAATGCAATGATGTAGTTAAAGGGGTGAAACATCAGGGCCACGGGCAGGCCGAAGCGGCCGTAGAGCCGGCCCACAAACAGCAGCAGAACCAGGCTGATGATATTGAGCACCCCCCGGAAATAGGAAAAAAACCCCAGGAGTCCGGATTCGCTGGCAAAATAGGCATCTGCGGCAAAATTGAACTGATAGTTCATGATGGTGATCACCACATTGGGCATGAAGGTGAGCACCAGCACGATTTTGACCAGGGTCGACTGACGGATTAATGGCAGCACCTGCTGGAACTGCTCGCGCATGGGCGGCTGGTGTTTTACCTTTTTGCCTTTTTTAGCCCCTGGCAGGGCCATGCGCATGTGCATGCTCATGGCCTTGATCAAAACGGCCCCCAGCAGGCTGATGCCCAGGTAAACCAGCAGCAGGTTGTCGAAACGAAGGGTTGCTGCCATATAAGGAGTGGAAAAGCTTCCCGCGATCAGGCCGATGACTCCGCCTGCGGTGAGAAGCGGAAAGATGCGCTTGGATTGCCGGGTATTGTAGAGATCATTGGCCAGGTTCCAGAAAAGCAGGGCTTCAAGCAGCTCAAACTGGCTTTTTAGCATAAACAGCAGCGGATAGATCAAATCCAGACCCATGGGGATCAGCAGGCGGATGCCGCCCACCGAAAGCCCGCAGAATACAAAGAGCATGCCCAGCAGCCGGGTGCTTTGCAGCCGGGTCATAAACAGGGCCAGAATGCCGGTGAGGATAAAGGTGGCAATGGAGTTGAGCATGTTGACAATGGGCAGGTACTGGACCCCGTAGCGCTTGAGAAAGGCGGTTTCCGCGTAGTTGTTAAGTACCATGCCGGAACTGCGCAGGAGAAATAAAAGTGCGGCGGTCCATAAAAACAGGGCAACCTCGTCTTCGTGGAGCTTAAGCCAGTTTAAAAGGACCCTGCGCATTAATCCGCCTCTTTGACCAGCCGGAAGCCGGTGGTTTTAAACTTGGCTGCCGGGTGGGCGTAGGCGCGGTTGGCACTTCTCAGGCTGTGGGGATCGCTGTACCAGCTGCCTCCCCTGCGTACCCGCCTTACGCATTCAAATGTGCCGGGGGCTTCGGGCAGGGGGTATTGGTTAAAGCAGTCATTGCACCACTCCCAGACATTGCCGTGCATGTCGTAAAGCCCCCATTTGTTGGGTTCGTAACTTTTCACCGGCGCCGGCCCGTTGGCCTCCAGACCCAGCGCCCTGACGGTTTCCGTGCATTGTCCGGATTTGACAGGGGAATTGGCGTACATGGCCCGTGTGCATTCGATGTCATCGCCCCAGGAAAAGGCGGTTTGGGTGCCGGCCCGGCATGCGTATTCCCACTCGGTTTCGGTGGGCAGGCGGTAGGTCTGCCCGGTGCGGCGGTTTAGCTCCTTTATGAATTTCTGGCAGTCATGCCATGAAACACTGGTCACAGGCAGGTTTTTGGGCCCTTTTCTGGGGAAAAGCCATTTTTCCCCCATGACTTGCTGCCACTGGCCAATGGTCACCTCAGTGGTCTGAATGAAAAACGGCTCTGAAACTACCGCCTTGTAAGATTTTTCGCTTTCTCCCCGAAGGGGCGCATCCGGGGAGCTGCCCATCATGAACCGGCCCGGTTCGATTCTGACAAATTCCATTCCCAGGCGGTTTTTATAAACATTTTCCTCTCCCCGGACTGACGGGGACGGACTCAGCAATGCAAAGACCGCGGCCAGGGAAATGAGAAAATAGAGGTTTCGCATGATACATATCCTTGATATATAGAAGATAGATATAAAGGCGTTTGCTGTTTCCGGGTTTTGGTTAAACCTATCAAAAACATTATTGTTTAGATGTTTTAAGGGGTTTTTGGGAAACTGTCAAATTCAACTGCATTGCCGGGGAGGCCCAGAATTGATGGAAACCGAAACCATAGAAGGCATTGATTATCATTTTGCTCCCCCGGAGGAGCTGGGAAAAGAAGATATGGAGCGCATCATCGCCCTTGTGGAGGCCGGCGGCTCCGTGGATCCGGGCCGGGTGCGGGAAAACCTGTCCCATGCCTTTTTAATCGGCTATGTCAGAGATGACAACGGCGAGATCGCGGCCTGCTCGAGTCTCAAGCACCCCCGGACTGAATTTACGCAAATGGTGCGGGAACAGACCGGCCTGGATTTGTCAGATTTTCTGGAACGGGGCTATACATCGGTTCTGCCGGAATTCCGGGGCAGAAAAATTGCCAGCAACCTGCTGGCGGGGCTGACGGCCCGGGTGGGCAATCGGAAGCTTTATTCCGTGATCGGAGAGGACAACATCGGGGGGCAAAAGATTGCCATCAATAACAACACCCGGAAAATGGTTGTTTATAAAAGCCCCAAAACCGGAAAAAAAATGGGGATCTGGATTCCGGAATGGATGATTTGAAAAATAAAAACCCAGGTATGATGGCACCGAAAAAGTCCAATATCTGCGTTACGCGCAATTTCTCAGAATTTCACGTACGGCTAAGTACGCTGCATTCTTCGAAATTGCGCAA